>Ga0247722_10001944_pt1 | contig 11028 bp, 10 predicted proteins | sample MSEWelMarce3H_FC_FD_189094 | JGI IMG/M metagenome (GOLD analysis project Ga0247722, IMG submission 189094) | Subsurface sediment microbial communities from gas well in West Virginia, United States - MSEEL Well Study Marcellus 3H_FC | ecosystem: Environmental > Terrestrial > Deep subsurface >...
ATTACACCCGTCAACTTTGCATGAAAGACTCGCTTTTAAAGGATGTGTATCACCCCACAATATTCCTCGATGACCGAACCTATATGCTTCCAATAGTTGAGTTAATTTCACCGCGGGATTTAGAGGCTATTGAAAAAGATTTAATGCGATTGGGATTCAATGAAAACCAGTTTAAAACATCATCCTTCAGCAGTCCAATCACATTCTTGTACGAGCAGTTCAGCAAACGTGAAAGAAGTAAACTTGAAGTTTCGTTCTTGGAATATGAAGATCGGAAACGCGCCCTGTTAAAGGAACTTTTTCATTTGTATGTAGACTATGATATTATTGAATTAACAAACGATGAATTCGATGCATTCATCGATTTCATGAATGTTAGCGATGAGTTCATTCGTCAAAGTTCGCAGTATGAATTTTTAATATTTGTTAAAGAAGAATTTCAACAATACAAAATTTGGCGAAGAGGGAAAAGGGAGTGGAAGGAAGATGATTTTAACTACGATAAAGACTAATTCCTTTTGGTGTTTTGAGTAAAAACCCCACCGCATTTGTAAAAACCTGCATTTCGGTCGTAGTAATAAACTAACAGTTGGTAATTGTTTTCTGTTGCAGCGTGATTACCTATTGCAAAATTAATTTCTTCTCGATTGCTTGAAGGTTCAATGCGAAAGCGATAGTTATATACTCCTTGCTTCAAATACATGGTCGCTTCATAAGCTTTTTTGGTTTCGCTGTAGTTGCAAGTTATTTTTTGATTCCATTCGTTTCCACATTCGATAACTACTTTGTTTGGAAGCACGGGAGAGGTCAATTCAAAATGCACATAAACGTAATCACTGGTAAGATCGTCATCGTCGTATAATTCGCTTGAAATGAGGCAGGCTCCATTAAGATCTGAACGGCTGTTGTAGGCGAGGTTCATTTGGTTCTGACTCGGATAAAGAAAAACGTGGTTTTCGGTTCCCACATAGGCGCTGCTTTGAACATTGAAGCCATTCACGCGTAAATCTTTGGTTTCGAAAGCCTCCCATTCCCCTCCACCAGGAAATTCATTTTCGCCATTTGAAAAGTCGTAAACAAGAACATTGTTGGGAGCAATGTAAGTGGGTTGGAAATTCATTTTGCCATCTTCCCATCTTCCGTTTTGCAGAATTACAGGAACCACTTTTTGCATGTCGTATACAGGAGTGTTTGCCAATGAAATAGAGAAGTCTACTTCTTGGTGCGATTGAAGATGTGCGATTGAAGAAGCTCTTTTTAATGTCATAACGCCATTTAATCCATGATCTCCTTCAACATAAACGACTATGCGATAACCCAAGCGTATCGATGTTTCATTGAAATCACTTCCTTCGTGAACAGCCACGTAATAGTTTCCTGATTGAATGAATCTCGACATGTTGTTGGGTAATTCAAATCTATAGTGATCGAATACAGCAGCTGTATGAATAGAGTTTTCGGGATAAGGAATTCGTTGACTTGTGAATCCTTGAATAACATCCATGGGGTTACTGTCATCGAAATTCCAATAAGGATCGCAATGAAAAATAGAGTAATACAAATCTTCATCCGGGGAAGTCTGAACATCGAATTCAAATTGAATGGCATCGTTGCTCAGAAGATTTAAGAATGGACCAGATAGAGGGGCATTCTTTGCATGCGCTTCAACAGAAAAATAATTGTAATCGGGATTAACGTAGTTGCTATTTGTTGTTGGGATTTGTGCAAGAGAAGATTTGCCAATCCAAAGCAAAAGAGCAAGCAATGTATAGTTAAGGATTGTTGAAGTATTCCGCATGAAGTAAAGTTATTCAGATTATTTTTGTAACATGAAAAAAAATGTGTCTTTCCTGTTTTTAGCGCTAATGTTTGGAAGCTTGCTTTTTCAGTCATGCGGAAATAAGAGCGCGACGGATAATGGACTAATCGGAAGAGATTACGATCGTGATTTTTTGGGAATGAAATACACAGTGAGTGTAGTTGGCGACACAACAGATTATTCATTTGCATTTGATTCCATTGAAAGTGCTGTTCGCATGCACATCGATGCGAGCAACCCGAACAGCACGTGTATGCTTTACAACTATTCGAATGCTGAATCGGGATTTTTTGAGTTTACGGATAACAATCGTATCATGGGAGTAATGCTAACGATGGCAAGAGAATTCAATTATCGTTCAGGAGGATGTTGGGATTTTACACTTTCTCCTGCCCAAGTGGCTTGGCTTCCTCAAATTTTGAATCCAACACCTAAGGTTCCGAACATTGATTCTTTGAAGGTTTTTACGGGCATGTATGCTGCGAATGTTGATGTTGAAGATGTTGAAGAAAATGGAATGTACAAGTCTACCCGCATTAGAAAGAACAATGCTAAAGTTCAAATTGATTTGTTGAAGTTTGGCAGTGCCTTGGTACTTGATAAAATTGTAGAGTACTTGAAAGAGAAAAACAATACAATCAAACAAGCGGTAGTGAAGACAGATGTTTGGCATGCGGGATTCGGTGCAGCTGTAGATAGTTTGAATGTGTTGGATATGCGCACATCTGGACAGAACACAGGAAATTTGCTTCGCCTGGTGAATCGCGCTTACGCAACATTCGATGCAAGAAACAAATTGTCTTTGCTTGATCCTAAAACGCTTTCTCCGGTGCAAAACGAAATGTACCAGAGTTATGTGTCAGCAAAAACGATTGTCGAGTCTTATGTTTTTGCAGAGGCGTTTATGGTCATGGGTGTGGAAGGAATCGGTTCTTTTTATGAAGCCAATGCCGACAGTGATATTCAATCGTTGGTTTATTTCATGAAGTCAGATTCCGAGCGCGCTTCAGCGTCTACGGAGAATTTCAATAAAATGATGGTGGCCTCTTCGAACCAATAAGATGGGAAACAAATTAATCTTGGCTATTGAAAGCAGTTGCGATGAAACTTCAGCGGCTGTTTTGTTGGGGACAAAAGTTTTATCAAATGAAGTTGTAACTCAATTGCAACATGCGCAATACGGCGGAGTTGTTCCTGAGATAGCGAGTCGTGCTCATCAAACGATGATTACAGCCGTTGTGCATGCAGCATTGCAATCGGCAAATAAAGAGTTGAAAGATTTAGAGGCCATAGCCGTGACGCAAGGTCCAGGCCTTATGGGGTCTTTGTTGGTTGGAATTTCATTTGCAAAGAGTTTGAGTTTGGCTTTGGATATTCCACTTGTAGGAGTGAATCACATGCAAGCACACATTCTTGCTCATTTAGCTGAAGATTGTGAAAAGCGTCCTGTATTTCCTTTTTTGAATTTAACTGTGAGTGGCGGACATACCCAATTGGTGGTGGTTCATTCCCCAACTCGAATGGAGGTAGTAGGCGAGACCATTGATGATGCCGCAGGGGAAGCGTTTGATAAGGCAGCGAAAGTTTTAGGATTGGATTATCCCGGGGGGGCCTTTACTCGATAAAATGGCTCAATCGGGTGATGCGAAGAAATTCAGCTTTCCCATTCCGAAAGTTGAAGGTTTGAATTTTAGTTTTTCAGGATTGAAAACGTCATTGCTTTATTTCTTGCGAGATAGCCAAAAGGAAAATCAAAATTTTATTGAAGAAGAAAGAATGAATCTATGCGCGTCGTTTCAACATACTGTGGTAACTTATTTACTTCGACAAATACAAAGAGGGGTAGAATCAACAGGAATTAATCAAGTGGCTATTTGTGGAGGTGTTTCCGCGAATAGCGAATTAAGAAAACGATTGGTTCAATTCGGATTGAAAAATAATGTTGAAGTGTACATTCCTCCGTTCAAGTATTGCACAGATAATGCGGCCATGATAGGTGTAGCAGCCCATTTCCTTTTACAAGAAAATCAAGTTTCAGATTTGAAAATGGTTCCTTTAAGCAGATATCCGTTATAAGTTCTTGTACTTGTAAAGTGGATCCATTTCGCTATCAGGCCCCACGGTAATTAAGGGCTTAATAATTCCATTGTTTAGTCCGTATACCCAACCGTGAACCAAGGGCATCTCTCTTTTTTTCCATGCACCTTGAACAATGTTGGTTTCTGCTAAGTGATGAACTTGTTCTAGAACGTTCAATTCGACTAAGCGATCGAATTGTTGTTCTTCGTTTTGAATGGCTTGCAGTTCGGCTCTGTTTGATTTGTATACATCTTTAATGTTGCGTAGCCAATTGTTAATTAGGGGAAGATAATCATTGCCCATAGCAGCTTTGACACCGCCGCAACCGTAGTGACCACAAACAATGATGTGCTTTACTTCTAAGACATCAACAGCATAGGTTAAAACGCTCAGCAAGTTTATATCGGTGTGAACCACCATGTTCGCAATGTTTCTGTGCACAAATATTTCACCAGGGGCGGTGCCGGTAACCTCATTTGCAGGCACACGGCTATCTGAACAGCCAATCCACAAATATTCGGGAGTTTGCAGTGCAGCTAATTTTTTGAAATAATCTGGGTTTTCTTCGATGCGATCTTCAGCCCAAGCTTTGTTATTCAATAAGAGGTTTTCAATGACTGACATGACTTAAAGTTTTATGTTTTTTAGTACCTCGGGTAATTCGCCCCAGTTATTTTTATTTAATTCAATTCGAACGTTTTTAACCTTTGAACTTACGATGAAATCTTGAAGAATTTCCAAAATATCGGGATCCATAAACTCACATTTCCGAGCGTCAATTAATAAGAAGCTTCCTTCGGGAATTTTCAATAAGGCTTTTTTCAATGAAGGTTTATTTAGGAATGAAACTTCTTTGCGGAAACGTAGAATAGCATCGTTGTTATCGCCTTTTGTAACCCGAATGGCACTTTTGAAGTTTGAGCGAATAACGAAGAATAATCCGAATGCAAGTCCCACTATCACACCTTTCAACATGTCGCTGAAATAGATAGCCAAAAACGTAGCAATGAATGGAAGGAATTGAGCAATACCTTCCTTCCACAAATCTTTGAAAATGGCTGGTTTTGTAAGCTTGAATCCAACCATAATTAATATTGCAGCCAAGGCCGAAAGTGGAACCATGTTTAAGTACGGTCCAAGGAACAATATGGCCATCAATAACCAAACTCCATGCATGAATGCAGACCATTTAGTTTTGGCACCTGCCAATCTATTTGATGAACTTCGAACAACTACAGACGTTACAGGTAATCCGCCCAACAATCCACTTACTGCATTTCCAATGCCTTGTGCAAGCAACTCGCGATTTGGAGGAGTGATACGTTTCTGATCGTCGAATTTATCGGTCGCTTCAATGTTTAAAAGCGTTTCAAGTGATGCAACTATTGCAATAATTGCAGCTTGCATCCAGACAGTTGTATTTAGGAAGTTGGCGAAATTTAACTTATTCCAAATGAATAAACTTGAGGCTGTTTCTAATGAGGGCAATTGTATGAAATGTTCGGCTTCCAACTGTTCTGTAATTCCAAAATATTTGGAAGTGATGTTGAGTATTATTCCAACAACCACAACGATAAGAAATGGAGGCGCAATCTTTAATAGAAGGGTGTTCTTCATTCTTTTTGAGTCGAAGAAAATGAGCAGGAGCAAACAAGTTAATCCAATAACGACTGCCTCACTGTGAATAGTTGCATGAAAGAGTTCTGTAATAGTATTGTTTCCATCTGCTTGAATAAAGTTTTCATCACCTTCATAGTCTCCATCGTAACCAACTAAATGCGGAATCTGCTTGAAGATGAGAATGAATCCAATGGCTGCCATCATTCCTTTAATAACGGAAGTAGGAACAAATTCGCCGAAGAACCCAACTCTTAAAGCGCCGAAAATAATTTGCAAAATTCCGGCAAGGAAGACACTTGTGAAAAATAAGTTTAAGTCATTGTTAAGGCTTGAAATTGCAGTGGTAACAACTACAATAAGTCCAGCTGCTGGACCAGAAACGCTCAATTGAGAGCCACTTAAAAGACCAACAATTAATCCTCCGGCGATACCAGAGATTACTCCAGTTATTGCTGGAAGGCCTGTCGCAAATGCAATTCCTAAACACAACGGAAGTGCAACTAAGAACACAACTAACGAAGCCGAAAAGTCGTTTTTATGTGGAAGAATTAGTTTCATGTCTTTAGTTAAATTGTGTTTTCAAAGTTGAGACTGTTGTAATAATTCCCTAAATCTAATCGAAGTTTTCGAATATACTCTTCCTTCAACCAATCTAAATAACTGTCGGTACTCTTTGAAATACAGTAACTGTATTGTTTCATTCGACTCTTAATGTCTTGATCAAGAATTTTCAAAAGTTCGAATGCTCTATCTAATGTTGGAGCATTCTCTTGAATGATGGTTGCATGCTGCTGCATGCTTTTATCCAAGACACTTTTTCCTTTGCCTCCGAAACGTGTAATGCGCAAGTACTCTTCCTTTATATCGAAGTCGATTACCGGAGAAAGTGCAAACATATCGCGAATCTCTGGTGACATTTCGTATTTCATTTCACGCGACATCTGCTCGTCGCTGACAATGCTTTCAAGATAGTTATGCGGATGCGCAAAGATGTCGAACCAATCGATGAATTGCTCCCAAAGACCGAATCGCTTCGCATTGTTTCCTAAATCAATAACTGTAAATTCTTTTTTCTCTCCGAAAATTCTAGAACCACGTCCTATCATTTGATGGTAAAGCGTCAATGATTTAGTTGCACGATTAATAATAATAGTCTCAACCGAAGGTTCGTCAAATCCTGTAGTTAAAATTGAAACAGATGTTAAAACAGCATCTGGTTTTGTCTTGAACCATTCCAGTATTTCTCTTCGTTCTTGCTCGTTGTGGGTGTTGTCTAAATGTCGAATTTCATATCCTTGCTCGCGAAACAAATGAAACACTTGCTTCGAAGTATTAATTCCGTTATTGAAAATTAGCGTCTTTGTTCCTTTGGCTTTTTGTTCAAAGGCATAAAGCAGCTTTTCCTGCATATACATATTTCCATATAACTTTTCGGAACTGCTTACGGTGTAATCTCCCGTTATTCCAACCTTCAACGAATGTAAACTAACGTCATAGCTGTAGGTAGTGGCTTTCGCTAAATATCCTCTTCCCACAAGATTGCCAATGCTTTCGCCAATGATTAAATCATGGTAGTTGTCTTTTAGCGGAAGCTTTATATTGCTGCTCAGCGGAGTGGCTGTAACACCAAGAATAACTTGTTCTTCAAACCATCCGAATAATTTTCGGAATGAATTGTAGTGTGCTTCATCGATGATAACCAATCCTAAATTTGCGAATTCCATTTTCTCGTCACGAAGACGATTATGAAGCGTTTCAACCATCGCAACAAAGCATTCATAGTCCGACTCGTCGGGCAATTGCTTCACCTTGCTGACAATGATTTTATTCTTTACAGAGAAATTGTTCAGGACATTGCTGGTCTGACTAAGAAGTTCAATTCGGTGGGTGAGGATTAGTACTTTCTTTCCAGTTTCTTGAATGTAGCGTCGCGCTATTTCAGAAAAGATTACTGTCTTTCCGCCTCCGGTAGGAAGCTGAAAACACAAGTTGTAATTGGTTGGAAATTCATGAATACGCGCGAAGATTCGCTCAAGAGCTTTTTCCTGATAGTCGTATAGTTTTTTTCTCTCTTGTGGCACTTCACCCATACTTGGCGCGTTGCTTTTTTGGGCAACGGGCAAAAATAGGACTATTTAAGGCTATTGAGAAAAAGAACTTATTAAGAATTCGTCACAAATTTTATTTTGCATCCGGATGGAAGGGACGCATGATAATTTCACTTACGTTAACACCGTTTGGAACTTCAATAGCGTTCATGATTTGCTGAGCAACCCATTCAACAGGCATTCCAGCTGCAAAGCTAGGACGGAACTGAGCAAGTAACGCTTCGTTTTTCGTCTGTTCAACGAAGGGTGTGTTCACAGATCCAGGGCTAATTGTAGTTACGCGAACTTTTTTGGCAAGTTCAGTTCTGATACTTTCGCTAATCGCAAATACAGCGTGCTTCGTTGCACAGTACACTCCTGAGTTAGGAAATACGTAATGAGAAGCCAAAGATCCGAGATTAATGATATGTCCAGTAGAGGCCACCAAATGGGGCAGGCACGTGTGCAGAACATTCAATACGCCTTTAATATTCACGTCCACCATGGTGTGCCAATCTTCCAATTTCGCATCTTCCAACAAATCGAAAATTCCCAGGCCTGCATTGTTCAGTAAAACGTCGATGCCTCCCATCGACGCTACTGCCGCTTCGGTCATAGCCTTTACCTCTTCGATATTCGTAACATCTGTTTTCAAGAAAAAGGTGTTTGAATTCTTCGAAGCCATTTCTGATAATACCGCTTCATTCCTTCCAGCAATAAAAACTTGATGTCCGTTTTTAATTGCCAATTCATAGGTAGCAGCACCAATTCCACTGGTAGCGCCAGTGATTAAAATTCTTTTTTTCATCATTATTTCTGAGCTTTTTTGTAAAGTATAAATGCGAGTATTCCGAAAAGTAAATTTGGTATCCAAACGGCTATTTCACTTGGGACACCTAAATTCATTGCACTTACTGCAGTAATGCGAGAAACGAAAATAAAGATGAATCCTATGATGATTGCCAATGCTAGGTGAAAACCAATGCCTCCGCGCGATTTTCTTGACGCTATGGAAACGCCAATAACGGTAAGTACTAAAATAGAGAAGGGCGTTGCTGTTCGATTTTCTCTTTCCAATTCGAATTTCGCCACGTTTCCTGAACCGCTTAATTTCTGATCATCAATAAAGGAGTTCAATTCAGACCAATTCATGGTAGCAACAATTTCAGAACGCAGACCGAAATCTTCAGGACGCACTTCCAACACAGTATCTAATTTCTGTTTGAAGCAAACTTGCTCCGTGCTGTCTTTGAAGATGCGAACTTGCGCGTTAGAAATACTCCAGGATTGAGTTTCGGGTTTGAAATTCGCAGAAGAAGAGAGAAGCTTGAATGTCAGTTTACCTTCATTCCAATGTTCCAATGAGAAATTGCTTCCACCTAGATTTTCCGGATTGTATCGTTGGAAATAGGCTATTAGCCCAGGTTCAATTTCGCGATGTATATTCTTGTCCTGAATAGTGAGTTGCTCTTTCAGGTATTTTACTTCAAATTCGAATTTCCGCTTATTGGCTAGAGGCACAACATAGTGACCAAAAGCGAGCGAAATGATTATCATTGAAAGTGAAACAATGAAATAGGGGCGAAGAATACGGTTGTAACTAATGCCTGAAGAGAGCATTGCAATGATTTCAGACCGCTGTGCAAGTTTACTTGTGAACCATATAACCGTTAGAAATATGATGAAGGAACTCAATAGATTTCCGTAGTACAGGCAGAAGTTGAAATAATAGTCGACAATAATTTCCCACAATGAGGCTTCAGATTGAAGCAAGTCATCGATGTTTTCGCTTATGTCAAAAACGACGGCAATAATTACAAAGGCACCAATCATAAACAGAAAGGTTCCGATGAATTTTTTTATGATATAGAAGTCAAGTTTTTTAATCACAAACGAACAGATAGTCTTTTTACAGTTTCATCTTTCCACGCTGCGAATGTACCCTCAATTATTTTCTCTCGGGCCTTTTCTACCAAACGCAAGTAGAAATTTAGATTGTGTACCGACGCAATTTGTAAAGCAAGTATTTCATTCGCGGCGAATAAGTGTCGCACGTAGGCCTTCGTGAAATAGGAATCGACATAGCTGTCGCCCGATTCATCGAGCGGAGAAAAGTCACTTTCCCATTTTTTGTTTTTCATGTTTAATGTTCCGTTCCAAGTGAACAACATACCATTGCGCGCATTACGCGTAGGCATGACACAATCAAACATATCTACTCCAAGAGCAATGCATTCTAAAATATTTGCCGGTGTTCCAACACCCATTAGGTAACGAGGCTTGTCGGCGGGTAGAATAGAGCAAACGAGGTCTGTCATTTCATACATCAGCTCGTGAGGTTCTCCAACACTTAAACCACCAATTGCATTGCCAAATGCACCTTTATTCGCAATGTATTCAGCGCTTTCTTTTCGAAGATCGGGGAAAACACTTCCCTGAACTATTGGAAATAATGCTTGCTCATGTCCATATAAGGGCGAGGTTTCGTCTAGTCTTTTGAAGCAGCGATCTAGCCATTGGTTTGTAATGTGCAACGATTCGCGTGCATAGGTTTTGTCGCATGGGTAGGGCGGACACTCGTCAAATGCCATTATGATATCAGCACCAATACTGCGTTGTATGTCCATCACATTTTCAGGTGTGAACGTATGTTTCGATCCGTCAATGTGTGATTTGAAAACAACTCCTTCGGGATTAATCTTTCTGTTTTTCGAAAGGCTATATACTTGGTACCCGCCACTATCTGTTAATATAGGACGATCCCAATTCATGAACTTATGAAGTCCACCGGCTTGTTCTAAAATTTCGGTTCCAGGTCGCAAGTATAAGTGATAGGTATTTCCCAAAATAATTTGGGCTTTTACATCTTCCTTCAGATCTTGTTGCGATACGGCCTTCACGGAACCAATTGTTCCAACAGGCATAAAAATCGGGGTTTGTATTTTTCCATGTGGCGTTTCTAAAACACCTGCTCTTGCTTTGGATAATACATCTTTCGCCTCTATTGAATACTTCATTTCTTCTTCACTTCAACGTTAGGTTTGACTTCGAAAATGCGTGTTTCAATTTGCGACAAATGCTGAAGCCAAGTTATTATTTCATCAAGATCTTTGGCAGAAATAGATTTATTGCGATTATCCGCAGAACGCCCTGTCCATTTGATATTGTCTGCTTTTATTGAGTTTTCGAATGCGACTTCTGTTTTTGATTTGTCAGAAGAATAAGATAAATAGAATGTCTTAGGAGATAACGAAGTGCGATCTAAAGTGGCCCATTTCGCTTGGGCATCTTCTCCAAACATACGCGCCGCAAGTAAATCTTGACCGTATTCCTTTCCTGGGAAGTTCATTCGATTTACGACAACACCAATGAACGATCCAGTGTCATTTGCGCTGGCGTTTAATGATAGGTATCCACCTAATC
>Ga0247722_10001945_pt1 | contig 11026 bp, 4 predicted proteins | sample MSEWelMarce3H_FC_FD_189094 | JGI IMG/M metagenome (GOLD analysis project Ga0247722, IMG submission 189094) | Subsurface sediment microbial communities from gas well in West Virginia, United States - MSEEL Well Study Marcellus 3H_FC | ecosystem: Environmental > Terrestrial > Deep subsurface >...
CTTTAGAAACAATAAAAAATATTTGCTCTAAACTAAATGTAAATTTTGTAGAAGCAGCACAAAATCATGTTCAAGCTAATTTAAGCAAGTTTGGGGAATAACAATGGCACAAACACATCATTACTTATTTGATACAGCTACTGGATTTAATGACAGCACTGGCAGCATTAACTTTTCTAACTCGCTGGGAACTATCAACGCTTCTGGAAAAATAAATCAGGCATTCCGTTTTGAATACCTAACAATGATGCCCACAAACACGGCAAGTAATTTACTGCCGACATCGGGCGCATTCACGATAGCCTTTTGGCTGAATGAAAACTTCGGTGGTTACTCAGTTACATTGTTTACTGTTGGCGATATGCTTGTTGCTTTAGACGGCAAGTTTCAACAACTGTCTGTGGTCAGAAATATGGTTGGCGGGTTTACCGTACCTAAAACGTCGGGATCGTTTGTTCATTATATTATCAGTACGAATGGTTCTGGCACTTGGACCGTTTACAAGAACAACGTACTTCAAACGATAACAGGAACTCAATTTACTCCTAGCGCCTCGACTTACAGCTCGATGTCAAGCTTCAGCTTCAACGGCGGGTCAAACGGCGATCCGATATTTTTTGACGACTTGCGAATTTACAACGAAGTAATTGACTCCACGGAACGAGCATTCATTTACAACAGTGGATCTGGAACTCAGTCTGATAGTGGTGGTGGAGGTGGTGGATCTGCAACGCAATTGAGCGTTTTAACTCAACCAACAAGATCTTATTCCACAAAAAGCATTGCTACTCAACCAGTCGTAAATTTACTCACAAGTGGTGGAACAGTTGATGGCGCAGCAACAAACACAGTATTTGCCAATGTTGTTTCTGGTGCTGGTACTATTGGTGGCAGCACGAGTGTATCTGCTACTAGTGGCGTAGCAACATTTTCAGGTCTTAGTATTACTGGATTTGGTCCTATTGGACTAGGTTTTACTGCATCTGGATTGACTGCTGCTTACACAAATACTTTTCTAGTTGACATTCCTGTCCCTGTTAGACCAATTAGATCTGAAACTTCTGGATTAATTCCAACTTCTGGACAACTTCAAATTGGTGAATTAGCAATTAACATAGCTGATCAAAAAGGTTATGTTAAAAAAGCAGATGGAACAATAGCAACAGTATGGCAAGCTGGTGGAGCAAGTCTTGCTTCTGGTTCTGTTACATCTGGATTTATTGGCAATGCTGCTGTAGTTTCTGGAAGTGTTGGTAGTGGACAAATTGGAACTATCCATTTTTCATCTGGAAGTGTGGCTAAATTTACATCTAGTTCATCAGCACCATCTAGTCCTAGTGAAGGAGATAGATGGTATTATACAGATGATGGAGTATTACTAACTTATGTAAATGATGGAAGTAGTTCACAATGGGTACAATTTTAACCATTAAATAACTAATTTAAATTAAGAAAGTTTTGATTTATGCCAATTGATTTTCCAACTTCACCATCTTCCGGTCAAAGATATAACTACTTATCCAAAAGTTGGATCTGGAATAGTGTCTATTGGGCTTCTGTTGGAGCTTCTGGAAATATAACAAGTGGACAATTAGGCACTCCAGTTGTCTTTAGTGGTAATATTGCTAGTGGACAAATTGGTTCTTTTCACTTAGCTTCTGGTGTAGGCGGTGGCGGTGGAGCAGGAACTCTTACTTCTGGTCAAGTTACTTCTGGCTATATTGGCGACAACGCTGTAACTAGTGGAAATATTGCTTCTGGTCAAATTGGACAATTTCACATCGCAAGTGGTGCAATTGTATTATATTCTGGACAAATTCAATCTGGAAATGTTGGTGATAATGCAATATTTAGTGGGAATATTGCAAGCGGACAAATTGGACAATTTCATCTTAGTTCTGGAACACTTACTCTTTCTTCAGGTCAAGTTCAATCTGGTAATATTGGTAATAATGCTGTTTTGTCTGGAAGCATCGCTAGTGGAAGTATTGGACAGTTTCACTTAGCAAGCGGATCAGTAACTAGTGGAAATATTGCTAGTGGTCAAATTTCAACATTTGCCATCGGATCTGGTGCTGTACAAAGTGGTCAAATTGGTAGTGGTCAAGTTGGTTACCCTCATATTGCATCAGGTGCTATTACATCAGGAAAAATTGCAGCTGGAGCAATTTTAAGCGGAAATATTGCAAGTGGACAAATTGGTGGATTGCACATAATATCAGGTGCGATTCAATCATATCACATAGCTCAATTAGCAATACAAAGTTATCACATAAATTCTGGAGCTGTCATATCTGGTAAGCTTTCGTTTGGTGCAGTGTTAAGTGGAAATATTGCAAGTGGACAAATTGGTGCGTTTCATTTAGCTAATAACTCAGTAACAAGTGCAAATATTGGATCAGGACAAATTGGAACACCTCATATTGCATCAGGCGCAGTCAGAAGTGGAGCGATTGCTTCAGGTCAAATTGGTTCCTTTCACATTGCATCAGGTGCAATTTCTAGTGGAAAAATTAGTTCTGGAGCAATTCTTTCTGGAAATATCGCAAGTGGACAAATCGGTAGTGGACATTTGGCTAGTGGCGTTCTTACTGCTGGTGCGCCAAACATTAGATCTGGTGATATCAAATCAGGTATGGTTGGTGATGGTGCTATATTTAACTTTAACATTGCTTCTGGTCAAATATTCAATAACAATATAGCTTCAGGTGTAATATTCAACACAAATGTTGGATCAGGTGCAATAACAAGTGGAAGTATTGCGATTGGACAAATTGGGTCTTTCCATATAGCAAACAACGCAGTATTAAGTGGAAATATTGCTAGTGGTCAGATAGGTGGGACTCATCTTGCGTCTGGCGTTTTTGTTAGTGGTATAATTGCAAGTGGTATTATTGGATCAATTCATCTTTCTTCAGGTGCTTTATCTAGTGGTCAAATTGGATCTGGTCAGATTGGTACATTTCACTTAGCAAGTAGTTCTATAATTGGAGCGAATATTGGGTCAGGGCAAATTGATACAGTTCATCTTTCACCTACTGCTGTTGCTTTGAATGCTTATCGTCTTATGACAACAATATACCCTGCTGGAGAATTGATATCTGGCATTAAAGCTGTGTGTATTGGTTCTGGTGGAGTTATTCTTAGGGCTGAAAGAGCTTCTGGATTAAGATTGCCTGCAATAGGTGTAACCATGAGTGGTTCATTAAGTGGAGCTGTATGTACTGTTGTTTCATATGGTAGAATATTTAATACTGCTTCTGGCATGATTGCTAGTGGATTTGAAGGTGGTTTACTTTATGTTGGATCTGGTGGTTGTATTGTGAATAGAAGTGGATTTGTTGAAGGTTTATCTTCTGGAGCACCATTTCTTTCAGGTGACATGCAGCAATCAATAGGAATATATGTTAGTGGTGGAATGTTTGTAATGCCTAATTTGTGTGTTGCTAGAAGTGGATTTGCTAATTCATTACCTTATGATGTTTGAAAGAGTTTAATTTATGCCAATTGATTTTCCAAGTTCTCCATCTTCCGGTCAAAGATACGACTACTTATCCAAAAGTTGGATTTGGAATAATGTTTATTGGGCTTCAGTTGGATCTTCTGGAAACGTAACAAGTGGACAATTAGGAACACCAGTTTTATTTAGCGGAAATATTGCTAGTGGAAGCATTGGATCTTTTCATTTAGCTAGTGGCGTAGGTGGTGGTGGTGGGGGGGCAATTGTATTGACTTCTGGTTCTGTTACATCTGGTTTAATTGGTGATAATGCTGTAGTTAGTGGAAGTATTGGTTCTGGACAAGTTGGAAGATTTCAAATAAGTTATTTTAATCCGGGGACAAATCTTAATTTAATCAGAGGTGGTGTTAAAGGATACTTTGCTGGTGGAACTGATAGTAGTTTTATAATAGTTGCAACAGCAGATAAATTAACATATTCAACTGACACAACTGTTGCACAAACAACAGCAAATCTTAGTCAAGCAAAATCAAACATGGCAGGTGTTTCAGAAAAATTAACAAAAGGATATTTTGCTGGTGGAGTTAGTACAGGTTCTACAATAGTTGCAACAGCAGATAAATTAACATATTCTACAGATACTACTGTTGCTCAAGTAAGCGCAAATATAAGCCAAGCAAGAGATCAATTAGTTGGTTGTTCTGGGGATTCAACAAAAGGTTATTTTGCTGGTGGAAACACTGGATCTCGTGTAACAACCGCAGATAAAATAACATATTCAATAGATACAACTGTTGCTCAAACAACTGCAAATCTAAGTCAAGCAAGGCAAAATTTAGCTGGCATTTCTGATGGATCAACAAAAGGTTATTTTGCTGGTGGACAAAATTCTGGTGGTAATGCTGTCACAACGGCAGACAAATTAATATTTTCAAATGACACAACTGCTGCACAAACAACAGCAAATTTAAGTCAAGCAAGATATGGTCTTGCTGGTTGTAACGGAAATTCAACTAATGGTTATTTTGCTGGAGGAACCACTAATAGTAGCAATCTTTTATCAACAGCAGATAAATTAACCTATTCTACAGACACAACCATTGCACAAACAACAACAAATTTAAGTCAAGCAAGATTTGAATTAGCTGGCATTTCTGAAGGATTAACTAAAGGTTATTTTGCTGGTGGAAACACAGGAACAAGCGTTGCAACAGCAGATAAATTGACATATTCAACAGACACAACTCTTGCTCAAACAACGGCAAATCTAAGCCAAGCAAGATATAGATTAACTGGATTAAGCCAAGAATTTTCTTTTGTCTTTGGTAACAATTCAATAACTTCTGGTAACATTGCAAGCGGACAAATTGGACAATTTCATTTTTATTCTGGAACTATAAGTAATGCAACAATTCCTGTTGCATTAGCAGGAGGTACAAAAGGATTTTTTGCTGGTGGAGTTTCTGGTGTTACCTTGTTCTCAACAGCAGATAAATTAACATATTCAACAGACACAACTTCTGCTCAAGCAAGTGCAAATTTAACTCTAGCAAGATATGGTTTAGCAGGTTGTTCAGGAAATTCAACAAGAGGTTATTTTGCTGGCGGAGATACTTCTGGTTCCCTTAACTTTACCTCAATAGCAAATAAATTAACATATTCGACAGAAGCAACGATTGCTCAAGCAAGTGCAAATTTAAGCCAAGCAAGAGGTTATTTGGCAAGCGTTTCAGAAGGTTCAACTAAAGGTTATTTTGCTGGTGGATACACTGGAATAAGTGCTATTGTTGTCGCAACAACAGATAAATTAGTATACTCAAGTGATACGACTGCTGCTCAAACTACTGCAAATCTTAGCACAGCAACAGCACAACATGCTGGATGCTCAGGTGAAGGAACAAAAGGTTATTTTGCTGGTGGAAATAATGGTGGCTCTCCTGTTGCAACAGCATACAAATTGATATATTCTACAGATACAACTACTACTCAAACAACAGCAAATATAAGTATATCAAGAGATAGATTGGCTGGAATTTCTCAAGGATTAACAAAAGGTTATTTTGCCGGTGGATCAGGTCCAAGCTATAGTTCAACAACAGATAAATTAACATATTCAACAGATACAACTGCTGCTCAAACATCTGCAAATTTGAGTCAAGCAAGAACATATTTAACTGGTGTTTCACAAGGATCAATAAAAGGATATTTTGCTGGTGGTAATTTTGGTTCTCCTGTTGTGACAGCAGACTTGCTAACATACACAACAGATACAACCATAGCGCAAACAAGCGCAAATCTTAGTCAAGCAAGAGAAAGTTTGGGAGGAGCAGGACAAGAATCATTTGATTATCCTACTGTAAATAGTGGAAATTTTGGTAATGATTCCGTTACTTCAGGAAACATTGCATCAGGAATCATATCCCGATTTCATCTTTCTGATTCTTCTGTTTATGCTGATGCAGTAAGAAGCGGAAATGTTTCAACATTTAAGTTCTCCAACAATGCAGTTTTCAGTGGAAATATTAGCATTAGTGCTATTCCAACCACAAGTCTAGCTTCAGGTGGATTTCGAAGCGGTGCATTTGGCGACAATGCAATATCTAGTGGTGACATTCTTAGTGGTAGGATCGTTGCTTCTCATATTACTAGTGGTGAAATAGATTCTAGGCATATCGTTAGTGGTGCTCTTTTTAATTTTAACATTGGATCTGTTGGAGCATATAATTTATCTGATAATTTAATTTTAAGCGGAAATATAGGTTCAGGTAGAATATCAACATTTGATTTTGAAAATGGAGCAGTTTTAAGTGGAGAAATTGCTAGTGGCGTGGTTGGTAATACACATTTTGGAAATCAGTCAGTAACAAGTGGTGCTATTCCAAGCGGAACAGTTATATTTAACATGGTTGGAGCATTGGCAGCTGTTCCTTACAACTTTGCAGATGTTGCCTTGTCTTCAGGAAATTTTGCTCTTCAATCTGTAACAGGTGAAAATCTTGCAGATGGAGTTTGGCAACAACCAACTACATCTTATGTCTCAGGCGGTATTACCGCATTCATGTTCAATAACAACTCAATTGTTAGTGGATCAATATCAACAACAACCACTTCAATTAGTCAAGGTTATTTTGCAGGTGGATCTACAGGAGCAAATGTTTCAACAACAGACAAAATATTATATTCAACGGACACAACTGCTGCTCAAACATCTGCTAATCTAAGTCAAGCAAGAAGAGAATTAGCAGGAATTTCTGATTCTACAACTAATGGCTATTTTGCTGGTGGAGCAACAACCTCGTTTTCTGGACATGTTGCAACAACAGACAAGATTGTATATTCAACAGATACAACTACTGCTCAAACAACTGCAAATTTAAGTCAAGCAAGACAAGGATTGGCTGGATGTTCAGGAGAAAGAACAAAAGGTTATTTTGCTGGTGGAACTACTGATGGTGCAAACAGTTTATCAACAGCAGATAAATTAACATATTCAAATGATACAACTGTTGCTCAAACAACTGCAAATCTAAGTCAAGCAAGATATTATCTTGCTGGAATTTCAGAAGGAACAACAAAAGGTTACTTTGCTGGTGGACAGAGTAGCACCGTTTTAGTAACGGCAGACAAATTAACATTTTCAAATGATACAACTGCTGCTCAAACAACAGCGGATCTTAGCACGGCAACAGCCTATATTTCTGGATGTTCTGGTGAAGGTACAAAAGGTTATTTTGCTGGTGGTGGCACATTTGCTATAACATTTAATGCATATAAATTAACATACACAACAGATACAACTGCCGCTCAAACTACAGCAAACTTAAGTCAAGCAAGAAAAGATTTAGCAGGAATCTCAGAAGGATCAACTGAAGGTTATTTTGCTGGTGGATCTACTGGCGCAATTGTTGCAACAGCAGACAAATTAACATATTCAACAGATACAACTGCTGCTCAAACAAGTGCAAATTTAAGCCAAGCAAGAAGTAATTTAGCTGGTGTTGATGGCGCACAAAATTATTTAATTATACCTTACCTAGTCATTTCTGGAAAACTAACAACAACAGATGCAAATAAAATAAGAAGTACAAATTTTGCATCTGGTTCAATAACAAGTGGGAATATAACATCAGGTCAAATTGGAACATCTCATTTCTCAAATAATGCAATCGGAAGCGGAAATATTGCTTCTGGACAAGTTTCTATTTCTGTTCATCTTGCAAACGCAACAATACTTTCAGGAAATATAGGAAGCGGTGTAATCAACTTCCCAACATTCTTTGGTGATACTACACGTTATGTAAATATCGGAAGCGGACAAATAGATAATGTGCATATTGGAGAAAAAATATTATCAAATCCAGAAAAAGCAGGTTATTTTGCTGGTGGTGATGATGGTGGCAGACTTAACACAACAGATAAATTAATATATGCAACAGACACAACTACCTATCAAGGCACTGCAAATCTAATTGCGGGAACCACAGGATTAGCTGGATGTTCTGGAGAAGGAACAAAAGGTTATTTTGCAGGTGGTCAGACTCCTGCTATTGTAACAATCACAAATAAAATAATATATTCAGTTAGTTTGACGACAGTTCAAACAAGTGCCGATTTAAGCCAAGCAAGAAGTAATTTAGCTGGTGTTTCTGAAGGATCAACAAAAGGTTATTTTGCTGGTGGAACTACTGGTGGTTATCTAGCAACAGCAGACAAATTAATATATTCAACAGACACAACAACAGCTCAAACTACTGCAAATTTAATTGTAGCAAGACAAGGATTGGCTGGATGTTCTGGAGAAGGAACAAAAGGTTATTTTGCTGGTGGAACGAGTGGAACTACTACCACATTTGCAGAAAAATTAATATATTCTACAGATACAACTGTTGCTCAAACAAGTTCAAATCTAAGTCAAGCAAGAGCATATCTAACTGGGGTTTCTGAAGGATCAACAAAAGGTTATTTTGCTGGAGGAGGTACTGGCACTTTTGGTACTACTTACACAACAACAGCAAACAAACTAACATATTCAACAGACACAACTATCGCACAAACAACGGCAGATCTAAGTCAAGCAAATACTGCTTTGGCTGGGGTTTCTGAAGGATCAACAAAAGGTTATTTTGCTGGTGGACAGAGTAGCGCATACACAGCAACAGCAGACAAATTGACATATTCAACTGATTCTACTGCTGCTCAAACAAGTGCAAATTTAAGCCAAGTAAGATCCGTTTTAGCTGGAGTTGATGGTGGAATATCTTATACAACATCTTATTCTCAATATATGACCAGTAGCCAGATTTCATCTGGAACAATTGGTCTTACTACAACAACTTTACAAAGACCAACCTTCCCATACAATCTCGCAGAAACAGCAGAAATAAATACAAATCAACCAATGTTTGATTATTTTGTTTTTCAGGAACAATGTTCAGGTATCAAAGCAGTATGCATTACTTCTGGAAGCAGAATATCAAGAGCACAAAGAGCAAGCGGACTCAGACTTCCGGCAATTGGCGTAACAAGCGGAACTGTTAACAGCGGATCAACAGGCAGAGTATATTATTACGGAGGAGTTGGAAGAACTGGCACATTTGCTCAAAACTCTGGACTAAATAATGGAATTTCTGGATTCCAAGGAAGACCTCTTTATGTTGGATCAGGTGGAAATATTGTCAATCTAAGCGGATTCTGGGTTGGTGGAGTTCAACAACCACCATTCATATCAGGTGACATGCAACAACAAATTGGCATCGCTATGAGCGGAGGAATCTTCGTTATGCCAAGTCCAAGAATTGTAAGATCAGGATTCCAAGGAATATTACCTTATAACCATCCTGCCTAATCTAAAACTTATCAAAAAATACATTGAAACTTACACTGATTCTGTCATCAGAAGAATTATTCGTTTGCACACTATGCTCTAACCAACTCGGAAATAAATAGACAGAACCAGCAACAGCAGGATAAATCAATACATTTGAATTAACTAAATTAAGCTCATTATAATTTGGATCAATCATTTCCTTGGCAATCAACGGACTATGAAAAACTATATTCCCACAATTCTCAGGTGTCTGTAAATAATATACACCCGACAAGAAACTCCTCGGATGTATATGCCTAACATTATACGATCCCTTAGAGTTAACATTTACCCAAGAATTAAAAATACGAAGCTCTTCAACAATATTCAAAGAATTTTTAATCTTACCAATAACTTCTTCCAAATCTTTTTTCAAAAGCTCACAAATCTTAGTATCTAAAAAATTATCAACACTCTGCCAGCCACCATTCATGTTCGTCTTCTGCACTCCAGAAGAATATGCTTGCTTATACCTCGTATACTCTATTAATGTATCTCTATAGATATCATTAATTTTACAACTATAAATGGTGGTTGGAAATACTAACTCACACTTAATTTCATTCATAATACTTTCCACTAGTCACGTCCAAATGACGACACTTGATATCACCATCGACCAACAACTTGAATCCCTTGTCACGAAGCTTCTGCGATAAGAAACTATCTTGCGTCAAATGAGCAGTTGTTACAGTCCAAGGATACTCGGTCTGTAAAAAACACTCCATAGGGAAAAGAGTAAATCCTTGAGCAATCGTGTAAACTTCATATACACCAACATCTTTGTTACATAACGTCAGGGCTTGTCTCTTTCCCCCGACGATTTGTATATGAACACCTTCCCTGTTTTCTTGCTTTTTCACATAATATCCGCCCAAAACTACCTTGGGATCACCAATTTCCCTGTATCTTTGCAATAACTTAAAGAATCCATCATCTGGAGGGAAAGTATCATCTTCTACAGTAAGAAGGAAGTCTGCACCATCATCCAAAGCGGTCTGAATTGCATCATTATATGCATCGGCTGTCGATCTGCCAAACACGTTAAGATACTTAATCTGAACACCAGAAGGAATAGCTAACTTCTCTAATACAGGCAAAGTCTCTGCCTTTTCCCTTGTTGGAACAACAATTAAAACTTTTACATCACCGACTTCCAAATATTTTTTTTCGACCTCTCGGATATGATCCAACTTAGGTGTACCAGTAAGATTGATCTGGCGTAGTGCTTCACTGTTGCCAACACCAATTCTACCAGTTGCTTGTAAATCTTGTTGTGCCTGTCGGTCTAGACGAAGCTTCCAATAATTTTCCTGAGCATCATCGATTTCTTTCCTTGTGTACTTCTTGGGAAAACTCTGATAAATTTTATAAAGAGCTTCCAACTCTCTTAAAGCGCCGAGGACTGCTAGATCTTGTTCTTGAAGGTCGATTCTTTTTAGATCTGCATCAATCTGATCAATTTCGGTTCCTTTGTCTTCAAGTTCTTTAATTTGAATTTCGATCTTTCTTTTTCCTAGTTTGGCTCTTTTTAAATTGGCAACTTTTATTTGAATCTCAAGGACACACTGGCTGAATTGCATTTCAATTGTATCGTGCTGACCAACTACAAATTTTTCAATTACATATGATGTTCTGGGCTGTTGGATTTCAAGAAATGATTGCTCTAATTCCTCAATAGCTTTTACTGCCTCAGTTAC
>Ga0247722_10001946_pt1 | contig 11024 bp, 18 predicted proteins | sample MSEWelMarce3H_FC_FD_189094 | JGI IMG/M metagenome (GOLD analysis project Ga0247722, IMG submission 189094) | Subsurface sediment microbial communities from gas well in West Virginia, United States - MSEEL Well Study Marcellus 3H_FC | ecosystem: Environmental > Terrestrial > Deep subsurface >...
GCTGTCAGTACAAGCGGTGTGGGCGCATACAAGGGTCGTTACAATCCAGAGGCCGAGACACTTAATACGGCATATCCTGATTCTGATGCTGAGTAGTATAAAGATACATCTGTAATTAACATGTAAGGATGACATTTTTCAAGATAGCCGGCGGTGTGTTCGTAGGAAATCTTATAACTCTCGCAGTTGTTGCTGCGATTATTCCGCATATTAAGGTTGAAAGAAGAATTATTACAACACTGTTTAGTTAGGGCGTAAATTTGAACAGTTTTTCAACAGTTTATGAGAGTATAGATGGAAGCTATTGGTAAAGCTGCTGCGTCCGCGCTAATTGCGTATTCTGCTCACTACGGGGCAAGTAAACTCTACAATTCATTCTGCGTACCAGATGGCATCTGGGGGTATGTACAGGGTCTTGTAACAACTGGAAGTCCTCTCTGCCAGGCGGGTGTACAGGTTATTAGTAATACACAGGTCTCATATTCCTCAATGATCATGATGGGAATTACACGGATCTTCGTTGATATGGTGGCCCCTGGTGCTGTAAAGACAGGCTAAGATTATAAATTATATTATCTTTTTTATGATGTATTGTAATACCTCATAAAAATCGGTCTTGAAATATTTATGTACGCGTCCTCGTTGCACTGGGAGATCGTGTCTTTGATGGAGTCACCGAAGGCGACCTTGACTTTGATGGAGTCACAGAAGGAGATCGCGACTTTGATGGAGTACCAGACTTTGATGGAGTAAAGGATGGTGTACGTGAGTTTGAGGGAGTTACTGAAGGAGTGACAGAGGGTGATCGTGTCTTTGATGGAGTCACCGAAGGAGTTGCCGACCTTGAAGGGGTCCCTGTATAAGATGGAGTTACTGATGGTGTGCGCGACTTTGATGGAGTACCAGAAGGAGAATTTGAAGGGGTTACTGAAGGAGATCGCGTCTTTGATGGAGTCACTGACATTGAAGGAGTGCCAGAACGAGTTTTTGATGGTGTTGCTGAAGGAGTTACTGAAGATGATGCCGACCTTGATGAAGTGATAGAGGGTGTAACGGACGACGATTTAGATGGCGTAGATGACACTGAAGACCCCATAGATGGCGTACCAGTATTGCTAGAAGTTCTACTTGGTGTTATACTTGGAGTACCAGAAGGAGATTTTGACGGTGTTACCGAGGGTGTTCCTGACTTAGAAGGGGTTACTGAAGGTGTTCCTGACTTAGAAGGTGTCACCGATGGCGTCCTTGATCTAGACGCTGTACCAGTCAATGAAGGAGTTCTTGAAGGTGTTTTTGTTCTAGATGAACTAGCTGTCACAGAGGATGTAACGGAAGGTGTACCTGACTTTGATGAACTTGGTGTCAAAGAAGCAGTCAGTGAAGCAGTTTTAGAAGGTGTAGATGTCATTGAAGATCCTATGGATGGTGTACCCGTGTTACTAGCAGTTTTACTTGGTGTTATACTTGGAGTAATTGTTTGGGTTGGTGTCTTTGAACGAGTAGCAGAGGGGGAATTAGAAGGAGTTACTGAAGGAGTTCCTGACTTTGATGGAGTTACTGAAGGTGTCCCTGACTTTGAAGGTGTAACCGATGGTGTCCTTGATCTAGACGCCGTACCAGTCAATGAAGGAGTTCCTGATGGTGTTCTTGTTCTAGATGAACTAGCTGTCACAGATGATGTAACGGAGGGAGTCCTTGTTCTAGACGCAGTACCAGTCAAGGAAGGAGTTCCTGATGGTGTCCTTGTTTTTGATGGACTGGGTGTTACAGAGGGTGTAAAAGATGGAGTCCTCGTTCTTGATGGGCTGGGTGTAACAGAGGATGTAACTGAAGGTGTCCTCGTCTTAGATGGACTAGCTGTTGGCGAGGGTGTACGAGTTACAGAGGTTGTCTGTGAAGGTGTAGGAGTTCTGGTTCGTGTAGCTGTATCAGATGAACTTGATGACAGGCTTCCTGAATTACTATTTGAGAGCGATCCTGAAGAACTATGAGAACTGCTTGAACTAAATGAGATTCTAGAAGTTGGTGATAGACCTGGCGATGCTGTTACAGAGTTCGTCGTTGAACTACTTACACTAGCTGAATTAGAGACTGATACACTTACACTCTTAGTATAAGACTGTACAGCTGAAAAGCTGTACATACTCGCAGTGGGTGAAAGAGTTGGTTGTAGAGAAGGTGATAGTAAACTACTACCACTTACATACGCGCTCTGTGAATAATTTGCTGAAATAGAAGCATGTAATGATGAAAGCGGTGAGCTAGTATACGTTACAATTGGTGAAACAGAGTGTGTATAAACAGAACTGATTGAAGGTGTTGATGATACAGAAGCACATGAAGATGGTGATATACTCTCTGAAATAACAGGCGAGCTAGTATCAGAATATATAGGCGACACTGTAGGATACATAGTCTGCGAATATGATGGTACAACACTCGGTGTTCCAAGTGAAGAAGGAGAAGTTGTCAATTGCGATGTAGGAGTTATTACAGTGGATACTGAGGGAGATCCGCTGAATGAAATCATACTGGATTCGGATGGAGTCTGCTGTACTGAGCTTGAAGAGTGCCATGTTGAAGACACGCTTTCTGAAATAACAGGCGAGCTACTATCAGAGTATACAGGTGACACTGTAGGATATATTGTCTGTGAATATGATGCTACTATACTAGCAGTTTCAACAGGAGAAGGGGATGCTGTGAATAGCGAAGTAGGTGTCGTTAGACCCGATACTGAAGAACTGAGTGAAGATAACGCCGATTCGCTTTGTAATTGTGTCGCAGCTGATGAATCAGATGGAGCCTGGCTTGAAGATTGGCTCACAGAAGGCGATGATGTAAAACTTAGTACTGTACTCTGAGATGCAGTCATAGAGGCACACGCTGTAGCTGTATAAGCAGCACTACCTGATTTAGATACTGAAGGTGATCCACTCACTGATTTAGATCTAATCGGTGTCACAGAGACTGAGCCACAAGGTGACGTCGTACGAGAAGCGCGTGGTGAAGAACTTACACTGTAACTTGTTGTAGCTGTTAAAGAAGCACGTACCGATCTTGAACTCGTTGAGCTCACTGTTTGAGAACGGCTATGAGCTGATGTGCCAGTAGATGATAGTGACACGGTTGATGAAGGGCTTGCTGAAGAAGTCTCACTTTGTGTTGCGCTACTTGATCCACTCCCAGATTCAGATGATATTGGTGACTGAGAATTAGACGGCGACAAAGTGTTGAGACTTGAAATGGAACCAGATGAACTGTCTGACGGACTAGCTGTTACTGAATGTGATGCGGAGCTTGATCCACTAGATACTTCTGAACGTGATCGTAATCCTGTGATACTGCCAGAAACCGTTGGAGTAAATGTATTGGTGACTGTCTTCCTAATAAATGAATCTGTAGCTGTGGCACTTGACGTTGTTGATACAGTCCCAGAGAGTGTCTGCGTCTTTGTCTGACTTGCTGATCTACTAACTGTGGTAGTGGCTGTCTGAGTCTTAGATACCGATGTAGATGCCGAAACCGTGTTTGTCCTGACAATGCTTCCAGTAATTCTAGGGCTTCCAGATATAGATATTGTCACCCTCGCTGTCTTTGAGACTAAAGGGCTACGAGTGTTTGTCACTGTCGCTGTACCAGTCTTTGATACTAGTGAGCTACTAGTCTGTGTAACAGAGGCAGATGTAGTCTTAGACGATGAGGAACTTCTAGTATAGGAGGAAGTTGGTGTTATAATTGATGAGCCCGTATCAGTTATAGAATTTACCGGAGTCCTTGATACAGAAGATGATATAGATGGAGTAGGTGTCCATCCAGCAGTAGTCGTCGCCGTTGTAGTTACACTCGTAGTGGCTGAATGCGTATGTGTAGGGTTGATAGTTCTCGTTGAAGTACCAGATATTGTTGGCGTCTTAGAATTACTCATGGATGACGTTATTGTGGGACTACCACGCATAGTAACCGTTAGCCTAGAAGTAACCGTGATGGTAAATCGTGCACTCGCGGTCCTTGTCCCTCTGGTAGAAGCGGATACAGTGCGAGATACAATAATACTTGGTGAATTGCTGGGACTCGCTGTCACAGTCTTAGTTGCCTGTCTAGATACAGTTAACAGGGGAGAAGAAGTACCAGTTTTACTAGAAGTGGTTGTCTTCGTACTACTCACGCTCGCAGTTGTAGTCTTTGAAGATGTAGATGTAGCAGTTGTTGTACTTGTAAATCTAATAGTCTTAGATATTACTGCCGATGCAGTATATGAAGCAGACCCTGAAGAAGTCTTAGACGGTCTAATTGAGGCACTTGAGGTGCCACTTACAGTGGAAGTTTTAGATGCAGGGGCAGAGCGTGATCCAGTAGGAGAGGAAGTTGAACTCTTAGAACTACTTATTGACGCAGTAGTGGTTTTACTTACTGTCACGGTCCGCGTGGATGTTGAAGAACCTGTATTAGTCTTCGTAGAAAATGATGAAATAGATATCTGCGGGCTACTTGACGATGACTTAGAGCCAGTCGGCGACCGCGTCGTTGTCATTGTAGATGTCATCGTCTTAGTAGAGGTTGCTGATGGTGTAATATCACGTGTAGGAAATGAAGTGCGAGTTGATGTAGTTGTCTTAGTTGATGTCTTTGAAGCTGTTGTAGATAGAGTAGGTACAACAAAATTCATATCCAAGTTCCTTACCACTCTTATGTTATTACTATACAGGCTAGCTACATCTACAACAGATTCATTGGGTGGGGACGACCCGATGAGTCCGATGCTTAATAGGAGTAGAAACCAACGCATAGTGCTCTATATATATTATAAGAATTTATATTTAGGCGTGTGGCAAATCATTTAATGCCAACCAGCTTACAGGGAATGCCTTCTCAAGCAAGTCGCTGACCGCCTGAGCGTAGTGACGAATCTCTACCTGAGCATCTGTACCTAGACGTAGTCTACACAGACGAGCATACGCATATAGAGAAGCAGTCTCAATAAATTCAGTATACATTGACTGGGGTAGAATCATTCTAGCAACCTCGGGAGCAACATTACTCTCAAGAAGCTTATTATATGTATCAATTGATAACTGTGTCAAATCATCAATATGCTCCTTGGCATACTCTGAATTGTCAACCGCCGTCGGCTTTGATCCTTGCTTCTTATTCGGATCACGTTCACGAATATCATCAACTGCTGGAAAATAACACTCGGGCTCTGAATCAACATACCGTCTGCTCACCTCGTTACGAGCAAATCCGACAGTGTGACGAAACCACTCGCGCGCAACAAAGATTGGCATCTTCAGACGAAGGCGGATCTGTGGGTGGAAAAAGGGACTAGTATGCTGGTGCTTAGCAAGGTACCGAATTAGTTTCTCGTCACCAGGTGTCATCGTATGTGACTCCTTTGCGAAACTCACTCTCGCGGCATTTACCACAGTAAGATCATCACCGAACGTACCAAGAAGTTCCACTGAGCCGATTCCGTCTGAAAGAGCTGCTACCTTTGACATCTAGGTCTTAGAAGATCATCTTATTTAGGCATCAAACTGAAAAATTGAAGCGTGACCCACTAAATAAAACTGATACCCTCTACTACGAATACAAGATGTGTGAAATCTGTTATGGTCTTATCTATGATATCACGGTGACCCCCCTTCCTCTTAAGCACCCACTCAGAGGTAAAATCAGTAAAATAGGCATGAGCAAGTGTTCATCAGAACTAGCTGACCTCTTTACAAAGGCCGTGAGTAGCTTTCCGCATAAATCAGACTTCTTTGTAAAGCCTTTCTATGAAGAAGATCCTCAAGATGCCACTGGACCTAGGACACCTAATACAATTTACTGCGACGAAGTAAATGATATCTTTACATGGAATCGTTTCTACGAGAGGTACCCAGAAGAGTCAAAGTTCCTTGATTCGGCTATTGATTTATGTAGAGATTCAGGTCTTATTAAACGTTCCTTTCATACCGAGATGTCTATCAAAGAATTCCTGATGTATATTCTCCGCAAAATATTGATTCTTCTACCAGATATCCATTACGAACACACAGTTAAGCCACCGCTTCCTAAAAGTACGTCAATGGGTGAAGTTCCCCTGTGGAAAATTAATCAGATAAGAGATCTACAGGGACTTCCTAGATATGTTCCTAAGGTGCCAAGTATAACTATTCAAGTAGTCTGCGACTATGATGAACTTTACAGTTGAAAAAATTGAACTCACACACGCTACTAGAACTAAGTACCGCGTCTAAGATGATGAATCTGTTATTCGTTGTGATTGCTATCGTGATAAAGTGGATGGGTAATTATGACAAAGTTCATAGTACGAAACTTATGAATGTAAACCCTAGTGACCATGTTATTATAGAGATCTATGATCCTATTTAATGGGTTCTAGAGCATTTGAATATTTCAAATTAGCATTATCTTTATGAAAATCTTTTACGATGTTCCAGAGCTCATTTGATTCTGGCAATACATTTTTACTATCTTCAATTAAATACGGCTTAGGAAATCCATTAAATTCAGATGCCGTCGCCGACGTATACGCTCCCATCAAGGGAAAGTATAGCCAGTCTCCAACTTCTAAATCTTCCATTTTACCCTTTGCTATTACATCTAAGCTATCACACGTACGCCCAAATAGTGTTGAGTCTGACATGCCCCTTTTATTATCATTCACAGTAGGTACGCGAAACCAAGCAGGCTTCTGTTGATCAAATGCTATACAGGAAAAATGTCCATATAACGACTCATCAATTACATATCTCCAGCCATTATTTGGCCCGCGCTTCTTGGCAATCACTTTTACAAAGAGATCCTGAGAAGGCTGAGCAAAGAATCGCCCTGGCTCGGCAATCATTGTACGCTTAATAGGCTGACTAGAAATAGCTTGGCGAATAGCCCTTGCGGCAGGTAAGAATTCACTAGGGTTTGCTGAAAATCCACCGCCGATATCAATTACATTTGGTTTATGTTTATATCTTCTTAGTATTTTAAAGACCTCATCTGAAACATAGTCCATCGCTTTCATGTATTGCTTAGGATCCTGGCATCCTGAACCAACATGAAAGCTCACGCCACTAATTGGAATTTGACTTCCTCTGGCGATACGCTCAATCTCAGATTTATCTGCTCCAAATTTGCTTGAAAATGGCATCTTACTTCCTGAATCCTCAACTGCTACACGAAGAAATGCCGATCCTCTCCATTTACACTCAGCTAACTTTTCACACTCCTCAATGGAATCCACGACCGTAATGGATATTCCATGACTATCTACCGTGCGAATATCCTTCTCCGACTTCATAGGATGCGCATATATGATAGAAGGGCTTTGTTGAATTCCTAAATTATGTACCTCGTATACTTCACGTAGACTGGCACAGTCAAAATTTACAGAGCCATTAATGAGCTCCTCAAGAAGAATCGGTTCAGGATTACACTTCACAGCATAAAATGGATTTACAGAGGGGAGCTGCTGTTTCCAAAGCTCTATCTGTGACTGAATCCTTCTTGGACTAACAACTGCCACTGAGCCAGATGATCTGGGAAATGAGGAGATAAGCTGCCGGAGATTTTTCAGCGTGGAACTAATACCTTGTGCTGCGAAAATACTTTTCGCCATATATCAAACTTCCTTTATACACTACATAGGCGATCCTTGTTTAGACCGATCAGTTCTAAAAATCGCGTATCAACACCGAATATGACATGTAGTACCTCACCAATTATAAACCATCCAGCAAGAGAATAACCGATATGTACATTAAAAATAATAGATGTAAGAATTGCTCCAGCTATCGTCATAAGAATATCATTAAGAGCAAATCCGTAAATACGTTTCGCATGTACTCCTTCACCACGCTTTCCAAGTAATTCGGAGTAAGGGCATGGCATCCTACCGTGGAGTTCTTAATAAGAACTCCTAAGGATAATGTTAAGTACCGAAGGTACTTAATTTTACTTATCCTTCTTCTTCCACATATGACTCCATTCCGGACGATACGAAGTCTGTAGCCACTCAACTGCTAACTTATGAAGCTCCTGGTGTTTAGGGTCAAGTTCCTTTACAAATTTGGTCTCATCCTTGGTAAGTTCATGTGTCTTTGGTAGTGCGTCCATACTGATGCTATTCACTGAATAAACATTCATTTTTTACCTCACAACATAGTAAGATGTCCATTGAACAAATGAAAGATACCTTGCTAAAGCATGGTAGACCCCTACAGAGTTTCAAGGCGGGTGATGAAATTACAGTTTCCAACAAGATGCGAAAAGGCTACAAGTATACTTTAGCAGTTGATCCTGGTAGCCAGTTTCATCCAGAATTCAAACCATATGCTACTCCTGGAGAAATGCTAGCCATGGGTGCCTTTGAAGGAAAGTACTTGAATGACTGTATAACAGAATTTCCTGCGGAATGGTTCTGGAATGCCATTCAAGCTGATAAGTTGCGCCCCCAAGGCGCCGACGTTAGCGTGAATTTACTTGGAGTAGATTCACGTCAACCATTACAATTCTGGATTGATTCTGGCTGGGTTCCTGGTGGTAATCACAAGGGTCAACACCCTGAGCTTTCAGATCCTAAGATTAATCCAGATGAGCGCGGATGGTTTCAATGGTACTGTCGCTACTGGATGGGGAGACGTCTACCTGTCCTTGATGCTGTTCAGATCAAACGCTGGAAGGCATTTACAAGACATGCTGGTCAGATCAAGGCAAACTGTAAGCCTGGTGACCTTGAATGCCGCCCTAGACAGAGACAGGGGCTCTTTCAGTGGGCACATAATCCCTTCATTTAATTGAAGCTGCTAAAATTGACAATAGATCGTACTCATTTTATGATATAGAATGAGTCTGGAACTAATTATTGGACCCATGTTCGCAGGAAAGACAAGTGCCCTTCAGTCTATTATTCGTAGGCACGAGGCTCTTGGAATCAAATGTGTCGTTTACAAGCCACTGCGAGATGATCGGTACGGTGAAGACTATTTCATCTACAGCCACGACAAGACGCGAGTATCAGCTCTTCCTGTTACGCATCTGACACAGCAGTCAGTTAATTCAGACTACGCCAATGCCAAGCTAATCGTAATTGAGGAGGGCCAATTCTTTGATGACCTCTACACCTTTGTTGTAAAAGCAGTAGAATATGACATGAAACACGTAGTTGTCGGTGGTCTTGATGGTGACCGATTCCGAAAGCCATTCGGTCAGATTCTCCAACTAATCCCTCTCGCCGACCGTCTGACCAAACTGACATCTCTGTGTAAGCTTTGCGCGGATGGCACTCCAGCCCTCTTTACTTACGGATCAACTACATCAAGTGAGACAATTCATGTTGGTGGCAGCGAGACTTACATGCCTCTCTGTCGTACACATTATAATGAATCAACACTACTTGCTGCTGGACAATGTCCAAAGTGCCAAGCAGGCCTGGCAGGAAGTGTATATCGTCCGAGATGCTCAACGTGTAAGTATGATAGCAATAATGCCCTTATAGACGCGCTGAATGCCCTTACCGCTGAGGACTTACGAGGTTCATCTTGGATAGAATCCACCAGGCCAAGGCCATCAGAACGCCACCCCACAATGTATCCGCTACCGCAAACCAAATAGGATATTTATCAAACGTGACTATCTGAGTAAAATCGTATACGGCGTACGTGGTCATTCCCATTAAGAATGCGCGTGGGACACTTGTCACTTGTGTAGCAGTATATCCTAGTGCTAAATATACCGGTATAGCTCCCCATAAACGTACATTCATAGATCGGCCCCCCTGTATATCACGTATTATATCTTGAACTGCCTCACCTTGAATAAAGAGCCACGGCAAGTCTAATACAACTAATAAACCCGCGATTAAGCAAATTTTTATAATCTCATTCATCTCAATCTATAATTACGCACGTTTTTTTATCATTCTTATTGACACTCCAATATTTTAGATATGAGTTCTATCTCTCTAGAAGCTTATGACGGAAATCTTAGAGGAAAGCTATCTCAGTGGATTCTACCATCTCAAGATTTCTGCGCCCTTCCAAATGGATTTCAAGATCAAGTTCTATCAGCAACACCTCCATTCCAAACACATATACTCTTGTTATCTAAACACGATTCAAAAGCATGGCTTCTCTCATATGCCTGGGATATGACATTCACTCCAGAAACACCTACCGACTGGAGTCTCCTATTATCAATCATACAGCATCTCAAGAAGCCAATTCTGATTGTAACAAGTCCCAAGACACATGCCCCAGCAGCGTTTTGGCAAAAGTGCCAGGCCATTCAAGTTAATCCACCCACATGTGTATGTCTACGAGACATGCCATCTGAAGATTCTACTACGATTACTATACAACAGACTAATGTTGTACCACACAGTATATTTTATCCCCGTCTTGATATTATAACAGAGTCACAATTCATAAAACTATCTTCTATTCTTCCTATCCCCGCACAGCAATCTATACAATCACTTGACTTGCGAAGTGTCTATAGGGATCTCCGAGGAGCAGGTGCTAGTCTCTGCCTTTCGCTAAGCGATTCGCGCTTTACCACTTCAGGTGCCCAACAAGGTGGATCTGTGCCATCATTTAATTCTATGTGGTTTTATCCGGAAATTAATGGAGCCCTACGACTTCATATATCCGATTTGCGAATGATTTTGCGAACTGTTACAGAGAGGTTGGCTGGACCTTAAGAACCTTACTTCTTAAATAGCTTGAATGTACCCTTCTTAGGTTTGAACCCCTGCTTGTGAAGAGACTTGATGCGGCGGAGACCAATTGTGTGCTTCTTCTTGCTAACAATGCGCCCCTTCTTAGTCTTCATCAAGTCCTTACGAGTTAGACCTCCGGAGGTATGCTTGGCAGAACCATGCCAAACCTGCGCTTTTGAACCTACACTGTGAATCTTACGCGTTGTTGCCATTATACTTGTAACCTATAAAAAATGTGGCAACGTTAGATGTCTCGGGAACTCCTAGGACTAGTATTACTTGGTGTTCTTTGTATAATGCTAAG
>Ga0247722_10001947_pt1 | contig 11021 bp, 13 predicted proteins | sample MSEWelMarce3H_FC_FD_189094 | JGI IMG/M metagenome (GOLD analysis project Ga0247722, IMG submission 189094) | Subsurface sediment microbial communities from gas well in West Virginia, United States - MSEEL Well Study Marcellus 3H_FC | ecosystem: Environmental > Terrestrial > Deep subsurface >...
TTATATCACAGTTACTGGGCAGAAGTATTAATTGAAATAAATAAATTATGACAATATTATTTTTTACTTATGTTTTACCAATGATATTAACTATAATAGTTCTTTATCATAAATCAGATGAGGTAACTAATGGAGATTTTATCATGATTGTATTCGTATCATTATTCCCAATATTAAATTTCTTTATTGGTTGCGTAGGAGGACTAACAGTGTTGTGTGAGTCAAAAACAATTAATAATTTTTTAAATAAAAGAATAAAATGACGCCAAAAGAAAAATAAAATAATTATGAAAAAATTTTTAGAATTTATTTGGGTTTTAATAGGACCCGTAGTTGAATTTGCAGCAGGAATAGTTCTTTGTACTCTAGCTTTCCTTTGGGTACTTACAGGATTTGGAATATTAATAATATTTGCACCTAATATACTCCCAACACCAGAGTGGGTTAGATGGAGTGTAGTAGTATTCGATGTCTTATGTATATTAATGATATTGTATGTGGCAATAAAAGAGGCTTACGAAAAAGTTTATAAAAATTAAAGTAAAAGTTATGACACCAAAAGAAAAAGCAAAAGAGCTTGTATTAAAATTTAAAGAACTTCCTCAAGAAGGAACTATGATGTTTTATGTTGCATTTGAAATTTCTAAACAATGTGCATTAATAGCAGTTGATGAATTGTTAAATAATTTTTTATCAAATAGAACTACAAAATATGGAAGAGAAAGATATCATTTTTGGCAAGTAGTTAAACAAGAAATAGAGAAATTATGAAAGAATTTGATTATTTAAGAGCGTATTGCTCACCGTTTAAACCGCCTAGACTAAGTTTCTATTTCGGTAAAATTGCACTTGGAACTCCCTACTTCTTGCCTAGAAAGTGGGTAAGGAATAAAGAAAAAGAGGGTTACCTAACGGCAGTACCTAGAAGAATAGGGTTTGACTTTGTATCATTAGGATGGAAGACAAAGTATGATGATTATAGGTTTGAGTTTAGTCCGATGATTAGCTTTGTATTCCTTAAGTGGCAGATAGCAGTTACATTTGTCGCACCATACGATGCAGACCATTATTGGGAGTCTTGGCTGTATTATACAAGAGAAACTAAGGGCGATACAGCAGAGAGAGTTGCACAGTGCAGAAAAGAAGCTCCTCAGACTTGGACCACACATAACCAAGACGGAACAAAAGAAACGATAGACTATTATAATTTAATTCTAAAAAAGAAGTGGTTATGAGTACAAAATTTGGAATACTAAAAGAAGATATACCTCATGATAAATTAGTTGATTCAGATGGTGATTTACATTTTTATATATCAAAAAATATATTTGAGCCTGTATTTTTTAGAGGAAGTACTTCTAGATGGTTGATTTCTTTTAGAGAACAATTAAAAGATGATACAAAAGTATATGCATTAGACAATACACAGCAAGGCGTGTATACTATAAAGGATTGTAAAGAACTTATAGATGGCAAGTAAGTTCCAAACAAAGACTAAGAAACACTACGAGGCAAACGGATGGATAGTTATCAACACTATAAAACTTAGTGTTAGTGGCTATCCTGATCTGTTCTGCTTCAAGGAAGGTAAGACTTTATTTATAGAGTGTAAGGAAGGTAACGATACGCTTAAACCTCTTCAAGAGTATCGAATAGACGAGTTAATAAAACAAGGATTTGAGGCGTTCTGCCTCCACGCAACAAAAGGAAAAATATACCCAAATGATAGAGAAATTTAAGAAAATAATAGAGCTAGAGACTGGTATTAATGTTGAGATAGTTTCCAGAAAGAGAAACTTTGTTGAGGCACGAGCAATATACTATAAGCTACTGAGAGATGTATCAAATATGACGTTTCAAGCTATTGGCGATACAGTTAATAAGGACCATGCCACAATAATACATAGCTTAAATAGTATAGACGACTGGATGAAGTATGACAGAAAACTTACTGATAGGTACAAGAATATATTGTATGCTATAGATAAAATAGATGAAACAGATTTCAATAGCTTAAGGTATGAGAACATAATGCTTAACCTTAAGATAGACGAGTTAACTAAGAAGTTATCTGGGAATAGGTTATACGAGCTTATGGATAAGATACCTTTTGATAAAGAAGAGGCCGTATACGATAGACTGAGTGTAATAGTCAGGATGAATTGTTAATAACTTTATATGTAACTAAACATTTTTGTTTATAAATTTGATAAAAAAAAGATATGGAATATATTAACAGTACGATGAAGAATATCAATGACTTAACAGATGAAATCTATGAGAGTCTATGTGATAATGATACAATAGCGTTAAATATGAGTATATTGACTCTTATTGCTGTTTTAAAGGATGTTCAACAATCAAATAAGGAGGAGTTATAATGTCAATAAAGATAACAGATGACTGCATTAATTGTGGGCTATGCGAACCAGTGTGTCCAAACAATGCAATATATGAACCTGACGTAGACTGGAGATGGAGCGACGGCACAAGCCTGACGGATAACACACCACAAAAGCCACGTTCTAGCGATGTGTTCTACATCGTGGAGGAGAAATGTACGGAGTGTGTTGGGTTCTACGGTAAGCCACAATGTGCAAGCGTTTGTCCTTCTGATTGTTGTGTGCAGAGCACGTATGAAACAGATTTACTAACTAAAAAACATTTACTGCATGAAAAATAGATATGGAGATGAGTACACCTTCACAGAAGATGAAAACCAAGACATCCTTTGGGAGGGTAGTTTTGAGTGGTGTAGGTTTGGTATGCCTAATGATTATTCAAGGTCGTACGAGGCTTATTGTAAAGACATTGGTAATTTATTGACAATAGAAGAATTTAAAACCGCTGTTCATAAATACGATGACATTAAGAAAGAATACATTTTAGGATTTAAATACGTGTCAATGGTAGATTGCTTAAGAAATGAGATTGATATGGTAGATCCAAGCGGTGGTCCTTATATATCAAGAGGAATGCCGTTAGACTCGTTTGGATTTAAAAACTATATAGTTAAAGACTTCAAGAGAATCGATACTGGATATAAAATAATAACAGAGAAAGATGGAGCCAATTCATAAATTCAATAACGGTAGAGGAGCTATGCTTTGTAATGGATGTAGAACTATAATATCTACAGGACCAAGGACAGAAGAGTTATTATGTGAAAAATGTAAACAAAAAAATATGAAATACACAACAACAACCACAAATGACATTATAGTTAATGGTCATGAGATCGTAGCTCAAGATTCTATCGTAGAATCGGTTATAAAGCAGCTTAAGAGCAGGTCTGAAGTAGGTATTAAGAAATATAATACTACATTAGATCGAAACGATTTAAGTCGCTTAGAATGGCTACAGCACCTTCAAGAAGAATTATTTGACGCAAGTCTATACATTGAAAAACTAAAGACATATGAAAGAACATAAACAATCACCTCTACAGAGAGTATTAATAGTTATGCAGTACCTGTATCGCAGAGGCGGTAATAAAGAGTCTGTAAATAATGTTTATCGTAACATAATAAAAAAGAAGTATGAAAAAGTATACGCAAGAGTTTAAGGATTCGTTATTAGAGTTTTTTTTAAATGGAAGCAGCATCACTCAATCGTGTGAAATGGCTTGTGTACTACACAATGTTATGTACAATGATGGAGTTAGAAGAACTGCTTCAAAATGGCTAGAGAAGAATAATTTGTCTAATAACTCAGAGGTTGAAGAAACAGATGCGTTCAAGGAGGCTAAGAAGAAGGTGTTCGATAACTCTAAGCAGCGATTTATTATATCTTGGTGTCAGTCTGAGACAGATATAAATAACAGATTGTTAGAAAATATGGAGGCCTATGCCACTCATATAAACGCATCGATACATATCATAGCAGGTCGTTATAGAAATCCAATATCTTTATCTGCAAGCAAGTCGTTGAAGGATAAGGAGGTTCAGAACTCATGGCATCCAAGAGTTATACAGTACCTAGATGCAAACAGACATAAGATACACAAGCACTTATGCATCCTGTCAGACCTTAAAATTCAGCCTACAGCATCTACTCCACTATCTGGAATAAATGGGCTTACAGGGCTTGAATCGTGCATCGTAGGACACCCTAGAATGCACCTGAAATCATTACCAGTTCTTGATGGATACCCTCACAAGTTATTGCTTACCACTGGATCAGTTTCGATTGAGAACTATACGGATACTAAGGTAGGTAAGAAGGGTGAGTTTCACCACACATATGGATTTGTGATTGTAGAACTTGATGGAGACGACTTCCATATCAGACAGGTTACTGCTGATGAGGATGGGACGTTCTACGACCTTGAGTACTGTGTGTTCGGAGGTATTGTTTCTAATCACAATGAACCAACGGTTATAGTGTTTGGAGATCTTCACCTTGGAGAAACAAATGATGATGCTCTTAGAGTATCGTTCGAGATGGCTAACAAGTTAAAGTGTAATCAGATTATACTACACGATGCGTTCAATGGACATAGTATCAGCCATCACGAACGTAATCAGCCATTCCAGCTACTTAAGCGTGAGGAAGATGGTACAGATGATCTGTTTAACGAGCTTTCTAATCTAGCAGAGTTCTTTGATTCTCACTCAGAGTATAACTTCGGAGTTGTTAGAAGTAATCATGACGAGTTCCTTGACAGATGGTTAAACGATGTTGACTGGAGAAAGACTGGCAATAAGATGGCATATCTTCAACTGGCTACGATGTTGGCAATGGATGAAACTGGAAAGGGAGTTATTCCACTTTACTTAAATAATGTTGGAGTTACCAATGCGTTCTGTTTAGGGATTGATGATAGCCTTAGAGTTTTAGACTGGGAGCTTGGAGTTCATGGGCATATTGGTGCCAACGGAAGTAGAGGAAGTGCTATTCAGTTTGCTCAGATGAATACAAAGACCATTACAGGTCACACTCACTCCCCAGTACGTCTTGATGGTCACTTGTCAGTAGGTACACTAACCCACCTTAGGGTTGGGTATAATAAAGGCTTAAGCTCGTGGATGAATACAAATGTAGTCATCTATCCAAATGGAAAAGCTCAGCACGTACATATAGTAAACAATAAATACACCACACTATGAGTAAGGCAGTAATTACTTGGAACTTAAACGACTTTGAAGAAAACCAAGACTTTAAGAGGTGTATAAAGTCAAATGATATGGCTAGATTATTGTGGGAATTAAGACATAACTCCTACAAGCAGTGTGGTTATAAGATTGATGAGTCTGGAGAGGACGACCTTCACGTCATATTTGAGCACATAAATGAGCTATTTGAGGAATATAATGTTGATATTGACGATCTAATAGATTAAAAAATAAAGCCTCCTTAATCGGAGGCTTTTTTTATCTACTTCCACTCTGAGTTCTAGCTCCAGACGACTCTCGACTTCCGCTTTCGCTTCTACTTCCAGATGACTGTCTTCCTCCAGACGTATCTTTAACATCTTCAGGTCTTAATCCTAGTTGTTCTACCATTCCTCCTTGAAAGTATCCACTTGCAAATCCACTCGCCTTGTACTCGTGTTTTATTTCTGGCAATCCATTAAGTCCTCTGTAAATATCGCGAACATCCCTTACTACTCTCCAAGGTATTATAGGTGTAGATAATCTACTTCCAGCTAATTGACCAGCCCCTCCTAGTGCCTTCTGAGTTTTACCAGAAGCAGCATTCTTCAAGGCTTGTTGAATTTTCTTACCTTCATCAAACGCATCAGCCTTTATATTCATCTGCTGTCCTAAGAACTCTCCAAGTTTTTTATCTTTTTGAGCTAACATAAATTGTACAGCTGGAGGACTTATCTTCTTCATGTACTTATTAGCCCAAGGGTTTTTCTTTAACCAATCGTATAAATCATCGTCGGCACCAGTAGACTTAGCTAACGCAAATGCAGCCAAAGTTACAGCAGCACCAATAAACATTCTAGTATTAGCATTCTTAGCTAATAATTGATACTTTAAGTCTTTTTCAAGATTCTTCATACCCTCTTCAGTGCTAAGATCAAGTTTACTTCCTCTTGATTTAATGTTCCAATATATTGTACTTAGCGTAGGAATACCTGCCTTCTGAGCAGCAAGTAATGTCCAGTTGGTACCACCCCCAATATAAGGGTTAAGTATGTTTGTGGTAACTATTGATGCAGCAGTCAACGCAGCAGCATCGTTCCATTTCTTGTCTTTTACCGCTCTATCTGTTCTGGTCTGTACCCAAGAGTTGAATAAGTTTAATGGTTTAGATATAATGTTATTTGGCTCATGACCTAATTCAAATCCAGCAACTGTTTCCGCAGATTTCAATGACGCCTCAAGTTCTTCTAATGTTATCTTATTCCCTTTAACCAAAGCCTCATTAACCAAGTCATTTGCAAATCTATAGATGCTTTCTTTAGAGTCTGATATTACCTTCTTGCCAGCGTTCTCATTTATCTTATCAATGATTTGTTTTGCAGTAACTAAAGCATCTTCAAATGATTGACCAGTAAGTTGCTCAGAAACATAGTTCTTAGCTTCTGTTTTAGAATACCCTTTTTTTCTAAGTATTTTTATCAAGTTGTAATGAAAGAATCCTTGAGCAAGAGCTGCCTTGTGCATACTATCAGCAGATTCTAGGAATGGTTTACCAAGAGCAGTTGAAGTAAGTGCATGGTATAGCCTACTGTCACTAGCATTTTGTATTAAATCCATTGTCTTACTCTTAGTGATAAATGGAGATGTTACGTCACCAAACTCTAAGCCATTACCAAGTGTGATATCCTTAAACGTCATTCTGGCTAATTTATTTCTTGACTCCTTTAATGATTTAGTATCTACATTATCAAACATAAATCCAATCTTCTTAAACGCTCTTGAAATATATCCAGATGTTGTATTCTCTATGGCTTGACCAACAGAAACTAACGCGTTTCTTTGCGCAAGACCTATAAACTCTTTAGCAATTACAGTAGCTTTATAAGCTCCATTAGACTCAGACCAGGCGACATTACTAAGTAATCTTTCAATCTTCTTATTTATTGTTCTCTCTGCTTGTTTTAAGTACACCTGATTTAATTGATTACCATCACTATCTTTTTGAGAAAACAATTCAGATAAACTCTTAGCTAAATTCTTAGCCTCATTAAAACTCTTCTGATCCAATTCATTCATACCAAGTGCGGTATTCATTAATTTATCATAGGTGTCAGATTCTTTCTCGAACAAACCATAGTTATATAGCTCAGCAAGTTTTTTAGCACTTGTCTTTAAGTTAACCTTCTTTCTTGGTATGTTCCTTCTTTCTAACTCGTTTAAAGACTTTTCAATGATACTTGCACGTAGGTTATTATACTCGTCTACCAAGTCTTTAGCAGCATCTTCTCCTATTATCTTCTCTACATTTTCTTTTATTTTGTCTACACTTCCTTCCTCTCCAGCAAGTTTCTTCCAGTCAAGTACATTACGCTTTTCTTTCTTAACGGTAATTTCCTTACCAAATCCAGCATCTATTAAGGCTTGCTTAACTACTTCTTTATCAGAAAGTTCTTTAGCTTTAATTTCTTTTTCAGATACACCTTCAGTTTTAAATCCTTGAGTCATATCATCTCTAAACATACCCTCATTGGCCCAGTCCTGTCCGTATTTCTGCTTGATATGATTTATACCAAGTTCAATAGCATCTGCTATATTTACACCAGCCTTTATAGAGTTCTTAATAATGGTTATACCAGAATCAATTAACGCAATAGGTAAGCCAATAGTGGCATCGTAGGCCTTTCCCTTAAGTTTATTCTGTATCCTTTCTAATGCAGCTATAGCCTTGTCAGCTTTCACTCTTCTTGCTGTAGGAAGTTTCTTATAAATTTCGTTTATCTGTTTTTCAACACCACTTAGTATAAGTTGCTCTAAATCAGACTCACTAACCATTCCTTCGTACTCATTCTGAATAGCATTGGCATCAGACTGAATAGCTTTTTCAATTTCTTTCTTAGCTCTTAATTGGTCGCCAGATAAGAACCCGTCTGTAATTGACTCGTAGTTAAATCCATCCTTCATAATAGCCCTTAATCTACCCATATTAATAGCAAGTGAAGATTCTCTCAAGAATTGTTGTGATTTAGCTCTCACTAAGTCTTGTAGTTTTTTAAGGCTTGGATTATCCTTAACCAAGTCAAACATTTCGTTCTCTAGAGACACGTATAAAAGAGCCTTCTCGTGAGCTTTTAGATTAGCGGTATCAAGGAACTCAAGCGTTTTTTCAATATACTTATCTCCATAAACTTCTTTAGCCATAGCCACAGTTTCTTTACCGTGATTACCAGCCTCAACAAGTGGCATAATATCTATCTCTTGAATGTTACGAGGAGCCTCACCTTCAACTCTTTCAATTGTTTCTCCACTTAAGTACTTGCTTACCTTTCCAGATTCTGGGATATCTTTAATTTTATCTCTAAATGCTTCAGTATCGTTAGTAGGTTCTATGGTAGTCTTAGTTGGTTTAACTGTAAGCTCATTATAGGCTCTCTCAGCCAACGAAACCTGATCATCACCTAATTCACTACCTATAGTTTTTTTAATCTCTGTAATAGACATACCTTCATCAATCATGTCTTTAACAATATCCTTCATATCTGAGTAACTCTCAGATTCTTGCATTCTACCCTCTTCCTTAATATTAAATTTAGCTACTTTAGGAATTGCTCCAGCACTACTTGATACATTTTTCTTTTCAAAATCAACTTCATCTGCTTTAATAGAAATACTTTTTCCTCCTATATTATGTTTTGTATATGAATCAGTAACTTCATGAGATTTATAGAACTTAGTAGGTTGGTAAACTCCTTCTATTTTTGCCAAAACAGTCCATCCAAAAGATGGGTGATGATCATTTTCATTTGGTTTAGTCTGTTTAATTTCAAATGTATTAGGATCAAATTTTACTACACTAACAATTTCTCCTCCAGATATTCCTTTATTCATAGGATCTGAAATTTTATCAAAAAACTGTTCTTTATTTTTTATGCCTAACGCTTCTTGAAATTTTTTATTTGAAGAAATAGAATTATTTAATGCCTTTCTTAAATCTGGAGAAAGATTATTCTCAATATCTAATAAATTAACGATTTCTTTTGGATTTGATTTAAAGGAATTAAAGTTTTTTATTTCCTTACCATATCTTTTTGAAAATTTAGCAAATTCTTCTTTTAAAGATTTATTTACTTTTATTGAATTATTAAATGAATCTATTAATTCTTTATTTGTAAGTATTTTTTTATCTATTATTAAACCTACAAGTTCTGCAAATATATGTTGTTGGAATTGCCAAGATTGATCTCTTGTTCCAGAGTGAGGGGCAAATAAATCAGCACCAGACTCTTTAGCATTTCTAATAAATGTTTCAGCTTGAGCTTTATTATTAAAAGCAGCAAGATTAGACACCTCACCTATTTTCTTTCCATTCAAAGACATCATTAAAGGAACATAATTTTTACCTCCTGATAAATTTATAGTAAAACCATTACCTAAATCTGTTTCTCCAGCATTAGTATAATCATACATATTAGTTATAAAGTCCTTTCCATTAAATTCTTTAATGTCAATATCTTTAACTATATTTTTTACAAAGTCTCTTTTATCTTCTGAAACAGAAGGAGCTAATTTAAATGCTTGTAGTCTTTTTATATTAAATTTACCAGTTAATCCGCCTTCTCCAGGATCATTAAATGCTTTTAATTCTTTAGATATAATTTCTTCACCAGTTGCAACTTTTCCAGATAATGTTTTAAGCATATCTACAATCTCACCTTCTGTGAATGGTTTTAAACCAAACATCTTAGCAAGACGGTCCATAGCTCTCTTAATTACAGACTTAGTAGGAGCATCAAATCCTTCATAACCATCAGCAAGGTATCCAAAAAGCTCAGCCATCTTCTCTTCGCTCTGAATATTCTCGTCATAGTTCTTAATAAAGTCCTCAAGATTTTTCTTAAGTTCAGGATTACCATCAAGAGTTTTAGCAATAGAACTAATCATTCTTTTAGTTAGATCTCTAGCGTTAGCATCTGTCTTTACCTTATCTAGTAATATAGAGTGGAACACCTCGTGAGCAACAGTTCTAGCGTTAGCTTCCAAAGCATTTATGTGTATGGTCTTGGTTGCTGGATCGTAGTATCCTCTTGCGTTTTTGCCAGCTACTCCTATAAATGATTCCCTAGTATCATGAACTACAAACTTAACATTTGGAAGTAATTTAGATAATGACTTCTTAGCATTCTCAACCTGAGTATTCAGCTTAGTTCTATCATATACTGGCTTATTAATATATTTAGCCTTGAAAGCTTCTAGTTTTGATTTAGCAACAGTTGGTTTTACTTCATTTAGATAACCATCACGATAATTCATAGCTTCGTCATAATCTGTAAATGATTTCTTTTCTATATTTAATTCTCCATTTGGATCATAAACCATAGCCACAACGTCTGGAGTTCCTTGTTCTGGAGTCCATCCTTCTGGAGCATATTCTTCATTAAATGGAAGTCTAGAAACCTCTCTAAATCCATTACGCTCATATATTTTCATTAAATTAGGAAGAGCAAAATTATCTAATTTTATTCCTCCTTTTTTAATAGCTTCTTGTATTACCTTGTCTCCAGTTTTTTCAGTAGATTTTAAATCAGCCTTAAATACTCCTTTAATATCACCATCTTCTCCTACAACTCCAAAACCAGATTCTGTTTTAATAATTCTACCTTCTTCAGCAGCCTTATTTAATTGAACCTCATCAATGGTACCATCTTCTTTTTGAAATGGTCTATCAACTGACCAGAATGTCTCTGGTGATTCTGTCTTAACTTTTTCGATACTTTGAATGTATTCTTTAGCTAAGCTAGGAGCTGGTTCAACTACTTCTTCAATAAGAGTTTTTTCAGTAGGAGTAACTACCTTTTCAGCAACTATTTCTTCAGTAGAAATCTCTTCGGTAATATATTCTCCACTTAGTATTTTACTTTTTATATCATTAGC
>Ga0247722_10001950_pt1 | contig 11012 bp, 8 predicted proteins | sample MSEWelMarce3H_FC_FD_189094 | JGI IMG/M metagenome (GOLD analysis project Ga0247722, IMG submission 189094) | Subsurface sediment microbial communities from gas well in West Virginia, United States - MSEEL Well Study Marcellus 3H_FC | ecosystem: Environmental > Terrestrial > Deep subsurface >...
AACACTGGATCGTCGATACACAGCACTACAGCGCCATAAAATGGCAGGTTATGGCAGAACTCCAGATAGGTCGATTTCATTTTTTCGAAATCGCCCTGATAGGTTTCCATATGATCAGGTTCGATATTGGTAATGATTGCCGCCATTGGCTGCAGATGCAGGAATGATGCATCACTTTCGTCAGCTTCAGCGATCAGGAAACGGCCAGAACCAAGTCGTGCATTGGTGCCAGCGGAATTGAGTAAACCACCAATCACAAAGGTTGGATCCGCGCCGGCCTCGGCAAAAATAGACGAGACTAAACTGGTCGTAGTCGTTTTACCGTGAGTACCGGCAATGGCAATGCCATGACGGTAGCGCATCAGTTCAGCCAACATTTGGGCCCGACGTACCACCGGAATGCGTTTTTCCAGCGCGGCACTGACTTCAGGATTATCCGTTTTAATGGCGCTAGAGACCACAACAACACTGGCGCCTTGAATGTTCGCCGCATCATGGCCAAATTTAATCTCAGCACCCAGTGACGCTAAGCGTTCAACAACCGGATTAGGACCAAGGTCTGAACCGGAAATTTTATAGCCTTCGTTGAGCAGGACTTCGGCGATACCGCCCATGCCGGCACCACCAATCCCGACAAAATGAATGCGTTCAACACGACGCATTGCAGTTTTTTCCGGGTGCATAGTTTTCATTATCATATTAATTCACACCTGTTATACGTCGACAAACAGCTGCAACCTGCTCGGCTGCATCGTCGATGGCACAAGAACGTGCCTGTTGTGCCATGCGTGCCAGTGGCGTCTTATCAGACAACCAACTTTGCAACAGCGGCACTAATTTTTCTGCATTGAGTTCTGCCTGCGGCAGCAATAACGCGGCTTGTTGCGACACCAACACGTTCGCATTGGCCGTCTGGTGGTCGTCAATAGCCGTTGGCAGTGGCACAAACAACGCGGCAACGCCAACACACGCAACTTCACTCACCGTTAACGCCCCTGCACGGCATATCACTAAATCAGCCCACCGGTACGCTTCTGCCATATCATCAATAAAAGCAGTCACTTGTACTTCAAGATTGTCAGGCGCGCCGGCATACGCCAATTCAGTCTGCGTCAACTCATGCACACCAGTCTGATGGCGGACCTTGATCTGGCCAGAAGCCGCGGCCTGCTTCAGGATCGGCGGCAAAGCCTGATTCAAAACTCTTGCGCCTAAACTACCACCGACGATCAAAATATTTAAGCTTTTCTGCAAATTATTCTGTCGATTTGAGCCAATCAACGCCTTACGTACCGGATTTCCCAACACAACTTGCTTTGGACTGGTCGAAAATGCCTGCGGAAACGCCACTAGCACCTGCGCGGCGATGTTGGCCAGCAATTTATTGGTCGTGCCCGCGACCGCATTTTGTTCATGAATAATCAAAGGCACGCCATCTAACCAGGCCGCTAGCCCGCCCGGACCACTGGCATATCCGCCAAAACCCAGCACCAAACTCGGCCGTAATTGCTTTACGAGACGACGAGCCTGCAACACCGATCTAATTAACATCAGCGGCGCCTGCAATAAAGAGCGCAGACCTTTGCCGCGTAAGCCCGCCACACTGATGGTGTGCAGTGGATAACCAAATTCAGGCACTAAGCGTGCTTCCATCCGATCGGCGGTTCCAAGCCAATGCACGGTCCAGCCGTCAGCAGCGAGCACATCCGCCACGGCTCGCGCTGGGAAGATATGACCACCGGTGCCACCGGCCATGATCAGCACCGTTGGACGCAAAGTCGAGGCCGGCGTAGCGGCTTGCGGTTGGTTAAGCACTGCCACCTCCGCTGATTGCATGCCGGCCTTTGAGCCGCACTTCAAAATCAACACGTAACACTATCGCTGCGGCAACCAGCATAATCACTAAGCTACTACCACCGGAGCTGACAAAGGGTAAAGTCAAACCTTTTGTTGGCAGCGCGCCGGTCGCAACACCGATGTTTACAAAAGTTTGGCAGCCAATCCAAATGGCAATCGAATATGCCAGGAATCCGTGAAAACTGAGGCCTTTTTGGATCGCTCGCTTGCCGATCCACAATGCGCGCACCAACATCAAAAACAACAATCCGGCAACTGCAATGACACCGATCAGTCCGGTCTCTTCGGCAATAATTGCCAAGATAAAGTCGGTATGCGCTTCAGGTAAATATTCTAGTTTCTGCACTGAATTGCCTAAGCCTTGGCCGGATAATCCGCCCCGGCCAAACGCCATCAGCGACTGCGTGAGCTGATAGCCACTGCCAAATGGGTCGGCCCAGGGATCAAGAAATGCAGTCACTCGGCGCCAACGATATTCGCTGTACACAATCAATACCGACATCGCGGCTAAACCGGTGAGGATCAAACCAAAAAACTGCCAAAGTTTGGCACCGGCGAGGAACAGCAACACCACGCTGGTACCAAACATCACAATGACAGTGCCCAAATCCGGCTGCATGAGAAGTAAAACGGCAAACACAAACAACACCACTAACGGTTTGAGGAAACCTTTGAAGTTCTCGATAACTTCTTCGTGGCGACGAACTAAATAACTGGATAAGTAGATGAAAAAGAATAACTTTGCCGGTTCAGCTGCCTGAATACCAATAGGACCAATATACAGCCAGCGCGTACTGCCATTGACGTTACGGCCAATTGCCAGTACCGCCAGTAAGCCGAGGATCCCCAGCACCAACAGCACCATACTGCCTTGTAGCCACCGATCAATTGAGACGTTTAAGGCCAGATAAGCACAGCCAACCCCAATGAAGATATACACGAGATGCCGCACTGCGTAGTGGAATGGGTCACCAAATAGCCGCTCTGCCACCGGTACTGAAGCACTGGTCACCATGACAAAGCCAATTCCGAGCAGTAACACCATCAGCGTAAAGAAAAAACGGTCATAGCTGACACCATCTTCAGCGCGCCACCAGTCTACCCAGTGCTCGAGTATTTGCTCCGCCTGCTGTGTCAGCCAAACTTTCATTGAATCACCTGCAAGACGGCTTCAGTAAACAACCGGCCACGCTCTTCATAATTTTTAAACATGTCCAGGCTGGCACAAGCGGGCGATAACAACACCATATCCCCCGGTTTCGCCAATGCTGCGGCTTGCTGCACCGCAGCCGTTAAATCTGTGACTTCAATCGCACCAGGGACTAATGCGGCAATGGCTGGGCCATCCCGCCCCAAGGTAATGACCTGATCAACTTCTTGGCGCAACACCGTGGCTAGCTCAGTAAATTCAACCCCTTTGCCATCGCCACCAGCGATCAGGATCAGTTTACCCGTGACGTCGGCACGCAAACCGGCAATAGCCGCTAACGTAGCGCCAACATTGGTGGCTTTCGAATCGTTTACCCAGCGGATGCCGTGGCGATTTGCCACTAAAGTGCAGCGATGTGGTAATGGCAGATAGGTTTTCAGCGCTTCAATTAATGCCGCGCGGCTACAGCCAACTGCCAGTGCTAAAGCACAGGATGCCAGCGCATTAAACTGATTATGCCGACCAACCATCGACATCTGCTGTACCGGCAGCAAAGGTTCACCAGCCACCAGTAACCAAGTTTCAGCTTGATGCTGCACCAAGCCATAACCATCTTGTGGCTGTTGCAGGTTTAAGCCAATCTGGGGTGCTGCGCAGCCTAACGGCCGAGTCAACGCATCTTCGGCGTTATAAACCGCAAGATCAGTGTGCAGATAAATACGTTGTTTTGCGCCCGCATAAGCCGCCATGGTGCCATGACGATCCAGATGATCTTCAGTGACATTGAGATGGGCAGCGGCGCGTAATTTCAAGCTATGCGTGGTTTCCAACTGGAAACTCGACAACTCAAGCACAAAGACTTTGGCATCGGCACGATCTAACGCGTCTAACACCGCAAGACCGATATTGCCTGCAGCTAAGGCTTTGATGCCGCTACAATTGAGCATATATTCGGTGAGTGTAGTAACCGTCGATTTGCCATTGGAACCGGTAACCGCAACCACCGGTTTTTCGTTGCACAGGGCAAACAACTCAACGTCGCCCATCAGCTGTACACCTTGGGCGGTCGCAAAACGGATCGCCGGATGACTGGTATCAAGCCCCGGACTCACCAACAGCACATCCATCCGCGCTAAGCGATTGGCATCAAGCTCGCCGAGATAAATGCCATCAACTTTTTCTGCCGGCACCGTATCCAGACCTGTGACTTTTAACCGGGTATCCATCAACACTGGCTTGACGCCTTGTTTCAGCAAAAAACGCACAGTCGCAAGCCCGGTCACGCCTAGCCCAATCACCGCCACTCTTTTGCCTTGAAACAGTTTTGTCATGCGTGAATCTTCCTTTGCGTTACCGCAGTTTTAACGTGGCTAAGCCAATCAACACAAAAATGATCGACAAAATCCAGAAGCGGACAATGACACGCGGCTCTGGCCAACCTTTCAGTTCGTAATGATGGTGAATTGGCGCCATGCGGAAAATACGCTGTCCGCGCAATTTATAGGACCCGACTTGTAAAATCACCGACATGGTTTCAATGACAAAAATACCGCCCATCACAATTAAGACAATTTCCTGACGCACCAACACCGCAATCACGCCAAGTAAAGCGCCCAATGCCAGCGAGCCGACATCGCCCATAAACACTTGTGCTGGGTAAGTGTTAAACCATAAAAACCCGAGGCCTGCGCCAACAATACTGGTGCACACCACGACGAGTTCGGAGGTTAACGGTAAATGTGGAATATTCAGGTAATTGGCAAAAACCGCGTTACCACTGACATAAGCAATAATGGCAAAAGCAGCCGCGACCATCACCGTCGGCACAATAGCTAAGCCATCTAAACCGTCAGTTAAATTCACCGCGTTGGAAAAACCAACCATGACAAAATAGGTGGTCACGAGGAAAAACAGTCCGAGCTGAGGCAAGACGTCTTTTAAAAACGGGACGACCAGACTGGTTTCCGCCGGCCGTTCAGCCGTGGCATACAAGAAAATGGCCGTGACCAAGGCAAATACCGATTGCCAGAAATATTTCCAGCGCGCGATGAGGCCTTTGGGGTCTTTACGAATAACTTTACGATAGTCGTCAATGAAGCCAATCCAGCCGTACGACAGCAGTACAAACAACACCACCCAGACGTATTTATTACTCAGATCTGCCCAGAGCAAGGTACTAATCGCGATGGAGCCGATAATTAACAGACCGCCCATCGTTGGCGTGCCTTTCTTGGAGAAATGACTTTCCGGGCCGTCGTTGCGTACAGTCTGTCCGATTTGCAGGCGTTGTAATGCAGCGATTAACTTCGGCCCGTAATACAGGCTGAGTAATAAAGCCGTGAGCACGCCGAGAATGGCGCGAAAGGTTAGATAACTAAATACGTTAAAAGCATTAATATATTGAGTTAGAAACTCAGCTAACCAAACTAACATGCGCTTGTCTCCTGCTGACATCTTTCTAGCAAGTCTTGTACAACTAATTCCATCTTGGCACTGCGCGAGCCTTTCACCAAAATGGATACTTCTTCATGACTGTTTAATAAAGGCTGTAGCCGGCTGACCAGCTGGCTACGTGAACTGAAATGAGCGCCTTGCTGATGGAACTGTTCGCTGGCGTTTTGCGATAACACGCCCAAAGTAAACAGATTATTGAGTCCAGCCTGTTTGGCATAAATCCCAACTTCCTCATGATACCGGCGCGCATCAGGGCCTAATTCGCCCATATCGCCAAGCACCAAAATGCGCTGGCCGCCATAAGCGGTTAATAAATCAATGGCCGCCTTCGCTGACTCGACGTTGGCGTTATAAGTATCATCGATAATGCGAATACCCGGTTTAGGCTGATAGACGTTAATCCGACCTTTCACCGGTTGCATTGCCGCGAGGCCAAGCTGCACATCGGTCAGGCTGGCACCAAGCGCTAACACCGCAGCAGTTGCTGCCAACGCGTTGTGCACATTATGTTTGCCCGGCAGAGTTAACTGGACAAACACGTGGCCTTGCGGTGTATGCAGTTCAAAACCGGCACAGCCTTCAGCGTCCAAAACAATGTTATCGGCGAAGATATCGGCCCGCTGCGTAGCACTAAAACTCTGCACAGTTAAATGCGCCAGTTTCGGCAGCCAATAGCTGTGGTATTCCGAATCCAACGGCAAAATCGCAGTGCCAGCAGCGGATAGACCGCTATAAATCTCACCTTTGGCACGCGCCACACCAAAAATATCGCCAAAACCTTCTAAATGAGCCGGAGCAACAATAGTAATAATGGCCACATCTGGCTTGACCAATGAGCTGGTATAGGCGATTTCGCCGAGGTGGTTTGCGCCCAGCTCCATCACGGCAAAATTATGGCTTTCATTGAGGCGTAATAACGTCAGCGGAACACCGATCTCGTTATTAAAGTTGCCGGCGGTCGCCAGCACATTGCCAATGCGTGACAGGATGGCTGCCATCATTTCTTTGACTGTTGTTTTGCCCACGCTACCGGTCACGGCGACGGTTTTCAGCTGCAGCTTACTTTTCACCAATGCACCCAGCTGGCCAAGCGCCAGCCGAGTATCCGCCACAATTAATTGTGGGACCGGCACATCCAGGTGCCGGGTCACCACCAGCGCACAGGCTCCTTTATTCACAACTTCTTCGGCGAACTTATGGCCGTCAAAATTTGGACCTTGTAAAGCAATAAACAAATCACCCGGCGCAATCTGCCGGCTATCAGTACTGACACTATTCACTGCCAGATCGGCACCGACTAATTGTGCCGACAATGCGGTGGCAATTTCACTGATCATTAACCTGATCATCAGCTCATCTCCGCCAATAAATTGTTAATATATTTACGTTCGTCATAATCCCGCACGGTTGTTCCCAATACCTGATAAGTCTCGTGGCCTTTACCGGCAACCAGAATCATGTCGTGCGCGTGGGCTTCAATCAGGGCCAGTTTGATGGCAGATTCCCGATCAGGTTCGATCTGGCAGTTGGCGCCGGTTTGCATACCAGCGGCAATGTCTATGCAAATATCGAGTACAGCTTCAGTGCGAGGATTGTCAGCGGTAATGATAACATGATCCGCATATTGTTCGGCGATTTGTCCCATTAAAGGTCGTTTACCTTTATCGCGATCACCACCACAGCCAAAGACACACCAAATTCGGCCCCGGCTTTGTTGCCGCAGTGCCTGCAAACTTTGTTTTAATGCATCTGGGGTATGCGCGTAATCAACAACCACTGCCACATCATCCGGAAAACGCCACAATTCCATGCGGCCGGCGACTGGCTTGAGTTTTTTCACCGCGTCAACAATGGCCGACAATTTATGGCCCGTCTGTAATAACGCCCCGACGGCAGCCAACACGTTTTGGACATTAAACTCAGCCAATAACGGGATCTGCAGATCAGCATCGCCCAGGTGACTGTGCAGACGCAAACTAAAGCCTTTGCCGTCTGAGCGCAGATGATCATAACCGAGATATTGCGCATAGCCGGCGCAATCGCTGAGGCGGCCATACACCAGTAACGGCACCTGACACTGACTAGCCAAGGTTTTACCAAACTCATCTGACACATTGATCACGGCCGTTTGGCAACTTGCCGGACTGAACAGCATCGCCTTGGCGGCACCGTAAGCCTCCATAGTGCCATGGTAATCGAGGTGGTCGCGGCTTAAATTAGTAAACACCGCGACTTTAAAATGTAAACCAGCCACACGGTGCTGCACCAGGGCATGCGACGACACTTCCATCGCAGTGCGCAATTGGCCCTGTTCACAGAATCGATAGAAAATCCGATGTAAGTCGACTAAATGCGGCGTGGTATTTTGCAATGGCGTTAAATCGCGATACGAGCCAAAACCTAAAGTGCCTATCACCGCAGCCGGTTTGCCTAACAAGTCCGACAGTTGATTGACAAATATTGCCGTACTGGATTTACCGTTGGTTCCGGTGATGCCAACAAGTTCTTGGCGCTGTGCTGCATCTTGATAAAAACTGCTGACCAGCTGCGGCAACACACTGAGCAGATCTGGCCACACACAGACCTGAGGTTCCTTCGCCAATTCAGCGTCGGAATCGGCCAGACTGTCAGTCAGAACGAAGGCCGCTCCCTGTTGCAAGGCTTGACGGATAAAACGCTGCCCGTGACCGCCGACCCCGGGCAATGCCAGAAAAATATCGCCAGCTTTCAATTGCTTAGTATTGTACTGCAAATCCGCAGCGGCAGTTATTTCTGGTAGCTTCTCTAACGCACAAAGCGACGGCCCTGCGGCAGTCGCTTTGAACGGAGTCAACCAGCGTTGAAGGCGGTTAACCTGCATCAGGACCTCCGGTCACTTTGGTAATACGGCTATCATTGCCGTCTGGCGGCAGATTCAACAGTTGCATCGCGGCAGCCATCACAGTGCTAAACACCGGCGCGGCCACTTCACCACCGTAATAATAGTCACCGCTTGGCTCGTTGATAATGACAACACAAGCTAAGCGTGGACTTGAAATTGGGCCGATGCCGGCAAAAGAACCAATATAGTCGTTACCGTAACCACCGGCGACGGCCTTTTTCGCAGTACCGGTTTTACCACCAACTCGATATCCTGGCACTTTCGCTTTGGTTGCAGTGCCACCTTTCTCAGTGACTTGTTCCAGCATTTCGACCATAGCTTCAGCGTACTGCTCTGAAACCACTTGTTTGCCAGCCACCGGCTGATCAGACTTTAATAACGTCAACGGGCGCACGACTCCGCCATTGGCAATGGCAGAATACATTTTGGCTAATTGCACCGCAGTCACCGATAAACCATAACCAAACGACAAGGTGGCACGTTCATGATCCGACCAACGGGCGCGTTCGCGCAGCATGCCGGCACTTTCACCAACTAAGCCCAGACCGGTTTCCGAGCCCATGCCCATCTGATAATACATATCCAATAAATCTTCATGTGGCATGCCAAGTGCGAGTTTAGTCACACCGATGTTAGAGGATTTACGAATAATGCCGGTTAAGTCCAAATCACCATAACCATTGGTATCTGACACGCGACGGCCACCCACCATAATGGTGCCGTACCCAGTTGGTATCACGGTATTAATATTGGCCGTGCCATTCTCCAGCGCAGCCAACACTGGCAGCGGTTTAATGGTTGAACCCGGCTCAAAAGTATCGGTGATAGCGCGATTACGAAAGCGGTGTATCGCGGTATTCTTTCGGTTGTTTGGGTTATAAGACGGGCTATTGACCATCGCCAGTATTTCACCGGTGTGGACATCAACCATCACCAAAGAGCCTGATGCTGCGCCAAAAGTCAGCACGGCCTTTTTCAATTCGCGATACGCCACCGCCTGAATGCGCTGATCAATCGACAACTGCAAATTGCGCGACGCTGTCGCATCTTGCTGCTCAACCACTTCAATTTCACGGCCTTTGGCATCTTTTCGAATTAACTTACGGCCCGGCGTGCCTTTTAAAATGCTATCAAATTGGCGCTCAACACCTTCAACCCCATGGTCGTCAACGTTGGTAAATCCCAAAATATGTGCGGTGACTTCGCCCGACGGATAATAGCGTTTCGATTCCTGCTTAAAATACACACCAGGGACTTTTAACTTGCGGATGTAATCGACAGTGGCCGGACTGGCCTGGCGCTGCAAATAGACATAGCGCTTTTTCTTATCTGACGCGATTTTTTTGCTCAGTTCTTCTGGCGTCAGTTGCAACATGTCGGCGAGGGCATGCCAGCGGCGCTGATCTTTATTGGCACCGGCTTCAATCACCATCTTCGAATCAGCATAAATCGACTCGACCGGGACGCTGACAGCCAACTCTTCACCATGGCGGTCGGTGATCATGCCACGCAGCACTTCATCGGATTTCACGCGCAGCGAACGCAAGTCACCTTGCGCGATCAGTTTGTCCGGTTCAATGACTTGTAAATAAGCAGCCCGCGCAATTAAACCAACAAAAATGGTGGACAATGTCAGCACGACAAACGCAAAACGCCAGCTGATTAACGTTGGTAGTTTACGGCTCTTTGCCTGACGGCCGGTACTTTTTCTCATGGTTCATCCACTACAATATCTTGCGGTCCCAGCGGACGAACCATCAGAAGCTGTTTCTTCGCCAGCTCTTCAACGCGGCTATGTTCAGACAAAGCACGCTGTTCGACCAATAAATTGCGCCATTCCATATCCAGCGCGTCTCGTTGTTGAAATAGTTTGTCCTGACTAATGGTCAGCTGCCGATTCATATGGGTCAGTTCAATCACCGCCAACGCCGAACCTAACGCACCGACCAATAGTAAAACCACCAGCTTGTGCTGAGCTAAATCTTGTAAAATCAGACGGTTCAGTCGAATTGCACTCATGCTGAAGACTTTCCACCGCTACCCATCCGCTCAGCAACACGTAAAACTGCACTGCGTGAACGTGGATTCAGCGCCAGCTCGGCGTCAGACGGCATCATGGCTTTGCCAATCAGTTTCAACGCCAAGTCCTGCCGCATCTGCGCTTCGGTCAATACAATGCCTTTTGGCAACTGCGCCGGCTTACTGTGTTTGCGCATAAACTGCTTCACCAGCCGATCTTCCAGCGAGTGAAAACTAATCACCGCCAACCGGCCACCAGGCTTTAATACCGTCAATGCGGCCGCCAGCGCCTGGTTCACTTGCTCCAGTTCGCTGTTGATGTAAATGCGAATAGCCTGAAAACTGCGGGTCGCCGGGTGCTTTTTCTCTTTAAAACTTTTCGGCACGACACGCGCAATTAATGCGGCAAGCTGTGCTGTGCGCGTAAAAGGTTCTGTGGCGCGGTCTTCAACGATAGCGTTGGCAATTTTCCAGGCGAATTTCTCTTCACCGTATTCACGCAGCACAAAGGTAATATCTTCGACATCTGCTTTGGCCAGCCAATCCGCAGCTGAAATACCCGAGGTCGGGTCCATTCGCATATCCAGCGGACCATCCCGCATAAAACTAAAGCCGCGCTCGGCGTCATCAAGCTGAGGCGACGACACACCC
>Ga0247722_10001951_pt1 | contig 11003 bp, 11 predicted proteins | sample MSEWelMarce3H_FC_FD_189094 | JGI IMG/M metagenome (GOLD analysis project Ga0247722, IMG submission 189094) | Subsurface sediment microbial communities from gas well in West Virginia, United States - MSEEL Well Study Marcellus 3H_FC | ecosystem: Environmental > Terrestrial > Deep subsurface >...
CGCTTGCGCCAACAGTTAGATTACTTAAAACCAAAATTAGGCCAATTAAGGAAAGTAGAAATGCTGCTACGCCGATCGGGGTGGATTTTGCGATCAGGGCGGTGATTAAAGCGATTAAGCCAAGTAGAAACGTTCCAACACCTAATAAAGCTTTAGATGACTCCTTGGTGCGAGCCTTGCCAGTTAAGGTCGAGCGAAGCTTTGGATCCTCTTGATCCAGAGCAGCCTCCATCTCAGCTAATACCTTGAGTTCGTGATCGGATAGGCCCATATTCGAAATATAGAGCAGATTTTATCGGCAGGGAAACCGAAGGCAATTAATCTTCATCACTCGGTGAAACCAAGCGTGCCGGGCGAACACTGGCCCGACCAAACTTGGCCTTAACCCGATCAATCGCCGAGTCCGCCTGGCGCCAACCAATATCGCGCTGACCTAGGAGTAATTGTTCAGATGAATCTTGCGCCAAAATTAAACCCTCTAGCGATACGCCGACCATTCTGATCCGGGCTCGATCAATTTTTAAATCTTGGTAGAGCTTTTTCGCTACCTCAAAGCTTTCTTTGGTGCCAGAGATTGGTTGATCTAAAGTTTTAGATCGAGTAATTGTTTTAAAATCTGCAAACCGAACTTTGATTGAGATTGTTTTTGCACAAAAACCTGCCTGCCTCATTCGAAGTGTTGCTTTTTCGCATAACCTTAAAAACTCTCGCAAAATCTCCTCTGGATCATCTAAATCACTAGCAAATGTTTCGGCCGCACTAATACTTTTTTCTGGCTCATCACTTACCACATCACGATAGTCTCGACCCCAAGCTAATTCATACAATGATGAACCAGTTGCCTCACCAAGGGCTCGAATTAAAGTGCTGCGAGGGGTATTTGCAATTTCACCAACAGTGCGCAGCCCTAGCTTTTCTAACTGTTCATTGGTCTTTGGGCCTACTCCCCAAATAGCTTTCGCTGGGAGCGGATGCAAAAAAGTTAAGACCCGATCGCTTGCAATCTCCAATACGCCATTAGGTTTGCAGTGCTGTGATGCAAGTTTTGCAATAAACTTATTGTGGGCAATACCAACTGAGCAGGTAATGCCCTGCTCACGCTCTACTTTTTCTCTGATCATCATTGCAATCTCGCGCCCACTTCCAATTGATCGTTTTGCACCAGTTACATCGATAAATGCTTCATCTAATGAGATCGGTTCAACGTGTGGGGAAACATCTCTAAATATTTTCATTACCTCATCTGACACCTCGCTATAGCGAGTGTGATCTGGTGGAATAAATATGGCATGAGGCGCCATTACTTGAGCCCGACCAACTGGCATGGCAGCGCGAATGCCAAACTTTCGCGCCTCATAGTTAGCGGATAAAACGACTCCGCGCGCTCCAGCGCCAACAACAACTGCTTTGCCTTTTAACTTTGGATTATCTTTAATTGAAACTGATGCATAAAAGGCATCCATATCAACATGTAAAATTATGGATTCACTCATGCGTTACCACTTTTCATAGTTGTCAGATTACGCCAACTCTCTTGTGAATTCTCGGTAAGCCATTTGTGATAGGCAATAGTTAAATCCCAGGCTTCGGTAGCTCTGATTGAAACCCCTCTTAGCCCAGTGCGACGCACCGCGCCACGGATTAAAAATAGATTTGAGGTACGCAGCAGCTGCGCGTAGCTTTCTTGGGTATTCTCAAAAAAAGTTACATCATTGCAGCCATAGCCATCATCCATTGTTAAAAACATTACCCGCCGGCCAGAGCGCACGGGTGGGGTTTGCAGTGATGATTTAACGCCAGCTATTAAAACTGAGGCACCAGAGCGCTGCTTTATTACATCACTAGATTTAACTGCGCCAATTGCATTTAAGAAATCTCCATAAAAATTAAGCATGTGGGAGGTGACCTCCATCCCTAAAATTGCCACCTCATTTTGCACCTGTTCTGCCGCGGTTAAGTTCGGCAGGCCTGCTGCAACAAGAGTTGGCGGTGCTAGCTCTAGTGTTAATTGAGTTTGGCTTACCTTCTTATCACTTGATTTACCAGTTAATTTATAGAGATCTTGTAGATGTAAAAGTAGATCCCGCCGGTTTAGTTTTTCATTTGATTGATTTATTTGATGTAGTTGATCAAAGCCACCGATCATGATTAAGGATTCAGTTGTAGTAACACTTGCACCAGCGCGATGAACAAAATCTGCTAAATCTACAAATGGCCGGGCGGTAATTATTGATTCAATCTCGCGCTCTGATATTCCCCCTAAATCAGCAAGTGATAGCCGAAGTGCATAACCACTTGCATTTGGTAGCTGAAGTGATCGGCCAGTGCTCTTTAAATCTGGCGCCTTGTATGCGCGCTGTTTATTTACTTCTACTCGCTCCACAGTAACTGTGCGCTGTGATTGATTAACATCAATACCTTTTATTTCAATTCCCCACTGCCTGGCATCATCAAGAATTAACCGCTTCGGATACATGCCTGGATCATGGGTTAACACACCAGCCATAAAGGCGGCGGTGTGATGAGTTTTCAGCCAAGCAGATTGATAGGTAGGAAGAGCAAATGCTGCAGCGTGTGCTTTACAAAACCCAAAGGAGGCGAAGGCGCGAAGGATTTGCCAGATCTCTTCAACTACATTTAATTGATAACCCTGCGATAGCGCTGCTGGATAAAACCAATCGCAAACCTCTTGTTGGCCAGCAAATGAGCCAAGTGCGCGACGTTTTTCATCTGCTTGTGCCAATGTAATTCCACCCATTACTGAAATTAATCTAATAACTTGTTCGTGGAATACAACCACACCCTGAGTTTGCGCCATGATCGGATCTAAATCTGGATGAATACTTTTCACATTACTTAAGCCATGGCGGGCTGATAAAAACGGGCGAATCATGTCGCTCTTTACTGGGCCTGGTCTAAACAATGAGATATCAATAATTAAATCGGTAAAGCTGCTGGGCGCAAATTTACCAATTAATTCACGTTGGCCAGGAGATTCAATTTGAAATACACCAAGGGTTCGAGTCGATGCAATTAAATCAAAAGTCTTTGGGTCAGCAAGTGAGAGTTGATCAATATCTAACTTAACTCCTTCCACCCTTTCGATCTCTGAGATTGTGTAGGAGATTGCTGATTGCATCCGAACTCCAAGTACATCTAATTTTAAAAAGCCCACTGCTTCAACATCATCTTTATCAAATTGCACCATTGGATAGCCGCTAGCGTTTACCTCAAGTGGTGCGTGATCGCGCAAACTGATATCTGATAAAACGATTGCGCAAGGGTGCATTGATAGATGGCGCGGTAAGCCATCTAATTTCTGTGCAAGATCAACTGCCATCTTTAAGATTGGCGTATCTAATTTTAAACTTTTTAACTCCGGTAAATTCTCTAGCGCTCTAGAAATATTGCGCGCCCTGATATGTGGCAAGGATTTAGCAATTAGATCAATCTCCATCGGTGAGATACCAAGTGCGGTACCAACATCACGGATCGCATGACGGGATCGATAGGTTTCAACCATTGAAACGGTAGCGGCTCGAGTGCCATACCTTTGAAATATTGCATCATAAATTTCTAGCCTTCTGGCAGATTCAACATCAATATCAATATCTGGCAACTCATTTCGAAGTGGTGAACAAAAGCGCTCCATTAACAAACCATGCTCAATTGGTTCAACTCCTGAGATGCCCAATAGGTAGCAAATTAATGAGCCGGCGCCACTTCCCCGGGCTGCTACTCGAATTGATTTACTTTTAGCTAGATCAGTTATGTCAGCAACTGTTAAAAAATATGATTCATAGCCCAAGGTGCGCACCGTATTTAACTCATCAGATAATCGCTCAGCGGCAACAATTGATTGCCCACCAACATACTTAGCAGATAGCCCAGCCTCACATCTATTTTTTAATTGAACTGTTAAATCACTTTGGCTTTTGCCACCAACTACTTCAGCCTCTGGTAGATGGATCTTGCCAATTCCAACATCGCGGCGTGGATCTAATATCGCCATCTCAGCCCACTGCATTGTGGTTTTAATTAACGCCTGTGATCTGCTTTCACCTGCTGCTTGTGTGATTTCATCAGATAGCTGGTGCATCTGCTTTACATCTTTTAGGTATGCCTCACTATTTTGCCGTTCCACATGACGCTTATGTAGTGGCACTAAATTGCGTGCTGAATCTAAAACATCAGCTAGCGGGCCATCGCTGCGATTTAACATTCGAACTGAGTTTGTTAAAACTGCTGGCAAATCATTGCTTCTAGCAAAGGCCAACATTCGAGCGGCAAATGGTGTGGAGAGTGGACCGTCCCCACGAATGCGATGGGAAAGTACTTCGATGCCCTGCTTTAAAAAGTAATCTTTAGTTGAGTTAAAAATTGATAAAGCTTGAGTTAACTGGCGAGCGCTAATTGCGACCGCAAGCTGGGATTCTGGGCCGTGTATTACTAGCAACTTTTTACTGTAATCAAAGTTTTGCTGAAGGATCTCATGCGTAAGTAGGCCACCGGCAAAATTAACTGCAGTTAACAATCGGTATAGCGCTGGCAACCCACCATTACCACTTGCTAATAATGTGATTCGATACTTTGGTTGCAAAAAGCTTAAATTAATACCAAGGATTGGCTTAACTGATGCACTCTCGCAAGCTTGCACAAACCTGATAGCACCCGCCATATTGTCGCGATCAGTTAAGGCAAGTGATTGCATACCAAATTGGGCTGCGCGTTCTACTAATTGGTTTGCAGTTGCTGTGCCGTACTTAAATGAGTAACCACTGCAAGTTCGCAGGTGGGTAAAGTTAACTGGCACGAGATGTTGGGCGAATTCGCCAATTGCCAGTTACCTCATCTAGCTCGATCTCAAAGGTGGCAACTGCTCCTACTGGCGCCGCCTCTACTCGCCACACAGCACGTGCTTGATCATCAACCTTTAAATCAGCATGTGTATCTGCATGTGTATTGCCATCACTAATTCGATTCCACCAACCACCTGATTCACTCCACCTTGATGTGATGGCATGGATATGAAAGTGGTGGCCTTGGTAGATGAACTCGATTGGTTCACCCTCTGGCGCTAGTACCCGATTTGTATTTATACTCTTATCGAACATATGTTCGAAAGATACTCACAACCTCCGACAGTGGTCAAGCCGCTACTACCCGTGGGTATAAACCCAGACACACCCCAATATTGGTTGAAACTTCAACTAATCTGCCCTACCTTGTAGGTAAGCGGATCGAATTGGATCCTCTAATTTAAGGATGGTTATGGATATCTCTTTCACAGATGTGGTTTTATTAGTTGGTCGAGTTCTTTTCGCGTTGATCTTTATCAACTCCGGAATCGCTCACTTTGCAAAAAGCAGTGCGATGACAGGTTACGCCCAATACAAAAAGGTGCCATTTGCTAAGGCATCAGTTTATGTATCAGGAGCGATGATCGTTCTTGGTGGTGCTTACATAGTTCTTGGCTTCTTCGCTGATCTAGGTGCACTTCTAATCGCAGCTTTCCTAATTCCAACCGCATTTCTTATGCATGCTTTCTGGAAAGAAAGTGATGCCACTGCTAAGCAAAATGAGACCATCAGCTTCTTTAAGAACCTATCCCTAGCTGGCGCAGCATTAATCATCTTTGCACTCTTGCATAATGGCGCAGATTTTGGGCCAAATGTTGGAACATTACTTTTCTGGGCTAACTAATAGCTTAAATAAAAGTTAATCAAACCGCTCTTGGCACCCGCCAAGGGTGGTTTTTTTATGGAAGCATGCAGGTATGAGTAGCGCCTTAATTATTTCCGCACTAGCAAGTGGGGCATTCATTGGCAGCGTCCTTGGCTTAATTGGCGCCGGTGGCGCTATGGTCACAGTGCCGATTTTAGTTTACCTCTTTGATTTCACACCTTTGCAAGCAACTACTGCCGCCCTTGCCGTTGTATTAGTTACTGCCATCTCAGGGCTAATTCCAAAATTTAAATCACAAGATGTTTTGATAAAAGAGGCGGTAATTATTTGGGCACTTGGCCTACTAACAAATGTTGGCCTTGGCTCAGTTGCAGATTTATTCTCAGATCAAGTTATCTTAATTGGCTTCGCTCTTGTCTTAATTGGCGCTGCCTCATCAATGCTCACCTCACCAATTACCAACAATCCAGAGCGCAAGATTTCAAATCTGGCATTACTACTTCTGTCCTTAGTGATCGGAGCCCTCACTGGTTTATTCGGAGTCGGTGGCGGCTTTGTTGCAATCCCAGTTTTGATTATCTTCTTTCACACACCAACCAATAAAGCTGCCGGCACCTCACTTCTGATAATCGCACTGAACTGCGCAACCGCCTTCTTGGTTAAACACGAGCAATGGCCGCTAATCAATTGGCAATATCCAGTAATCATCGCCATAGCCGCAATTATCACCGCCTCCTTTGCCTCAAAACTAGCCCCGGCTTTACCTGCTGTTCATCTAAAGAAGGGCTTTGCATACCTTCTATTTTTCTTGGCCGCATTTACTATTCTCACAGAGATTTTTTAACACCGAAGGCGAGGCAGAATTATGCGCAATCTAAGGGCGCCGGCGGCTGAGTTCATATCAACTGCCCTCCTTGCCCTAGCCGTTGTTGGCTCTGGCTTTATGGCAAGTGATCTAACCCAAGATTTGGCATTAACACTTTTAATTAATGCTTTGGCAACTGCAGCCGGACTAGCTGTTGCGATCAAATTAGCCGCTGGCATTAGTGGTGCTCACCTAAATCCAGTTGTTACCATGGTGATGATCTTTCAAAAGCGAATTACGCAAGTACAAGGTCTGCTCTATTTGATCGCACAATTTGTAGGTGCCATTACTGGTGTGTTAATCGCCAATTACATATTTGGTGAGAATCTAATTCAAAGTGCTACCCAAATTAGATCTGGTTCAAATTTGTTTATCGCTGAAGTCATTGCTACCGCTGGCTTACTATGGATAATTTTGGCTAATCTTAAAAACTCATCTGCAATTGCAAGTTATGTTCCGCTTTGGATATTGGGCGCAATCCTCTTTACCTCATCCACCTCATTTGCAAACCCAGCAATTACTATTTCGCGCAGCTTTACTGATTCATTCACCGGCATTGCACTTGAATCAACATCAGCTTTTATTCTGGCCCAAGTAATTGGAGCAGGCCTAGGCGTTGGCCTGGCTAAGGGGTTTAAGAGTGAGTAAGCCATCAGTTTTATTTGTTTGCGTCCATAACGCCGGTAGATCACAAATGGCGGCGGCTTGGCTTACGAAATTAGCTGGTGAAAAAGTTGAGGTTAGATCAGCTGGATCGGCACCCGCAGATTCCATAAATCCAGCAGTAGTTGAAGCGATGTTAGAAGTTGGTATTGATATCTCACATGAGATGCCAAAGGTATTAACCACCTCAGCAGTTGAACAATCAGACGTTGTAATAACTATGGGTTGCGGTGATGCTTGTCCGTTTTTTCCAGGCAAGAGATACCTTGATTGGCCACTGACGGATCCGGCAGGACAAGGTGTGGCAGCAATTAGGCCCATCCGTGATGAAATAAAGGCTTTAGTAGAGGATTTAATTTCTACACTCTAAAGTTGTCTGCGTGAACTTATCAATTAAGAAATATGGCAGTGGTGAGCCATTAATTTTAATTCACGGCATGGGTTCAGCCGCTACTGCTTGGAAACCATTAATTCCATCATTAGCCAAAAATTTTGAAGTCTTTACCGTTGATCTTCCTGGCCATGGCAAATCCGCCTTAGACATGAGCATTGCAATGGATCCAAAATCACTTTCAGAATTAGTTTTAGCTAATTTAATTGATCAAGGTATTGAAAAATTTCACTTAGTTGGAAACTCATTAGGTGGTTGGGTATCACTTGAAATTGCCGCAGCCCATCCAGAAAAAGTTTTATCACTGACTGGATTAGCACCAGCTGGATTATGGATCGCCCCATTCACATCAAGATATCCAGGTGAATTAGCGGTGAGATTAATGGCCAAAGGATTAAACAAGGCAGCGCCAAAAAACTTTAAATTACATGTGGGCAAAGAAGATTGGCTTTGAAAGCGTCTCACCAAGATGGCAAGAGTTAAGTTATGAGATCTGCTTAGATGCTGTGCAAGCGATGGCTGATTCTGAAGGATACTTTCCAGCCTGGGATGGAATGTTAAAAAAACGCTTTGATAAACCAATCTCTGGTGATATTCCAATTACAATAATTTTTGGCGATAGTGATCACACCTTGCCTGCTAAAACCTGCCAAGAGCGCTCCCTTGCTCCCGCTCATGCGAAATGGATTATTCTGCCGCAAACTGGCCATGCTCCTATGTGGGATAGCACTGATGAAGTACTTGCTGAAATTTTAGAAACTACAAAGGTTACTAATTGATTACCGTCATCTATTTTTGGCGGATTAAAAGAATTTTCTTGCCAGTTGCAGTTTTATTCATGGCAATACACAGGCCACTTATCAAACATTTCCCGACAGTAGAATTTGTAAAGTTACTAGGCACTGGAAAAGGTAAAAGCTTCACGCCCACCGATGCTGATGCAACACGTTGGGGTTTACTTGTAACAATTGCGCCCAAGAATTTAGAATCATTTGATAATTCACTTGCGATTAGGCAGTGGCGGATGATTTCACGCTCGCAATACAGCGCCCACTTAAAGCCAATCTCATCTCATGGCCTTTGGTCGAAAAAAACACCCTTTGAAATTACTGAACAAAGTTGGGATGGAAAAATAGCTGCCATTACCAGGGCTCGAATAACTTGGCGCCAAAATTTTAAGTTCTGGCGGGCGGTACCACCAGTTACACAAAGTTTGCATGATTCATCTGGATTGATATCAGCAATTGGAATTGGTGAGGCGCCAATTGGGCTTCAAGGAACCTTCTCGATTTGGCAAGATGGCAAGTCCCTAAGGGAGTTTGCCTATAAAGGCCAAGCCCACGCAAAAGTGATCGCAGATACGGCTACCAACAAGTGGTATGCCGAAGAGTTATTCGCAAGATTTGCCGTAGTTAAAGAGTCAGGTCAACTGCTTTAGTAAGGCACAATTAAGCCATGTCGCTGCGTCAATTTTATCCAAAACGAAACAGCCGTAAAACTGTCTCAACCTCAAAGTTATTTCTTCTCTACGCCATATCAACCGTTGCAATTTTGTTGCAAATTTCTTATCCATTAGCTGATGGTGAAGCACTTCGTTTAATCACCATTGCAACTGTTTACTGGGTTGCTGCTGCGATGTTTTTGCATGCATTTTTAGCATATGGCCCAACATATGCCTTCACTTTCTTAATTATCACTTTCTCCTATGCTCTAGTTGTTGAACAAATTGGCAGCCGAACCGGTTGGCCATTTGGAACATATGAATACTCCGGCTCACTTGGCTATCAAATTTATGGCGTGCCACTAGTAGTTCCGTTTGCCTGGGTGATGATGGCGCATCCGCTACTAATTGCTGCAAGAAAAGTGACTAAAAATTGGGTATTCCTCTATGGTGGAATTGGATTAATGGCGTGGGATCTCTTCTTAGATCCACAAATGGTTTTAGCCGGTCGCTGGGAGTGGAGCTTTACTGGTGCCCACGTTCCCTTTCAACCAATGATTCCTCTTTCAAATCTTTTTGGTTGGATGCTTACTGGAATGGGATTAATTGCAATTCTAAATCTAGTTTTAAAACATGATCGCCGCCGTACTGGCACATCAACTGCCGTCCCAGATTTCTTTTTAATCTGGACTTGGTTCGGCGGCGTAGTTGGAAACATCTTCTTTTTTGATCAACCAGGTATTGCACTAATTGGCGGCGTTGTATTTGGGCTCTATTTGATCCCCTACTTGTTTATGTTGCGCTTTGGACCACCTGATACTTTTTAATGTTAATTCTGTTAATTCTCTCTAGTATCTCACTTTTTTTAGCCCTGCTTAACTTCTTTACGATTCGCACCGTCAAAGATAAACCAACTTCAGTAAGTCAAAAGATTTCAATCTTAATTCCGATGCGAAATGAGGTGGCTAATGCCAAAGCGTGCATCACCAGCATCCTTGCTCAACGTGGCCTAAGTAATTTTGAAGTAATCGTTTTAGATGATGCCTCAACAGATGGCACAAGTGAAGTTTTAAAGAGTACTACTGGCATTAAGTGCTTAACTGGTAAAGCACTTCCCCAAGGTTGGCTGGGCAAGAATTGGGCCTGTCACCAATTAAGTGAGGTTGCCACTGGTGAAGTTTTAGTTTTTATGGATGCAGATGTGAGATTAAGTGAGAATGCAATCGCCAGCAGTATTACCGCGTTGGGTAATTGGGATTTTATTTCACCATATCCAAAGCAATTAAGTAGCGGCTTTATCGAATCGATCTTTCAACCCTTTCTGCATTGGTCATGGTTTGCCTCAGTACCATTAATAATTGCGCAGAAATTTAGAATCAAATCGATGGTGGTGGCAAATGGGCAGCTACTAGTTATCAAGAAACCGGCTTATCAGTCCAGTGGCGGACATGAAAAGATAAAGTCACAAGTATTAGATGATCTGGAATTAGCTAGAGAGTTAATCTCATCCGGCTTCAAAGGCGGAGTTGCGCAAGGTGCCGAAATTAGCAGTTGCTTGATGTATGAATCAGCGCCGGCAATGTTTGCTGGATATCGAAAATCTCTATGGCGCGCTTTTGGTGGATTTATCGGAAGTATTTTTACAGCGGCTCTTCTTTTTTTAACCGGGGTGCTAACACTTGTGTTTGCAATTGCTGGCTCAAAAATTGCAGCAATATCATTTGGTTTTATCTTAATTACTCGCTTGCTCTCATCAATAAAGGCAAAGGAGTCATTATTTACTTTAATTTGGCATCCAGTTGCAGTTTTAATCTTTGTTGGAATTCTCACCTATTCATGGGTTGGAAAACTAACTGGCAAGTTAGTTTGGCGAGATAGAGTAATTTCCTAATGGCAAGTATTTCAATTATCGGAGCAGGTATCGGTGGCCTAAGTGTTGCTGCCAGATTAGCTAAGGA
>Ga0247722_10001952_pt1 | contig 11001 bp, 9 predicted proteins | sample MSEWelMarce3H_FC_FD_189094 | JGI IMG/M metagenome (GOLD analysis project Ga0247722, IMG submission 189094) | Subsurface sediment microbial communities from gas well in West Virginia, United States - MSEEL Well Study Marcellus 3H_FC | ecosystem: Environmental > Terrestrial > Deep subsurface >...
AAGTAATATTGCTGCGGCTTTAATGGCTTTTGATGGTCTTGCATTGGTGATGTCTAGAGTTGCTCTACTAGATATATTCTTAATGTTTTTTATCTTATTGGCATTTTATTTCTTGATCAAAAATTACTTATGGTTAAGTGGAGCTGTAATTGGATTAGCAGCCTCAACTAAATGGAGTGCTATTTTTCTTATTCCATTTTTTATACTCTTAACGCTAAATTACCTTCAAATAGAACCAGTAAACTGGCTCAAGCGTGCTGCCCAATATATTTTTCTGCCATCACTAGTTTATTTACTATCTTGGAGTGGGTGGATTTTTACAAGTGGAGGTTGGGATAGACAATCAGGCTCAAATGTTTTTACATCTTTATGGAAATACCACACAGCAATTTTAGATTTTCATCGAAATTTGGTCGAGACTCATTCATACTCAGCAAACCCATGGAGTTGGTTGATCCTAGGTCGGCCGACCTCATTTTTTTATGAAACCCCTAGTGGCTGTGGTGTTAGTAGCTGTTCGCAGGAAATATTGGCAATTGGTACACCGATGCTTTGGTGGGCTGGAATTTTTGCTATTGCACTTACATTTGGATTCTTTGTAACAAACCGAGATCGAATCTCAATGATAATTTTGGCTGGCATTGCCGGAACATATCTACCTTGGTTTTTGATTCAAAGCCGTACTACTTTTTACTTCTACGCAATTAGTATTTTGCCCTTTTTAATATTAGCTTTGATTTACTCATTTAATTGGGCGCTCAAGTATGGTGATTACCGAAAACAAATAATTGGATTTTTAGTAGTTGTTGCGCTTAATTTTATTTATTTTTTACCAATATTACTTGGAATTGAAATCCCTTATAGTCAGTGGTTATCTCGAATGTGGCTGAAAAGCTGGATATAACTATTCGTTAACTGCAATATCGTCGTCGTTAAAATCAATAAGTGATGCTTGGTCAAAGAAGTCATCATCTCGCCCAGAGAGGGCTTTAATTCGTTCCTGTTCCGCACTCCACTGACCGGTGGTAGTCAAATCAATAATTCTTTTACTTGGAATGGCTTTAGCCGCAGTTGTGTAAACCGGTTTAGGAATTTGAGTAGGCTGCCAACCTTTGCGATCTTTTGGCACGACAACTACTCCAGTGATTTCTTCGCGCTCAGCAAACGGAATCCAATGTTCATTGGAACTTTTTTCTTTAACTTGCTCCGGAATAACTGTATTTGGAATCTTAGTGTTAGTTAGTTTTGCAATTGCTTTAAGCCTGCGGCTCTTAAGCTGAGATGCTACAACTTGCTTTCTTACATTTACAAAATAAATCAATGTTGCAGAAAGCGGTACGAGGGTTGTGGTTAACGATAGAAATCCTATTGCAGCTGAAATTAATGAGAGTATGTAAAGAGAAAAAAGTGAACCAAAAATTAACCTACGTTGAAAGAAAATCTTATTTTGATCTTCAGTTTTATTCTCACTTTGAATTGATCCATTATTTTCAGCGACTACTTGCATTGCATTTTTATATCTTTGAATAGCTTTACCAGAATTTTCTTCGTGATTACTTAACCACTGTGGCAGGAAGTAGGCAGCCCACATTCCCATGATGATTAAATAGATAAAACCGGAACCCATAAAGACCAACAATAAATGTTGAGGCTTAGTTTTGATGGGAAATAGGTAGGTATGTCCGACTTATCTTTTATTTAATTTCTGGGTTTTCCTTTACGAAAGTTATGTGATCACGCCAATCACCTGCGATATGGAGGTATTTATTTCTAGCACCTTCCAACAAATAACCAGCTTTTATTGCAACCTGTTTCGATGCCTCATTTTCTGGCCGTAAATTAATTTCGATTCGGTGCAATCTGAGATTTTCAAATCCAAATTTAGTTAGCAATTTTACTGCTCGGGTGGTGTAGCCGCGGTTGGAATATCTCTGGTCTATCCAATAGCCAATATGGGCTCCCCGCATTGCACCAAAAATTATTCCACCAAGTGTTATCTGGCCAATTAAAATCTGCTCATTATTTTCTTTTATCCATATTCCAAGAGAAATAGATCTGAGTGCTTTCATTTCCTTATTAAGTTGCATCACCATTCCGTAATATGAAGGAAGTGGCGAATTGTGATCGATGTTTGGTCTAGTCGCCTCCCATGGTGAGAGCCAATCCCGATTGACTGCTCTAACTGAGTCCCATTGGGCTTTATCTCTAAATCTAATTGCTTTCAAAGTTAGTTCTTGTTCGACTAGCTTTCTCACGATTGAACCTGATTAATCATTACTAAGTTAACAGATTCGCCAGCAGCAATTTTTTCAATCTTCTCGCCTAATGAGATGAGGCAGGTGGCGTTTGAGAGTGTGGAAATTAAATCTTGATCGCCAAGTGCAACTGCTTGACCATCTTCATTAATAGTCGCTCTTACATAACTACTTTTACCTGGAGTGGAGCTAACGGCTTTGCTTAACTTAGCCTTCTTACCTGGTCGATAAATTTCAGATTTTGCAAGCATTTTTAAAATCATAGGTCTAATGAATAGCTCGGCTGACAGGTAATTACCTATTGGGTCCCCCGGTAAAGTAACAACTGGAGTTTTATCAGGACCAATTAATCCGTAATTATGCTTTCCGCTTTCAGCAAGATTTGGTGTAACGGTTGTTATCTCACCTAACTTAGATATAACCGAAGTAATTAGATCAAAAGATTCATCTTTAGATTCTCCACTTATAACAATTAGATCTGCTCTTACTAGCTGGTCTTCGATAATGGCTTGTAGTTGCTCACTTGTTTCAGCGATTATATGGACGCGAAATGCATGGGCGCCAGCTTCTCTAACAAAGGTAGTTAAGAACCAGGAATTACTCTCATACTCATCTTCATCACTAGCTAATTTGCTTCCAGGTTCAACTAAATCATCACCTGCACTAATTATTACTACCCGAGGATGTGGTCGACATGGCAGGCGATCTAAACCTAGTGAGGCAGCTAGTGCTATCTGTGTTGAGCCAACTCGTTGGCCACTTTTAATCACAACCTTGTCATCTACTAATAGGTCGCTAGCCAAAGTAGCTCCATGCGCATCAAGCAAAGGTAGGTCTAACGCAGATAGCGGCGTGCTTAAGCCAAGTAGACGCTCAAGTAGTTGCTCGACAGAGATCGCTTCTTCCATACCTAAACCCTACTTCGCCCCCGCCATAAATTAAGGTAAGGGGCATGGGTAATAAGGAAAATAAAGCGCAACTGCGCAAGCAGTATCGCAAAGAGCGCCAGGATCGATTTACAAATGAAAGCTGGCTACATATTCTCAATGCAAGTGAAATAAAAGATGTTAAAAACATTGCCTCATATATTTCATATGAATTTGAACCTGAAACTAGTGATTTGAACAAAAAATTAATTGCAGCCGGCAAGAAACTATTCCTACCCAGATTGTTAAAAAATAATGATCTTGAATGGGTGCTATGGGATGGATCACAAGATAAATTAAAAAAGAATGGTAAAAGTTATGAGCCAATCGGAAATGCTGAAAATGTCGAGCTTGAAGTAATTATTGTGCCAGCATTACATGCCGATCGAACTGGTAGTCGATTAGGGCAAGGTGGTGGTTCTTACGATCGAGCACTTGCAAAATCTAAAGCCTGGAAAATTGCCCTACTTCACCGAGGAGAGTTAACAAGTGAATTATTACCGGTTGAAGAACATGATCAAAAGGTTAATGCGGCAGCGACGCCAGAAATAATTGTTAGATTTTAGTTAGTTAAAGTATCTAAATTTCGCGCCATTACTATTCGTTGAATTTGGTTAGTGCCTTCATAAATCTGAGTTAACTTAGCATCGCGCATCATTCGCTCTACTGGGTAATCACTGACATATCCATATCCACCTAAAACTTGAACAGCATCTGTTGTTACCTTCATTGCTACATCAGTTGCAAAGCATTTACTTGCCGCTGAGAAGAAGGTCAGGTCACTCTCTCCTCGCTCACTTTTAATAGCTGCGGCATAGGTTAATTGGCGGGCAGCCTCAATCTGCATTGCCATATCTGCCAACATAAATTGAATGGCTTGAAAATCAAAAATTGGTTTACCAAATTGCTGGCGCTCATGTGCATATTTCTTTGCAATATCAAATGCGCCTTGCGCAATGCCAAGTGCTTGTGCCGCAATAGTAATTCGGGTGTGATCTAATGTTTTCATCGCAAGTGAAAAACCAGCTCCAATTTCGCCAAGCCGGCGATCATCATTTATTTTTACATTGTCAAAATAAACCTCACGAGTAGGTGAACCACGAAATCCCATCTTTTTTTCATGGGCACCAAATGAAACACCTGGGTCAGATTTTTCTACAATAAATGCAGAAATTCCTTTTGCCCCTTTGCTTAGATCGGTGGAAGCAAGAACTGTGTAAAACTCAGATACGCCTGCATTTGAAATCCATTTTTTGCTGCCAGAAATCACCCAACTATCACCATCTTTAACCGCTTTAGTTTTCATTGCGGCGGCATCAGATCCAGCCTCAGATTCAGATAAGCAATAGGAAAAACCTTTACCAGCTGCTAATTGTGTTAAATATTTTTTCTTTTGCTCAGCATTACCGGCAATCATTAGTGGAACAGAACCTAATTTGTTTACTGCTGGTATCAATGATGATGCACCACATACTCGAGCAACCTCTTCAATGATTATTACTGCTGCAAGTGCATCAGCGCCTTGCCCACCAAACTCAACTGGAACATGTGCAGCAGCAAGTCCAGCTGATTGCAATGCATCTGCTGCCTCTTGCGGATAACGGGAGTTCTCATCAACATCATGAGCAAATGGCGCAATTTTTTTAGCAGCAAGGGCGGAAACACTTTCGCGAAGCGCTTGGTATTCATCGCCAAATAATGCTGGCATATCTGAATTGATCGACATGGATTTATTCTATTGGTTCGCGTCTCGTTGGTTTAATTTACTTAGAAAGCGGTTGTATTGAGCAAGCTCGTCATCTTCACCCATGGCCGCAGCACGGTCGGCTGCCCGATCGATTCTGCCAGTCTCTTTTTTATCTTCCTTTAACCACTGGATGAAGGTGGCCACTAACGCAAGTAAAATTGGAATTTCGCCCATTGCCCAACCAATGGCCCCGCCTAATTTTTGATCCACTAATAGATCAGTAGCCCATGGCCTTTCCAGTGATGCGAAATATCCACCATCAATTAAAGTAGAAGCAGACATTAGTGCGATTGAGAAAAATGCATGAATGCTCATCGCCGCAAAGATAATTATGATTTTAACAAGATGGGGAACCTTACGAGGCAATGGATCTATACCAATTATTACCTGGAAAAATAATATGCCGGTAAGTAGAAAATGAAATGACATAAAGAAGTGCCCGCTGTGACCTTGCATTAAATTCTTAAATAGCGGCGTGAAATAAAGTGCAAATAATGAACCGTCAAATATGGCAAGTGCTACCACAGGATTTGTGTAAAAATTTGAAATCTTTGAATGAAGTAAGGTTATAAATGCGCCGCGAATTCCAAGTTCATCTTTATTACGACCACCTGGCAGGGTTCGCAGAGCTAATGTAATTGGAGCGCCTAAAACAATTCCAATTGGAGCGATCATGCCCAGCACCATGTGTGCCAGCATGTGATTGGCGAATGCAAAGTGTGAATAAACTCCAAGCCCGCCACTGGTTGCAAAATCAACTGCACTCATTCCTAACGCGAATGCAAGCGTGCGACCAACAGGCCATTTATCTCCACGCCTACTAAGAATTACTACGCCCTTTATATACAAAGCAACAGAAAAAATAATCAGTGCCAACATCAAACCATCTGCATCATATGCAAGTAAGACACGAGAGAGTGTTGGTGCCTCTGGCATAGGAATACCTGTAACTAATAATGCCGGAGTTGAAATTATCTCTCTATCAGGAGGTGCAACTGTTGATAACCAACTTCCAACAAAAATAGTTACAAACATGATGATTAATTCGCCTGTAATCAATCTAAATACCGAAGGATAATCAGACTTAATAATCCACCTACGGTGAAGTGCACCAAAACCAATCAGGGTTATCGCTAAAAATATTTTAAATAAAGTAATTGCACCATACTTACTTTGCCATGATGCGATGGTGTCTAATCTGGTCCAGGCAGTAGCTGCCCCGGTTAGCGCAACTGTGATGGCACTCCAAAGCGCTATTTCACTAAACCTTGGTAGAGCAATTAATTTTTGTGTTTTATCTAGCTGTGTTAATCCAAATAATCCGCCAACCCAAAAACTGATTGCGATCACATGAACAACCAATGCCCCGATTGCTAGTCCATGGTTACCGGATGAGCTGCCATGACTTTGAAAAACTGGTGCAATTATTACAATTAAAGATATAAGCAATAGGAAATATGTAGTAAGAATCCGCTTGATCGGTATAGCAAGAATAATTATGAGACCGATGATTTGAATTAAGTAACTTTTTCCGACCGAGGTCTGGGTTAAATATGATCGAATTACCGTTAAGTCAAAGGATGATAGAAAAGGTTGTTCAAGTAGATAAGAGATCTGAACCAATATAAATAGTGATGTTGTAAGCAGCCAAACCAAGATTAAGGATTTAGCTTTTTTTACTAATTTTGAGTTATTTACTGCACCCTTTATGTCTGTATCAAGAAAACAAATTGCAAGAAAAAGTCCGATACTAAGCACGCCAGCTAACTGCATTAACCCTTTGCTTATAGGTGAGAGAATTTCAATCAACTATGCACCTAATTATTTAATTATTTTTTTGCTAGTGCTTGGACGCTTTGAAACTTTACGAGGCTTGGTTGGGGTGTTGAAAGTTTGTTTTGCATATCGTGATAAAAACACTAAGAGCACAAATGCAAAAACCATTAATGCGATTACAAAGATATCAGTCACGTGATTTGCATCAGAGGATGTTGCTAATTCCGATTCAGTTGGACTTGGGGTAGGCAAAGCCATTTCATCTGGTGCGTTATATAAAAATGTGAATGAACCATCAATTGGTTCCTCATCAATTGCCATTAATGTGTAATTAACTGTGTAAAGACCAGAACTTTTTAAAGCTTTTAAACCAACCATTAAAACTGCGCCTTGAATCTGAATTGATCCATCATCGACTCGAGTGCCGTTTGGATCAACTACCGTTAAATCATTTGCACCAACTAAAAGATTTGCATTTGCTTTTACGGTGACCGCAGTTGGTGAAACACTCAAAACCGAGCCCGCAGTTGGTGATGTGTTAACAACTGATGTAGCTAAAGCAGGTGAGATAGAGAAAAAGGTTAGAAAAATTATGGTTAATAAATGAATAGCACGCTTCATTGCCCACCTTCTCCCTCTCGGTTAGCCCTAATCTTGCCACCTCCTTAAGATTATCTCCTATGCCAACCTATGAGTACCTGTGCAATGAGTGTGAAAACTCCTTTGAAGCGGTTCAGTCATTTACTGAGGCCGCGATTGAGCAATGCCCCAAGTGCAATGGTGAGGTTCGCAAGGTTTACAACAATGTAGGCATTGTCTTTAAAGGAAGTGGCTTTTATAAAACTGACTCAAGAACAAAGCCAGTTACCAGCAACGAAAGTAAGCCGGAGACAAAAACTGAAAAGAAGTCAGAACCTAAAAGCAAAGATTAAAAGTTAACCGTGATGAGGGGGCTTGTCCCTGACCATCTCATCATCTCGATTGGTATCAATTTCCTGATCAACTTCATCTTTCGTAAGTTTTGGAAGAAGTGGGTGATCAACCTCACCAGGCTTCGTATTATTTACATTTTTCACATTTTCATTACTTGTCATTAGAATATGAGTCTACCTTTCATTATTATATTTTAAGCGAATAGGGCGTCATGTTTAATAAATTAGGTTCACTGATTGTCGCTAAGAGCAAACTAATTTTTGCTATTTACTTAATTGCCGTGATTTTGGCTGGCGGTATCGGATCGGCTGTATTTGGGAAATTAGACAGCGGAGGCTATTCCGATCCAAAAAGCGATTCAGCAAAGGCATTTACATACCTGACAGATGTGTTCAAAGTTAAAGATCCAGCAGTAGTGCTTGTGGTCGAAACTAAAGATGGAATTACTAATCCAATTGCGATTGCTTCCGCTACAAAACTTGAGAATCAGGTAAAAACTGAATCAGGAGTTGATTCAACTCTTTCTTACTGGTCAGCAGGCGGCGCCCCATCACTTAAGAGCACAGATGGTAAATCAGCTTTTCTTTTTATTTTTAGCGATGATGTTGACTGGGATAACGTACAAAGCCTTGGTAAGAATATTCAAGCAAAATATGATGGCAAGTTTGAAGATTTAACAGTTTACGCAAGCGGCACTGGTGTATTTGCACACGCAATAAATTCTAAAATATCTAAAGATTTAAAACTGTCTGAATCTATTTCTATTCCATTAACTTTCATTCTGTTAGTTTTTGTATTTGGCGGATTAGTAGCAAGTGCTATGCCCTTGCTGGTCGGAGTTTCAGCAATCTTGGGCTCATTTCTAGTTATCTATTTACTCACCTTCGTTACCGGCGTCAGTATCTTTGCCCTAAATCTAATTACTGGACTAGGGCTTGGATTAGGTATTGATTACGCCTTGCTAATTGTTAATAGATTTAGAGAAGAGCTTCACGCCGGTCGTTCAGTTGATGAATCTATAAAGCGCACAGTAAACACTGCTGGAAAAACAGTTTTCTACTCTGGCTTAACTATTGTGATCACACTGGCAGCTTTAGTGTTATTCCCACAGATGTTTCTTAAATCTTTCGGATATGCCGGTGTGACCGTTGTGGTTATGGCAGTTCTTGGTGCGTTAGTCGCTCTACCTGCATTACTTGCGATTTTAGGAACCAGAATAGATAAGTTAGTTGTTAGAAAAAGTTCAATAACTCCAAAAGAAGATGGCAGATGGGCGCAAACTGCTCGTTTTGTTATGCGCAGACCGGTCGCAGTTGTAATGCTTTCTCTTATAGTTTTAACAGTTCTAGCTGCGCCGATTAAAAATATTGTTTTCTCGCAAGTTGATTCTCGAGTTTTGCCTGCTAGTAATTCAGCTGCGCTTGCTTCAAAAATTATTTCAGACCGCTTCCCTGGACAAGAGGGAAATCCAATTGAAATCATTGTTCCAAACGGTGCAACCATGGGTACTCAAATTAATCAATACACAAATGAGATCGCTCAAGTTCCAGGGATAGTGAGAATTGGTGACTCTCAAGTTTCTGGTAACGATGTGAGAGTTACTGCAATTCACTCTATGGGGCCTAGAACGCCTGCTGCAGAAGTTTTAATTAAAGAAATTAGGAAGATTAGAGCACCGGAAGGAACTTTAATTGGTGGAGTTGCGGCTGACTATGCCGATACACAAATCGGAATTGCAAAGACAATGCCATGGGCACTTCTTTGGATTGCAATCGGAGTACTAATTTTGCTTTTTGTATTCACCGGTTCAATCATCCTGCCAATTAAAGCCATCATTTTGAATATTCTTTCACTGGGGGCAACTCTTGGGGTTATAACTTGGATTTTTGTGGATGGGCATTTGAAGTGGTTAGTTGGTGATTTCACTGTAACTGGCTCGGTAGATACCGGATCAATTATCTTGGTTGCAGTTGTTGCCTTTGGTTTATCTATGGATTACGAGGTATTTCTACTTTCTAGAATTAAAGAGGAGCACGACGCTGGTAGATCAAATGTTGAATCGGTAGCTACTGGATTACAGCGCTCGGCCAGAATTATTACTGCAGCAGCAGGATTACTAGCGATTGTATTTGCTTCCTTTATGTTAAGCGGAGTGACATCAATAAAGATGCTTGGGTTTGGTGTGGCATTTGCAATCTTGCTTGACGCATCATTAGTAAGAGCATTGTTAGTACCAGCACTCATGCGTTTGTTTGGTGAACGTAATTGGTGGGCACCAAAGGCAATGAAACGTTTTACAATTAATCATTAATTTAATTTGTTTGCGTCCCCGGCGGGAGTTGAACCTGCGACCTACCGCTTAGGAGGCGGTTGCTCTATCCACTGAGCTACGGGGACAATATTTAATTTTTAATTTCTTTAATCGATTAATTCTAATTTAATTCATTAATAATAGAAAACAATTGAATAAACATGCGTAAATTTGGTATTAAATTACCGTTCGGCTAGACTCGTATTAATTCGTTTGGAGTTGAAATCATGAAGGCCCTCGTTATAGGCGCCGGTGGAGTTGGTAGAGCGATAGCTAATATCGCATCACGTCGTTCATTTATTGAATCAATGGTGATTGCTGACCGCACCCTTGCAAGAGCTGAAGAGGCTGTCGCGCGCGTTAAAGATCCCCGTTTTTCTGCGGCTATGGTTAATGCTGCTGAGCTTGAAGATATTCGAGATTTGATTCGAAAAGCAGACCCAGATGTAGTGATCAACGCAGTTGATCCACGTTTTGTCATGCCAATATTTTTAGCATGTGAGATTGAAAATACTAATTACATTGACATGGCGATGTCACTTTCTCGTAAGCACCCCCACTATCCATATACCGAAACCGGTGTGAAGTTAGGTGATGAGCAGTTTGCTCGTGACTTTAACTGGGATGAGCGAAAGATCTATGCCTTAATTGGTATGGGTGTAGAACCCGGTATGAGTGATATTTTTGCTAAGTACGCTAGCGAACATTTATTTAGCCGGATTGATTCCTGCACAATTTTGGATGGTTCTAACCTAAGAGTCGAAGGCTATGACTTTGCACCATCATTTTCGATCTGGACCACAATTGAAGAGTGCTTAAATCCACCATTGGTTTGGGAAGATGGTCGCGGTTGGTACACAACAACACCATTCTCAGAGCTTGAAATATTTGATTTCCCAGAAGGTATTGGACCAGTTGAGTGCGTGAACGTTGAGCACGAAGAGGTAGTCCTAATTCCACAAAAGATTGATGCAAAAAAAGTTAACTTTAAATACGGCTTAGGTGCTGAGTTCATCACAATCTTAAAAACAATCAACATGCTTGGTATGGATA
>Ga0247722_10001953_pt1 | contig 11001 bp, 9 predicted proteins | sample MSEWelMarce3H_FC_FD_189094 | JGI IMG/M metagenome (GOLD analysis project Ga0247722, IMG submission 189094) | Subsurface sediment microbial communities from gas well in West Virginia, United States - MSEEL Well Study Marcellus 3H_FC | ecosystem: Environmental > Terrestrial > Deep subsurface >...
GTATAGTATTACTATTAATATACCTATTAGCTTGTTATTCATTAACCTATTTTTTTAGGTGTTTGATTTAATTGAGGATCAGTATTATCTAATTCCCTTGCCATAGTTTTAAACGACTCTTTCACACTTGGTAAAAACAAAGCCAATAATAATCCTAAAAGTTTTATCCATGCTATTGCTGTATCACTTAAACCTATTTGTGCTAAAAGTTCCATTTGCGTATCAGCTAAAGCTGTTAATGCAATTAAAATTGGTGCATACTTAATTAATAATTGTTTCATTTTTTCTTTTTTTTAAATTAAATTTTGGTTATGTGGAATAGTCTTACTAGCTTTTTTAACTCCGTTATTAATAATTGTTAAATTTTCTGTAACTCCTGACAAGTCTGTATTTTCTAAAGTATCTACTTTTGTTTTTACATCTTGTACGCTTATTTCTTTTGCTAATATAGTACTATTTTCAATATCTGACAAACTTGGTTTAGTATCAATAGCATTTGATATAGCTTCTAAACTATCCGTTACTGCATTAAAATCTTCTCCTTTAAATTGTTCTAATGTAGCTTGCATACTACTTAATCTATCGTCTTTTGCAATATTACTTGTTTCAGCTTCCATTTCCGCAAGCGTTGGCAAAGTCAATACCTTTGCTTTAATATCTTGACTTGTAGCCTCTTTTGCTAAAATAGTACTCGCCTCAATTTCTGCTAAAGTAGCTCCACTTGAACCTGCACTTGTTAAAGTACGGGTTGTATATTCCCAAACTTCTTGAGCAGTTGCAGGATCGATATAATCCACATCGGCTAAACGTGTGGAAACCTTAACGTCAAGGTTAGTATCTACTTTTAAAGTTAGTTCGTCTATTTTATCAATAGTTGCTAATAATTGCGGTGCATCAGTAGCTAATTGAATTTGATTACCTACATAAAACGCTTGTTCGTAACTTCCTTTTAACATACTTGAACGTCTACGCACTCCTGAACTTGTATCTCTACCTACAATATCGTAACCACTTATACCAATAAATCTATAAGGTTGCGTATTATCCGATAAAGTAGTTAATAAAGTTCCTGTTGCGTAGTCATCAGTTGCAGTTGCAGTAGTTACTTTCCAAAGTTCATACCCTAAATTATCCCCACCTAAAATAGTCAATTTACTATCCCCGTTTGCATCTTCAATTAATACGTTAATAATTTCCGTATCAGTTGGTGTAATAGTTGCTGGCGGTGTAGCTTTCATTGCAGTATATTTTGTAGTTTCGTTTACTACAATAGATTTGTAAGTAATTGTACCACTTGAAACCGCTACTATTGCACTTGCATCATCTTTGATTTTCACGTTATACGTTCCGAAATCTAAATACAAACCATCACGTGTACAAAGTTGCCCAAGTTTAATACCTGTTTCACTTAATCTAAAATAAGCCGTTGCATCGTATATTTGTGAAGTAGTGCTTAAAGTAGTATAAGCTGCTACATTTGTTTTAGTGTCTGTAATTCCGACATCTTCTTGGTCTGTAATATTGTACCAAGCATTACCACCTGGCAACACTAAAGTATCTGCAGTACGTTTTTGTCCGTAGTTTTCAGCACCTAAATAATACGTTCCAGCTTCGGCTGGTGTAAAATAAACGTAATAAGTTCCTGTTGTTACATTTGATTGAAAATATTTAGTAGTTCCATCTGCTTTAAATACACAAAGTGAATAACCATCGCTTGGTGTGTTTAATTCTAATACTGTTGAAGTACCTGCACTATCTTGGTAAACTGCTGTAATTTTTGCAGTACCATTTAAAGTAACAGTTCCTAATGTTCTTAAAGTTGAAATTTCAGTAGAGCTTGTAATTGTTACACCTGTATTAACTACAATATTCCAATTTTGAGTGTTTAAAATTCCACCTGTACAAGTCCAAATATCATTACTTGCTCTATTAGCATATTGTGAAATCCACCATCTATAATAGTTCCAAATATCTTGGTATTCTTTATTACTTGAAATTGTAATAGTTCCACCTGTTGCACCGCTTGGCAATAAGCTTATTCCTGTTATTGCACTCGCAACCGATTCGGTTACTGTTGTGGCTGTATCTAAAGCAATCATACCTGCACTTACAGGAATAGCAGCAGAAGCACCTAATACAATAGAAACATCAGTAGTTTTATAATTGTATGCTCTACCTTGATATGTTGCTGTACTTGCAGGAAAACGTAAGTTTTGTTTTAGTCCTGATTGGTAATACCAAACTTTAAGAACAGGGCTTGTGTTAGCAATACCGCTTGCATTAGTAGTTGCCTGATAAGTTATTGGATTTATAAAATCCCAAGTTTTCAAATTACCTGTAGTGGTGATTGTAATGGTAGGCGAGTTTGTTGGTGCATCAGTAGAAGTAAAGCGTACATCTTGCACTACATTACCACCTGTATCTTTAGCAGTAATAGTCAAATCTTGATATAAAGGCACGCAGTGTTTAGGAGAATTAAATTGTGAAGTAACGTTTAGGTTAGCACCTTTAGCACAGTTATATAACTCAACCCAACCACCACCCCAGTTGTCAAAATCATAAGAACCATCTACGTTTTCAACGTTAGATGCGGTAAATTTCGCATCCACTCCACCACCTGCACTACCCACATATTGAGCAAGATATTCAGCTTTTCGAGCTTTTACGCTAAATTCAACAGGCATACGGAATAAGTCATAAGCCAGCCCATAAAATTCACAGCTTCTAAAAATCGCATTTTGAGAATATGCACGAATACGAGTAGTAGTTACACCTGACCACGTTTTAGTACTTCTCCATCGAGTGTAGTATGAGCGAGGAGTAGTTCCTGCTGACAGTCCAATTGCACCACATACTTGTACTTCTCCACCAATGAATGTGAATTGTCCAAATTGTAATTGAAAGCTACCTGAGCCGTTATCTGCTGCATTTGAACTTTCACGCACACCTATGAAATGAACACCATCATAAAGAGGTGTTACTCCATCACTTGCCCAAGTACCTGAAGTAAAGTTAGCACCAGAAGTAGACAATAACAAATCCCAACAAATAAATGTTGTTAGTTGTGGATTTGCATTAGTAACCGTACCTGTAATATTAAACCTAACATCGGGCATATTGTATAAATAACCAGCCCCTTGCCACCTTGCTTCGGGTGCTCTAAAAGCTGTAAATACAGCAGTACCATCAGTGGTTGTTCCACCTAATGTTGTACCATATACAGGAGCAGTTCCAGAAGTTGTACCAGCAGTTGAACAACGATACCAAAAACCCGTAGGGGTTGGTGGTTTAATCATTTGTGATACTGTATAAGCAGTTGACCTTGCAACCGTACCCATTGCATTTATTGCAGTCAGAATACCATCAAGATTTGCATCTGTACCACTTTGAGTAATACGAGGTATGTTACTTGTTACATCAAAACTCCAAGCCATTATTTCCTGTCAATTAAAAAGATTAATAATATATATATTTTTCTGAATATCTTGCGGATAATTGTACCGCCACCATAACCTCCTTTATTTTTCATTATTCACGTTTTACAATTAAATTAGTCAAAACACCCGCTGTATTAGTAGCATAAAAAGCATCTTCATTTGGATAGCCATTGGCATCTTCTGCTGTTGTGATATACCGATAAATTGTATTTCCTTGAAGCGTATATACTAAATAATAACCATTTGTAATTGGATTTTCTATACCATCTGTTTTAGCGTTCATTGCTAAATATTCCCACGAATAACCATTTTTCCAAAGAGAAGTTGTAGCATCCCAAAATATATTTTGTTTGTTTTGCTTATTTTCTAATAAAACATTATGTAATTCCTCAAATTCAAAGCCATTCTGAACATGTACAAAAATTTCACCGTTATTTTGATTTACTCTTGTTACAACGCCTAAATAAACTAAATGCGATGGTGCGTGTGGCTTGTTTGTTAATCCAAAAATTAAATTTCCATCAATACCTAACCATACAGGATCACCTGCATTACTTCCGTTAGTATTTAATCCTTCTAATAAACCTTCTGTTACAACTTGTACAATGTCATTTGTAACACCACCTGTAACTAAAAGACCCAATGTTTTACTTGAAGTTGATTCACTTAAATTAGAAGCTTTTGAAACTACCATATTGGTTCCTGTTGCACTACTTACATAAACCGCTTGTCCTTTATTTATTGATTGTGATAATTTTACATTATGACGAACTGAACTTGTAAAATTTGGAATTGCATTGTCAACATATTCTTTAACCGCATTTTGTGTTGGATACAACTCATCACTTGTTCCTAAATTTACATCAGTACTTTTATTTGAAAGATTTTCTTTTGAATTTAAAGCTGATTGAGTAGCATTTGAAATAGGCTTGTTTGCATCGGAAGTATTATCCACATTTGATAATCCTACAGCTAACTTATCTAATGTTTGCCAAGTTTTATCACCACGCCAATATTGCGATGTAGTTCCAGGTTCAATAATTGGTTCTTGATCAGTTGAAGTATCAGGAACAAATATTTTTCCATTTGCATCTGGAACTGCAATATTACCAGGTTCAGGACTAATAATGTCATATATTGAAAAGTCGCTAATAATTATTTCGACATTTTCAATAATCTCTTCTATTTCTATACAAATATCATCACACATAATCTTACTGTGTTACATCTTGAATTAATTTCATATAACCACCAAAATAAGTAATTTTTTTCCCACCAGGAAAATTAAACTCAAAATCATAATAATAAACACCAGCTCCCCAATTTGCATCAAAAGAATGTATTGTAAAAATACCATTTTCAGCAGATTGAATTGTTATACCACTTCCATTTGTTAAAGTTTGCACAACAGTTCCTGTTTTATTACCCATTCTAAATTCACATTTTATAACACAATTTGTTAAATTCATAGGTAATTGTGTTATTTTATTTTTAATGGTTACATCTCGACTTGGAAATGTATCACCATTCATTTGGTCTGGAAAATTATAAATTTGCATTTGGATCCTGAATTATAGGTTCAACAATAACATTTTTGTTCTCTTCTTGTAACTTCATATAGTTTTCGTACCAATCACCCAAATTAAGCATTTCAGTAGCTTGTTCTCTTGAAATTAAATCGAGTGATAACATTAGCTCTACTGATTTTGCTTCTTTTAAAGGATCAATATGTGGCATATTTTTACCAATAAATCTACATTTTGAATAAGCTTCAATTATCATAAAATCATTAGATTGTAATGCTTGTATAAAACCAGGCGCATCTATTTTACCTTTTAAAATTTCAACTTCTAACCATAATTTATAAAATGGAATATAAAAATCTAAAGCAAATCCAACACGATCAATATCCACTGTATAGGCCCATCCATTAATTGCAGCACGTGAAGCAGAATAATTTGAATTATACATGTTTAAAGCAACCTCGGGCGGAACATTTGCTGATGCTGCAATTTTATTAAAATTAGCACGTTCAAAAGCTTCATAAGAAGTTTCAATTGAAGTACTAAACTCTTTTAATTTAGCCCCTATTGGCATATTAAAAGTTTGGTTTGAAGTAGTTTCAATTATTTTATTAGCTAAACCATTCCCTAATTCATAACTATCAGGTGTATCTAATATTTTATTTTTTGCTTTTTTAACGGTATCTAAAATATCTTCACCAGTAGAATACGAATCATGCTCAATTGCATATAAAAGTTTTGCAGCTTGTTCAGCTTTTCCAACTGCTGCTTCTGTATATCGGTCTAATTTAGCACTTTTTTCAATTGTTTGAGCCATTTCTGGAATACCTCTCAAATGATCAGCGCTTAATTTTTGACCATAAACTAACCATGCCATTTTTCGTTTTTGATTTTTTCCATAAGCTTCTATTCTCTCGAATTTTCCTAATGGATTTTCAACGTCTAAAATTTGAACATAATATGCAACATGTCTTCCTTTTGAATCAAATTCAATTCCATGATTAATATAATTTTTACGCACTTTAGCTTCAGCATAAAAAGGATCGCCTAACATTGGACTTTTAACATGTTCACCTGAAAAAATTTGAACGTTTAAACCATAATCACCAATTCTACAAACTACTAATGCATCACCTGAGGTAAAAACTTCTTTGTATAATTCATAAGCTATTTGATGTAATGTTTTTTGTTCAGAATAATCACAATATTTTGAATTAGAATATAAATTAAAACGAGCCTCTACATTTTCTTGAAATTTAATAAAATCAATTTCAATTCCTTGTATTTCTAAAATTGTTTTTTCTGGTTCAGATTGTAATTTTAATCCAGTACCAATTGTATAATCAACATGTTTATCCGTGATTATTTTAGTTGTATCTTGCTTTAAAAGAGAATCTTTACTTCTTAATCTTAAAGCTCTGTAATCTAAATATGAACGAGTAACAACCCCTAGTTCTCCTAATGTTTTTTCTCCATCAAAGTTTCTTGTAACTATTGGATATGATTGACCGTATATTTTAGACCCGCCTAATTCATAAGGAACAGCACTTTTAACGGCAAAATCAGGATTAGCATTTTTACTATCCTGATTTGCAAATTTTATTTCTAAATTTCCTATTTTCATGTTTTATAAATTACCACCTCTAAAAACTTTAACACGGCCATTTAAACGATTGATATAACGTTGACGTAATTGCTCTAATCCTAAAATTCCATCAGTAACATCTTTTGGACTACGATAAGCTGTTTTGACTTTCATTTGCCCGTCATCAAGTTGATATTCTGCATAATTTGCAGACCCTACTGTATCCAATAACTTTAATTCCATTGCAGAAATTAAATTATCTATTGCAGTAATTTTATCTTTTAGCGATTGAGCGCTTTCAATATATTGTGATATGCTTAAATATCTGTCGTTCATTTTAACCTATTTAATTATCTGTTACAAACTTACAAAAAAAAACCACTCAAAAATAATTGAATGGTTTTTTTGTAATTTTAACTTAATGCTAAAACAAAATCTTCATAAGTTAATTTAGCATATTTACTATTGGATTTCCTTAAAATTTCAATGTATATTTCTCTAGCTGACAAATTATAAACCGCAACATCAAAAAAGTGATTTTCAATACTAGAATTTTTCTTTTTCCATGCAAAACCAACCTCAACGCCATTTTTAATTAAAGGAACTCGATGTTCAGCTTCAAAATGTTCAAAATAATTTCGCATTGTATACTTGCCTTGTTCAGGTTGTGGAAAATTCATGTAACCACTAGGTTGATAACCATCCATACCAACTCGTAACTTCATATTTGAAGCTAAAATATCTTTTAATTGATTAACCTGAATTATATATAATTTTTGACGTTCACGTGATCTCATAATAATTGCGGTATCTTTTGTTAACTTTCTATAATCGTCCTCTGAATATCCTTTAACTCCAACTATAAAAGGATTGTTTTGAGAATCAATAAACTCATAAGCTAACCTTGTAAAATGACCAGTATCAATACATGTTATGTCAATATTATAGGCATCACCACTTTGACCAATAAAATTTGTTTCGATAATTTCTTTTAACTTTGGCCATACACTATTTGGCATACCATGCGCATAAGTCCATCGAATTCTTTCAGTATCATTTTCACGCTCTGAACGGCTTTTTTTTCTTGAACGTTTAAAAGTACCTATTGACCCATGATTTATTGAATAAGTAACTCCTGTTGAAGTATGTGCTATTATTTCCCAATCTAATCTTACATCTTCATTATTATCCTCCATAACACCTCCTAAATCGCATGCTAATGTTAATAAAATTACCCTACCATTACCGTCTTTTTCAATTGTTGAATCTGGAATTGTATTAATTGTATAGCTTCTTGTATTTTGCATTAAATCCGAAACCTTTATGCTTTTTCCTTTTTCTTCCCATGTTTGACCTAATCTAGTATTTACAAAAGCTTTTAATTTATTTTCATCAACTACATCATTTGGAGGACAAGCATCTAAAAATTGATAAACTAAATCTATCCATGATGTAAATCCTGGAGGAATAACTAAAGCATTAATTTGATAACTTCTAAAATTTTCACGTTTTGGTTCGCATGTTGGAACCCATTTACCAGTTGAATTTAACAAAGGCTTATCCGATTCTAAAATTTTCCCTCCGCAATTTTGACATTCATAATGTACACTATCTGTAATTAAATTGCCTTGTTCATTTAATTGCCATTTTATACCAGCAAAACTTCCATCTTCTTTTTCTACTTTCCATTCCATAGGAATATAAGTTTTACAATGAGGACATTCCCAATTCCATTTTCTTTTATCACCTAAATCATAAACTTCTTCAATATTTGATGTTTGCTTAATTGCAGGTGTTGATATGTAAAATAGTTTTTTAGTAGTTCCATAAGAAGTAGCACGGTTTTCCATTAATGATCTAATACTACCTTCTTTTTTATCCGATACTGGAGCAGCCTCCCAATCATCTGCAAAGATATATTTAACGGAATATTGCCGCCATTTATTCGGATTATTTACACCCAATGCAATTAATGAACCTCCCGCAAATTCCTTACTAAAATCAGTATCTCCTGTTCGTTGGTTTTTTTTCTTAATAACATTTGGTCTTATTAATTTTGAAACACCAGACTTTTCTAACATAGGATCTAAAGAAGTACGTACCGATAATTTTGCAAGTTCAACATCCGCTGCTGTAAATAATATTGGTGCTGGAGTTTCTGAAATAATATAACAAATTCCAGAATAAATAACAGACTTTGAAATTCCACTTTGAGCGCATTTCATTACAGCCATCATTTCAACTGGACTTGAACCATGTAAATTATCTATTAATTCACGCGAATAAGGTGTTATATCATACTTTAAAAAACCAATATACCTACTCAAATCACCTGTTAAATAAACATTTTTTTCAACCCAATCAGAAGGTTTTTCTTTGACTACCTTATAATCAAATATTTTATCGTGAATTTCTAAATAGGATTGTTTATATAATTCTTTAAGCATATTTTTTGTTTTAAATTGGTAATGGCATATTCTGTAGTACTGCTGTAGATACATGCGTGTAGATTTCGGTTGTTTTACTGCTAGAGTGTCCGAGATGCTTTTGTATTATTCTAATATCGGTTCCAGATTCTAGTAATGCAGTTGCGTTAGAATGTCTTAATTGATGAAAGTGATATTCTTTTCCTAAATACTGTTTTACAATTTGATTGCAACTCCTGTGCGAGTATTTCAAATCGAATTGTCCGTTGAATAAATATTCTTTTGGTTTAGATTCCTTGAAATATTCTCGAAGGATATTCAATACTTTTTCAGAAAGTGGGACAATTCTATCTTTTCTTCCTTTTGATTGTCGAATAGTAATAATCATTCGTTTGCTGTCAATATCTGAAATAAGCAAATTGCAAACTTCTGAAACACGCATTCCTGTAGAATAAGCCAACGAAATGATTGCTTTGTGCTTTTTGTTCTGAATTTTAGCAATTTGCTCCAAAAGGTATTCTTTTTCAATAATCTGCGGAAGCTTCTTTTCGGAACGTGGATATTCGATATGACGAAATTTTAATGGCTGCTTACCTGTTAATTTGTAAAATAATTTTACTGCTGAAATTCTGTGCTTTCTCCCATTTATTGAATTAGCAAGAAGCAGCCATTCTTTAATTTGTCTTTCCGATATTTCAGATGGCTTTGTAGCTACTTTATTATAGTGTTCTAAAAAACATCTTACTTGGCTTACATAATTTTGTATTGTATTGTTTGAGTAATTTTTAATTCTCAAATCTTCGGAATACAATTCTAAGTACTTTCCGGTATTCATGGCGTATAGTGTTTATTTTGTTAATGTTTACATATTGGTTCTTACATATAGTAGTTAGGAGCAAGTTTACGAGAACACCTCGCAACTTTCAACACATCCATTTGTGCTGTCTAATTCAGTACCATCTTGCCAAATTGATACTTGATAATTAGTATTTCTGCTATCGTCTATTGCGTTTTTTATCGATTTGTCTTTTGCCATTTCAAAAATATCTTGAACTGATTTATTTGAGCGAAAAAATTTAATAGGCAATTCTATTGTTTCAACACGTTCTTTTATTCCATCAGAAATATAATTACCATATTCAAGTTCCATTTGTTTCATAAACTCAAACCATTGGGGATTTTCTCTTGCTATTGTAACTAATTTTCTAAATGTTTTTTTCCAGCAAGTTTTACAATTACCCTCATACCCTTTTAATTGTAATCTAAATGGCATTTTATCCCAAAAATTATTTATCATAGGTTTTGAAATTCCCATCAAAGCAAGAGGATACCATAAACCTCCTAATCTGTCTAATTCGTCAATTCTAATACCTATTGCTTTTGTATATGTTTTAGGTTTCCATCCAATAGAACTTAAATATCTATTCATTACATACTCTTTTAAATCCCTTGTGCAAGTTTTATTTTGTTGGTTTGGTATTCCAAAATGAGCAATATATTTTCTGAAAGGATGATTTTGCCATTTATTTTCTATTTCTGTTTTATCGTGTGAGCGATAAGCAGTTTCAAAATCAACAATTTTAAAACCTAATCTTTCATATTCTAACCAACTTACTTTTACGTTAAAATGCTCTTGACATTGTTTTACAAAAATTAGCGTTTCTTCATTTTCTTCGCCAGTATTTGCAAAAGCAACTTCAATTTCGTGATTTGAGTAATTCAATAAAATATGTCCAAGCATATAAGCAGAAGTTTCACCTCCTGAAAAACTTATAAATATTCTTTTTTTTGGTTTCTTAATCATAATTTTTATAATAACATTTAGTGGAAAAACCTGCTCCTAACAATCAATAACCGCAATTTGCCAAATCAACTAACCGTATAGGCAAACTGCGGTTATTTTTAACGTTATGAGTAAGCTTAATCCCAATCTGTAGAACCAACAATTACGAAATCATCTCCTACAACTGTGTCATATAATGAAAATTCAGGATAATTAAATTCATCATCAATTGGTAAATCAGGATTGT
>Ga0247722_10001954_pt1 | contig 10997 bp, 10 predicted proteins | sample MSEWelMarce3H_FC_FD_189094 | JGI IMG/M metagenome (GOLD analysis project Ga0247722, IMG submission 189094) | Subsurface sediment microbial communities from gas well in West Virginia, United States - MSEEL Well Study Marcellus 3H_FC | ecosystem: Environmental > Terrestrial > Deep subsurface >...
ATTTAGATGCATTGCCATCCGTCATTGATGTTGATTTCTCGGCAAAGCGAACGGGTATATTTTTACCCGTCAAAATATAAACAAAGTTTGAGATAGCGCGGCGATATGCGGATAGCTTCAACAAATCCATTGTGGAATTTGTGTTTAAGCTTTTGGAAACAGAAAAGTCGTTTCCAAGCCAAAACTTACTATGATCAACTATAGCCTTGTTCTTCATTTTATTTAGAACGGAGGAAGATCGTCGGGGTTGTCTGGCGATCCTGTGATTGGGGCGGCTGCTGCCTTGGTCGGCACATATTTTTGTACAATCTGTTTTACCATCGTGCGTTCACTATCTACGCCGCCGTCATCTGGATAGTCGGGGTATATAATCATTTCAGCCAACTCAACCAAATCAAAACCATCAATCGTAAGTTCAGCCATTTCAACTACAGAACGAGTAGAAACAAACTTTGACAACTTGCTGTCAAAAGAAAACATACGAGTCGTTTCTGCGATTTGAGTAATGCTCTTCATAATCTTTAAATCAGCATCTGGCGCATGTTGTTTGATTAACTCCATTTCTTCGGATTGTGTTGGTAAATCAACTTCAATCTTAACCGTAAAACGATCAAGCAAAGCTTTGTCCATTACTCGCGTTGCGGTATAATCATTACCCACGTTAGCCGTCGCGATAAATGAAACATTCTCCGCAACCTTAACCATCTCGCTACCAAGCTTTTCGTCCAATCGCAAATAGCGTTGAATATAATCAAGTGGGGTGAGCAAAATATTCCAAGCATCGGGGTGAGCACGAGATAGCTCATCAAGGTGAATAATGCTATTTGGTGTACGCAATGCTTTTACAAAAGGACTTTCATCAAACAAAGTGCCGGATTCTTTGTTAAAATGCGTATTACCAATGAGCGTGGCGCGAGGGTCTTGAGTAGCACCCATATTCAAATAAAAATAATTAGAACGACGGTCCAACGCATCTACAAGACATTGAACAGCGAATGTTTTACCTTGCCCAGATGGACCAAGAATCAAGATATTCTTGCCACGCAAAGCACTGCGCACAAGATACTTCCATTTAAGGTCGCTCATATAAAGTTTAGAAGGCTTTAATGTAGGTGCTTTATCTACAACATCTTTCACAGATTCGGTTGTGTTCTTGTTTTTAGTCATAAGAACATCATGTATGCTTTTTATAAAATGTCAAGCATTGTTCAACAAAAAACCCCACGATTTGTGGGGTTTCGTTTATAGTTTATGAACTAATGTTTAACTCTTTTTATCTTTTAGAGCAGGTGTGTCTTTCAACTTTACAGAAAGCTTGTCTGAACTTTCCATATCTTTGTCAGTCTTTAGGTGAGCCGTTTTAGCATCAGCCTTATTCTTTAGGATACGGTCAATGATTTTTTCAATCTTGTCAACGATTGTTCCGCCCATAGGAGCAGATACATCTTTGTTGATAGGAGCATTTTCTTTGTCAGCTTTTTCTTCTGCTTTTACATCTGTGTCATCGGCAATGTCTTTTTGAGTTTCCGAATCAACATCATCCATTTTGTCGGCTTCTTCTTTTTCTTCAACCTTGGCTGGCTTTTTGCCAAATCCTTTTAGAGACTTGTCGTATGCTTTTTCTGTATATGACTTTTCAGATTCTTCGGCGTGCTTTTTAGCAAACTCAACAGCATCTTCTAATTTTAGATTTTTGGCGGTTTTACGATCTGAACCATTCGTGATTGATACTACATTATAGCAGTCATCACTTTGTTTAGAAAAAGCAACACTGTGCTTTGCTTTGTCAGCAACAACTTTACCTGTGCCCGGTGAGTTGATTACTTTGCCATCTTTACCAGCGATTTTTTCAGCTGCTTTAGTAGCTTCGGTATCTTCTTTATGATCCGGTGTGCCAAACTGATTGTTGGCGATTTCTTGTAGTACAAGTTTCTTGATGGCTTTTTTGAGAAGTTCTCTATTCATAGTGTATATACGTTTAATATATAAATAGTTCAATACACAAAGAAACCGCCGGTTTATTGGCGGTTCTTGTTATTTTGTGAACTTATTATAATAGATTATGCTTCGCAACTCTTACATTCCAAGATACTGCGGCCAAGTTCTTGGGCAGGGTTGGTGCCGCGTTGGTAATAAAGGCACTTTACGCCCTGTTCCCAAGCGAATATAAGCAGTTCATTAACATCCTTGGCCGAAACCTTGGTATGAATCTTTAGATTGATGGATTGGCCTTGGTCAATAAACTTTTGACGAGCAGCGGCTTGAATAACAATCTCTTTTTGAGAGATTTCACCGAACGTCTTGAATACATCCTTTTCATTATCAGTCAAGAATGTTAAGTGCTGAACACTGCCACCCTTAATCATGATAGATTGCCATACCTCGGCAGTATTCTTTTCGTATTTCTTCAATACTTCTGTTAGATATGGATTCTTGTAAGTAAACTTACCTTTAGCCAAGTCTTTGGTATAATAGTTGGATTCAAGTGGCTCAATAGACGGAGATACTTGACCAAGAATAAACGAACTGCTTGTGGTTGGAGCAATAGCCATTGTAGTAACATTGCGCAATCCATAGCCCTTGAGCAGTGGTGCTTCGCCATATTCTTTAGCCATTTCTTTACTTGCAGCAATACTCTTGTCGCGAATAAAACGATGAATTTGAGTATTAAGCATCTTGGCTTCAAGAGACTCAAACGCAATCATCTTACTTTGTAGATAAGAGTGCCAACCAAGAGTACCAATACCAAGAGCGCGTTGGTTTTTTGCAAAGTTGTGAGCAGCACGCAAGAATTGAATGTTTTCGGTGGCCTTGATATAATCTTCCATAACAGCGTCAAGGAAGTATGTAAGTGTTTCAACGGCGTCTGTATTCTTCCATTCATCGTAGTGAAGTACATTCATAGACGATAGATTGCAAACAAATGTTTCGTCTGGTGAAGAACTCAAGCAGATTTCAGAGCATAAATTGGAAGCATGAATCTTCATCTTCTTGTCTTTATATACTTGAGGAGCGTTATTGTTTACATTATCCGTAAAGAAAATATATGGGTATCCGCTTTCAAAACGCTTCTTGATAACACGTGCCCAAATTTTACGACAGTCTTTGTCACCAGCAACCATCTTTTTCATCCAATAGTCCGGTACGCATACGCCAATACTCAAATCTTGAATAGCATGACCTTCTTCACGAATATCAAGAAACTCGTTGATATCAGGATGGTCGATTGGTAAATATGCAGCAAAACTGCCACGGCGAACATTTGATTGCGATACTACACGAGTAACACCGTCAAATAGTTCCATAAAGTGTACAGGACCGGAACTTGAACCGCCTACACTAATACTAGCACCACGACCACGCAGTTCTCCAAAATATCCAGATGTACCAGCACCATACTTTGTTAGCATACCTACTTCGGCAGTCTTTTCAAGAATAGATGCCATGTTGTCGGATACATACGAACCGTTGCATGAAATAGATAATCCACGACCACTGCCAAAGTTTGCCCAAACAGGCGATGACAAACTATACCAGCCCTTGTACATATAATCTTCAAACTTGTCAGCGAAACCTTTTTTGTTTAATATCTTTTCAGCAGATTCTGCGATTTGGCGAATGCGTTCAAGTGCGGTTTGGCCCTTTGCCAAATATCCTCTTTCAAGGAAGGTAATTGCTTCCTTATTTAACCAATAAATTTCTTTTTTCATATATATTAAAAAATGTCGTCTGATGTGATTGATTGTGTCTTTTTGGCATACTCGACAGGGCGCTTATGAAAGAAATCAGTCATCGTGCTGCCCATTACATCTTCATCCATCCACATAGTCAACTCAATAATACTATTATCTACTTCAAATATTTTTTTGAAGCCAATCATTTCCAAAGAAGAGTTAAGACGATTCTTTACATATTCTTTTAGAATTTCTGCACTAATCTTTTCGTCTTTATAGTCGCCAATCATCCAATCAATAATCTTGCACTCTGCTTTATATGATTCAGCGGCTTCGTGTAAAATACGAGCTTCTAGTTCAGCGTCAAACAATTCTGGTAGTTCTTCGCGGATTGTGTTTACAATCTTTACGCCAGCAAGAGCATGAAGTGTTTCTTCTTTAGCTGTATAAGCAACTTGTTGTGCTGTATCTTTGAGCAATCCTTTGAAACGATTAAACCAGTTAATGATATAAAACTGACTAAATAGAGACACGTTCTCTACATATAGCGTGAAAAGAATAAGCGAGTATATATACTGTTTGCGGCTGTCTTTATAATGTTTGTCAAGATACTTGCGAAGATATTTAACACGACCTTGAATAATATCAAGTTTCAAGTTTTCTTCAAATATATCTTGCAATTGAAGCACATCCAATAGTTTTTCATATGCATTGTTGTGAATAACTTCAATGTTGCCCATAGTAATACCCAAATCAGACAATGCTGGATGTGGTAGATTATCACCAAGCTTTGTCCAAAATTTCTTTACAGATATTTCTATCTGTCCAATTGCGCTCAAAGCGTTCTTGATAATCACTTGTTCTTCCGGCGACAATTCAGTTTTATATTGTTGTAGGTCACTTGTGAATGTAAATTCATTTGGTGTCCAATGTCCCGCCCACATAGCGTCAATATATTCTTGTGCCCAAGGATATTTATTTGGTTTTCTAGCAACTTGTTCGTCAAAAATATTCATAAGTTATGTTCTCCTCTTTTTGTGTATGTGAAAGATAAGTAGCAATTAAAAAAAATAAATCTATAAAAAATATTTTTAAAAATTTGCTCACAAACTGGTGTTTTCGCCATTTTGCTTTTCACGAGAACTGTTCCATTTATTCTTTAGCATAGTTTTGACACTGTTTTCGTCACCTTCCATACCAGATTGAATCGCCATAGACTCTTTAGACTTAGCATCATACAACTCAATGTCACCGTTGCCAGTGTTCATCTTGGCGTATAAAGTAATACCGTCTGGACCAAATCGGTTTTTAATAACATGGCAACGAGCAGTGTTGTTGGCTTTGTCATTTAGATTGCGTGCAACACTCAACACAAAATCGGCAGTCATGATTTTACGATAACTGTCAGCAACATTATGTGCTTGAACAATATCTTCTGTGCCGCCCGTTCTATTGGTTTGACTTGCAGTCCATACAGGAATTTGAAGTTCTCCGGCAGCTTGACGAAGTTCTTCATATATACCACCGGCTTCACTATAGCTGTTGCTATTACTGTCTTTTTCAAGAGGACGCAGAATGTCAGCATAATCCACCACCATTTCATCAATCTTGATACCTTCAAGAGCTTGAATGCGTTCAATATGGAACTTCAAAGATTGAGCACTGACGGTCTTTAGTGGAAAGTATTTAACATACAACTTACCCTTAATCTCTTTAAGTTTTTCTTCGACGGCAGCTTGTTGATGTTTGATTTCTTGGAAATCAATATTTGTAAAGCAGCAGTCATAACGAAGACCAACATAGTTTTCGTTAAGTTCAAGTGTGAAGTGAGCAATGTTCTTGCCCGATTTCATCGCCTTGGCTCCGAGAGAGCAAAGCAGCCACGACTTACCAATACCGGCAGGTGCAACAATGATACCAAGTTCACCAGGCCCAAGACCGCCATCCATTAGGCTATCAATAACTTCCCAGCCGGTGGAGATTGTCTTACGGCACATTTCACTCATACGTCCTGCGACTTCTTTATGATAGTTGTGACCAAGGTTACGTTCCATACCAGCTTTCATTGCTTTATCAACAAGACCTTTGATCTTGTCATAATCACCAGACTTTAGGTGGTCAACAGACTCGATGATTGCGTTCTTCAACTTTTGATTCTTACAGAACTCAAGGAACTGTTCGCGCACGAACTGTAAGTCTTTTTCTGAAATCTTTTGGTACACCATCTTCAACTGTTCAACAATGGAAGACTTATACTCTTCGTTTTCAATTGTATCAATACGAATCTTAAATACTTGCAGTGTGGGCAAGTCTTTATATTGCATATGATATTGGATAATCTCTTTGAGAATCCATTTGTGAGATTCATTTTCAAATGCCTCAACATCAATGATGTCTACGATGCGTTCCAAAAATACGCGATCTGTTAGGATGCTGGCGATAATTTTTGCTTGGAACTCTAGTCCAAATTTGTGTAGGTTGTCGATGATTACAGGTGCCATAAATATATTATTAGTTTATATACGATATTTCGTATTTGTCAAAAAGTCAAACTTTATTTAACTTTTAAAATTAAGAAGTCGCAAACACCGAGAGCGGTTGAAAGACTTCCTGCAACCACAGATGATAATTCGGAATAGCCGAATGCATACCATGCGTTGTTAATTTTTGTATAAACTGAAACTTATTGAAATCATAAGTTCTGTCTATATTGTCCGAGATTTGTAGTTGCAAGGACGGTGAGAAACTTGGAGACTTTAATTGCATTAGTTGATAATTTCTACGAACAATTTCAGAACTATCTACAATAGAAGAGAATATCTTCTTTTCATTGATTCTGTCTTTTGACAGCTCCAAAAGTCTATCAACCGACATTTCTGTGCTTTCTGTGAGCATAGGAAACGCTTTTATCGCAGTCTTTAATCCTACACCAGATACGCCGTCAATGTTGTCGGAGCTATCACCATCAAGAATTCTGTAATAGATAAAGTTTGTAGGATGTATGCCATATTCATTGATAATGTCTTGTACACCATAAACTTTTTTCTTGATTGGACTCCAAATAGATACTCTGTCATCTACTAGCTGCAAGAAGTCTTTGTCCGCACTCATTATAGTGACTCTTGATTTTGGATATGCCTGTGTAGCAATATATCCAATCACATCATCCGCTTCGATATAATCAATAGACATAACGCTAACAGGTAATGACCGCAAGAAATCAATCAACTTTATAATCTGCTGTACCATTTGTTCTTGCTCTGTTTGCGGGTCGCTCATTTCTTCATATGCACGATTTACTCGCATTTTCATTCCGCGACCTTCTTTATATGCTGGATATAGCTTCTTACGGCGTTGGCTCCCACCTTTTCCGTCAAATACGATAATAACTCTGGTAGGTCTTAATAGTTTTACAGCATAGCCGAGTGTGGTTAAGAACCCACTTATACCACCAACATGTTCTCCATTGTCATTTAGTGTAGGAACTACGCTCCACACACGAATGAAGTTGTTAGTACCATCTACTACAAGAATATCATCATTCTTGTTTTTCTTTGTATTTACGGGCGCAGTTGCATGTTCAGATTTTATCTGTGAAAATATTGATGCAAACTTCTTTTTTGTTTCGTTTTCCATTTAGTTTGTTTGTTCCATTATAGCGTTGAAAAATCTCTGCATATTATGAAAATATATTAAACTACCCGACCGTTTAATGCCATCGTCGTTAACTGTGTACATTTCGCTGCCCATCAACTCATTTCCTTTGAATTTTATTTCACACAACATAACTGTGCGAAATGTGGAATTATCATCTTTTGTAAATCGTACAAGCCATGGTTCATTTGCTAAGTTTGTTTTGTTGGTGGTTAAGTATACGTTTTTACCATATCCCGTTTCATGGATGTTAATTTTCTTTTCACTGCACCATTTTTTAAACTCTTCCGGTTCAGCCGGTGTAAAGTTGGATGTTATATATCTATTTCGTGTTGCCATAATATTTAAATGAGAACTATGTGGAGGTATTTCACTCCACACAGTTAGTTTTTTAATCTTCCATTCCGTCGCCGCCTTCGGCGTATTCAACGTCCGCAGACATTTCAGAATTTGGATCTTTATACTTCATGATGAACTGTTCGCACATCTTGTTGTATAGATAATCCTTACACTCTGGGCGAGTAGTTAGAAGTATTGGCAAATCCTTCTTTTCAAATACGACTGTCTCGGCTTCTTTGCCTTGGACTTCCATAATGAATTGAAGACTCTTTGCTTTTTTATCTTCTTCTTTTTCCTCTTCCAATTGCTTCTTTGTCTTCTTCTCGGTAGACTTGACCTTCTTGGCATTAGTAACAATGTCCCATTCGATCAATTTCTCAAGCCAGTTGCCATAGTTATCAATACCACGGTCAAAGAAAATATCAAACTCAACACTGCGCATAGGTGGACCCATACGATTTTTGATAATAGTGCATTTTGTTTTGATACCTACTGCTTGTTTATCGGCATTTTTGATTTGACCGACCGACTTCAAACGAAGTCTCAACGATGCGTGGAAAGCAATAGCTTTACCACCACTTGTTGTATATGGATCGCCAAGTCCAACAAATCCAACCTTCTGACGTAGTTGATTTGTAAACACTAAGCAGATGCGTTGCTTTGAAATCAATCCTGTGATCATTCTCATTGCTTTACTGATAGCAATAGCTTTACCCGTTGCGTATCCATCTGCACCGTGGTCGCTTGCCATTTCTTTCTTGGTAGAAGCTGCGGCAACCGAGTCAACGAGGATTGTAACCAAGCGATTCTTATTAGCTTTGCGAACCATTGCAATCATTTCTTCGATCTTATCGAAAATATCTTCAACGGTATCTAATGCTAAATACATCATCTTGTTTGTATCTACGCCGATTGCAGTTAAGAAATCGCGATCAACCGATGATTCAGTGTCAATGAACACTGCAAGACCACCTTTGCGTTGAGTTTCTGCGAGCAAATGCGCTCCCATCAAACTTTTGCCAGATGCTTCAAGACCTGTTAGTTCAGTGATACGACCAACCGGTAATCCAGCATTTGGACGATTGGCAATAGCCAAATCAACCAAACTGTTTCCGGTGGAAACCCAATCAATAATTTGAGAAGGATCGTCTTCTGCATCCAAGAAGAATGCAACTTTGCCGTTTTTATTCAAAGACTCTGCAAGTGCTTCTGCCAATTCGTCTCTACCCGAATTGTTTTCATCTTCCCCTTTTCCTTTTGCTTTTTTCATAATGTATAATTGTTTAAAAGTTAAAAAGGGTGTACCATCGTGTACAACAGTACACCCTTTTTTAATTTATAGTTTACTACTTATTTCAACCTTATTGGTTGAACAAGTCATTAAACTCGTCGGCGATTGCCTTTGTTGAGGCAGGAGCCTTGATAGCAGCTTTCGCGGTTGCGCTAACAACTGGCTTTTCGGCTGGAGTTTCTGAAACTTCCTCTGTTGGAATTGGAGCAGAATCACCGTCGGGATTACCTTCGGAAGCATTCAGCCATGTATCCATAACAGCAGCAAGTTCTTCATAGGTCAACTCTGGAAAGAGTTCTGTGACGTTCTTTTGATTCTTGACTTTTTCTTTAACAGTGGAGTCATTGATGTCAAATGCCGCACTTTGGTTTGGCTTAACACGAATGGATGTTTCTGGAAAGTCTTTACCGCATTCTTCGGCGGTCTTAAACTCAACCGTAATGTCACGACCACTCTTTAGGTCTGTAATATCACCGTAGTCAGGATCGGCAATGATTCCCAAGATATCTTGGTAAACTTGCTTACCCATTCCCCAAAACTTAACACCTTCGCTCTCTTGACCACGAACGAGAATAGGAACATAAGTACGAAGCTTTGGTTCAAGCTTGCGACCTGTCTTCCATTCTTCTTTATCGCCGCTCTTCTTGAGTTTGTTTGCAAACTCAACGATTGGGTCTGGACGACCGAATGAAGAAGGAGACAAGTAGGTTTTATTGTTCATGTTGTAGTGAAACAACAATTCAATAAACGGATTCTCGGGGTTATGAGCATAAGGAACAATGCGAATCACGCACTTTCCTGGTGTTGGCTTCCACAAACTTGTGGACTTCGTTGTAGTGGTCTTGAGGCTATCAAGACGCGATCTGATTTTTGCTAGGTCTAATGACATAATGATTTATTTGTTAATTGTTAATTTATTCTGATTGATACTGCCAACCAGATAAGTAGGCAATATGAATTAACAACGCTCATTCGTCAATCTATAAGAAGTAAAATACTTAATCTTTAACTGTTAAATAGGCAATTGTTAATTCAAATATAAGTATAAATCTACGAGGGAAATCCTTCGTTTTTTTACTAATTATATCTTAAAAATTTTTAACAATTTTGTTGGAGTAATTTTCACTTTTCCATCTCTTGCCGTAATAAAACTGCTACGATATTGTTCCCAAGAAATTTGATACGACGTTGACATTACTCCATTATTTTCGGACTTAATCAACTCGTTCAGAGCGTTTATAGAGTATAATATGTTATACTCTTTCTTACGATGCACCGACATTGTTTGTGGATAAAACTCGCCACCGGTTTTGGTAGCATTGAATGTAAGAAAAATGTCATCTTTAGACAAACCGCTTTGCAACACATATATTCTACCATCCGGTATTTGATAGTATGCAAATAATGCATCTATCGTTTCGGAGTAAGTTTGTTGTTTTGCAAACGTACACAATAGTTGTGTATTGAACTCACGCATTTTACATAGGGTTCTTTTCAACGAAGATTTTGAATTCTTCTCTGTCTACATTTTTAATCGGAACTACTTCTCCAGATAATCCTACAACAGCAACAGTATTTCCTTCACGATCCCTGTATTCACCATATTCAGTTGGAGTCCAACCTTTTTGGTTTGCAAATTTCTTAAACAATGTTACATAATCTTTTGGTGCCGGTTTCACAACCGGAACATTAATTGCGGGAGCGTCCGGTAGGGTCGGCGCAGCGCCTATAGATTGATCGGAAGCGACGGGTTGAGAATATTTAGAATTGAATTTTCCACCGGATTTTTTTGTTATAAATTGTTCCAATTCATCATCCCTAGATTTAAAATCTAAATCTTCTTCATCATCTGTCGATTCTTGTCCTTGGTCTTGTTGAGTGGTAGGTTGTTCCGGTTGTGTCGTTTTTTCGGGTTGTAATGGCTGTGCCGGTTGCGTTATTTTTTTGGGTTGTAATTGCGGACTTTTTGGCACAGATGCTAACGGTTGTTGCAGATCCGTTTTTTGTGTAGACGTTGCAACCTGAAAAAACGACACAAC
>Ga0247722_10001956_pt1 | contig 10991 bp, 10 predicted proteins | sample MSEWelMarce3H_FC_FD_189094 | JGI IMG/M metagenome (GOLD analysis project Ga0247722, IMG submission 189094) | Subsurface sediment microbial communities from gas well in West Virginia, United States - MSEEL Well Study Marcellus 3H_FC | ecosystem: Environmental > Terrestrial > Deep subsurface >...
ATAAACGGCATATAACTGGCGTAAAGCTGTGCTTTGTCTTTAAATTGCAAGGTTTGAATCCCTGCACCGCGTGGTAATCCCATAGTTAGCCTTCTTATTTATTGAGTAAATCATAACTTACGCATTGCACCGCAATTAGCGCGTTTTGTGAGCCAAAAACCGCTAAAAGCTGTTGTTTAGCGAGCAAATAAGCGATAACCGCGTAAGTCCTAAAACAGCAACCAAAAATTATCGAGCAACAAACTCGTCTGAATGTTAGCCGCGATTAAATGATAAGCGGTCAAACACGCTTGTTGTTGAGCCAAAATTTGTGTGGTTGTGCTGTTATTGGCAATGTTGCTAATTATAGGCAACAAATCACTATTTTTAATAGCATGGTTTTGCTGGAGTTTGACTAATAACACGTCTGCTAACAACAATTGTAATAGGGTTAATAACTCATCTGCTTTAAGTTGTTTCTGCCATTGTTGCGAAACTTGCAAAGCACTGTGCTTTTTTTGTAGCACGTCTAATATACTTTGGGCTAAAGCTGCACGCGCTTGAAACCATGCCGCATCTTGTAAGGACAACGCGGCTAAAGGTGCGCCTTCGGCCAATGCCAACAATAAATCAGCTTGAGCAGGATTTTTTAATTGTGGCAATAACCATTGTTTAGCGGTGTTTGCATCAGGCACAGGCACAATAAGCTGCTGACAACGACTCCGAATCGTTGGTAATAACATTAACGGCTGTTCGGTCAGTAAAATAATGGCTGTATTTGCCCCTGCTTCTTCTAAATTTTTTAATAAACTATTGGCGGCATTGATATTTAAAGTCTCGGCATGATGAATCACCGCCACGCGATAACCGTTTAATTGCGCCGATTTATTTAAAAAGCCAAGCAGTTCACGCACTTGGTCAACTTTAATCACATGGCTGGTTTTACCTGTTTTATCATCGGTTAATTGGGCTAATAAACGATAATCAGGATGACTTTGCGCTTGCCATAGTTGACAACTTTTGCAAAAGCCACATGCGCCTTGCTCCGTTGGCTGTTGACATAACAACCACGCACTCACCGCTTGGCTAAATTCAAATGCGCCTACGCCTTGTACCCCACTAAAGATAAAGGCATGAGCCAAACTGTGTCGCGCCCGACTTTGTACCAATAATTGCCACGTCTGATGCTGCCAAGGGTACAGAACACTCATAAGGTGTGTACCGCCACCGCATAAGATAATACCTCTTTTAATTGCGCTTGCACTTGCTCTAATGGCAGATTGGCATCAATACGCCGATAACGTGCAGGATAGGCTTGAGCACGTTGTTGATAAACTGCACGCACTTTATCAAAAAAAGCGAGTTTTTCTTGTTCAAAACGATCTAATTGATGACGCGCCGCCGCACGTTGCAAACCGACTTCAACAGGCGCATCTAACCATAAGGTTAAATTAGGCTGCAAATCACCTTGTACCAAGTTTTCAAGTTGGGCAATTTCACTCATCGGCAAACCACGCCCACCGCCTTGATAGGCATAACTGGCATCGGTAAAACGGTCACACAACACCCATTTTTTTGCCGCTAACGCAGGACGAATCACCTGTTGTAAATGTTGAGCGCGTGCGGCAAACATCAATAATAACTCGGTATGATGCGCCATCGGTTCATCATCTTTGGTTAATAATAAATGACGAATCTTTTCGGCCAATGGTGTACCGCCCGGCTCACGGGTGGTGATAAACGGCACATAATGCGTATTTAAATAATCTTGGATAAAATTTAACGCCGTGCTTTTGCCAACACCTTCTGTCCCTTCTAGGGTAATAAATACGGGCATACTATTTTATTCCTCTGCGCGCTTGTAAATACTCAGCAACAGCTTGGTTATGTTGGGCTAAAGTAGCACTAAAGGTATGAGTCCCACTACCATCACCTTTGGCCACAAAATACACATTATCATTGACCACAGGGTTTAACGCAGCGTAAATTGCCGCTTTGCTCGGTAAAGCAATAGGCGTTGGCGGCAACCCATTGATTTTGTAAGTATTATAAGGTGTATATGTTAATAAATCGGATTTACGGATATTACCATTATAGCTATCTCCCATACCATAAATGACCGTAGGGTCAGTTTGTAAACGCATTCCCAATTGTAACCGTTTAACAAACACCCCTGCAATTTGTGGCCTTTCGGCGGCAGCACCCGTTTCTTTTTCCACAATCGAAGCCATAATCAAGGCTTCGTAAGGATTTTTATAGGGCAAATTATCAGCACGCGTTTGCCATGCCTGTTGTAAAATTTTCTGCTGTTGTTGATATAAGCGTTTTAAAATCTTACTATCACTTTCATCCAAAGGAAAAACATAGGTATCGGGAGCAAATAAGCCTTCAGGATGTGCGACATCAATGGCTAAACTTTGTAAAACTTGCTGTTGGCTTTGATTGCTTAAGGTTTGTTTGACATCATTACGCGCCGCTAATTGTGCCAATAATTGTTTAAAGGTTGTGCCTTCTATTACTGTCAGTTTAATCGTCATTAAACCTTCGCCTTTGGCTAATTGACTTAATAATTGCGCCAAAGAGCTTGGCTCTTTAAACAAATAAGTGCCAGTTTGTAAGGTTTTGGCTTGACTCAATTTAAGATACAATTTTGCCAACCACAGATTAGCCACTAGGCCATCTTCACTCATTTTAGCTAATACTTGGCTATAGTTAGTGCCACGTTCGATATGTAATTTATAGCCCGCACTTGGCAAACTCAAAGTACGCCATAAACTCCAATACGCGCTAAAAGCAATACCGAGCAGCACAATAAACACCATACTTAAAGTCACAAGCAGTATTTTATGACGCTTAGCAGATGGAGGCGGCATGACTGGTTTTTTGATACGAGTCGCGCCTGTCGCTGTGCTACGAACACGCGGTTTAGCAGTGGCTACCTGTTTTTTAGGCGTTTTTTTGGGCGTGGCCTCGTCTGAGGACTTAGCTCTGGTTGATTTTTTTTTCGGCGTTGGCTCAGACATAATAAAGATTTGCTTGTAGATGTTGGGTCAAAGGAAATTTTGTCCATATTGTGCCTTGAATTTGTTTTACAGGCCAAATGCCATACACACTATTACAAAAAAAGACCTCATCCGCGCTCAAAATTTGTTCAGGTAACAAGGTTGAGATGTGTATTGGCCAACCTAATCTACTCGCAAGCTGTAAAATATGCTGACGCATTACCCCATCAACACCCGCTTTTTGTAAATCAGGTGTATATAAAACGCTATCTTTAAACATAAAAATATTACTAAATACGCCCTCTATCACTCGCCCTTCACAATCACAGACAATACCTTCTGCAAAAGTTAATTGTGCCAACTCCTGACGTAATAACACTTGTTCTAAACGATTGAGATGTTTAATACCTGCCAACAACGGGTTAATCCCTAAATGCTGACTCAAAAAACCACTGTCTATGCCTTGTTGATGTGCAGCAACAGGAGCAACTGCGCTATAAGCATAAAAATAGCAATGAACCTTTGATTTTAAGTCAGGCAAATAACCGCGCCCACCACTGCCACGGCTAATAATAATTTTGGCAATACAGTGTGGATAGGCCGCAATAAATGCCAAAAAATCAGCTTGCCATTGTGCTAAGTCTTCACAGGCAATCGCCAAACGTTGGCATCCTGTTTCAATTCTTTGCCAATGTAAATGTAATAGTTTTACCTGAGCTTGCTCAACACTTAGGGTACTAAATAAACCATCGCCATAAGCAAAAGCACGCTCCTGTCTATCTAAGTTATTGATACTTTTACCATTTAGCCAAGTTGCTATTAACATCGACCCTATCCTCACATTACTTATGACAATTTAACATACAAAATTAACTATATTAAGCAACCATCTGTTTTATAATGATTTTTACAATTAGACAAACACATTAGCTTGACGTTAAGATAGCAACGCGTTTTACTCAGACCACAGGCATATTTTATTGATATGCCCCTGTCTTAGGACGAGACTTTTGATGAGGCAATTCTTATGATAATAATAGACTCTTCTGCTGCTATTCCTGCGCTTAATCTGCCCACCGAATTAGCAACCACCAACCTTGAATTACGTTTGTTACCTTATTGGTGTGGGGTCAAACACTTTCGTCATGCTCACTTAGAGCAAAAATTAACCCCCGAAGATTATTATCCCTATATTTTACGCCACAATCAAAACCCAACCGTTGTTAGCGGTAAAATTGTCAGCTTTCATACCCGCTCTGATATGTATTTTTCACGTTTGCCACGCGAGATTCAAAACAAAATGTGGCTTAATTTTGGTGCATACAAACACTTGTCTCAAGTCAGTGGTTCGCATTTTTAAAATATGACTTTGTAGCATTGTCACCGCAAGCAACACCGCTTAATCTCAAGTGAAATTTGCACTTGAGATGACACATGACTCGTTCTATTCAATTACGTGAACAATTTATTGTTACTCGCCCCATAGCCGATGTTTTTTATTATTTGGCTGATTTCTCGACCATTAGTGAATGGGATGCCAGCGTCATCAGTGCCAAAAAAGTCTCTGAGGGCGCAATTACTCAAGGCACACGTTTTGACCTCGTATTAAGGTCAGCAGGTCGGCGTGTACCTATGGCTTATACCCTAACCACCTACCAAGCATTAAGCCACTTAGTATTTACAGGTAAAGCGCAAGGCTTTGTTGCCATTGACAGTATTTGGCTTAAAGAAACGCCTCAAGGGACTGAAATTACATGGCAAGCCGATATTACTTTTGAAGGCATACTGGCACATCTGTTACCCGTTATGCGCCCTTCCCTACTTAAACTGGCTAAAACTTCGATGCAAGGTTTGGCTCATGCTTTAAGCAATAACTATCATCCGCAAAGTCATATTGCCCATACTTTAAGTAGCAAGTTGATATTGCCTGAGCTATTTCATTTTAGTAAATATGGCTATTTACACGCTCAAAAAAACTGGCAACCGATGTCGGCCAATATGCACGGCAAACATGTGTTGATTACGGGTGCAAGTTCGGGCATAGGTTTGGCGGCGGCTTATGCTTTAGCGGCTAAAGGCTGTCACTTAACGCTGGTGCTACGCAATGCACAAAAAGGCCAACAAGTGGTTCAAGACTTGATGCGTGTGACAGGCAATACGAGTATTGATATAGAAATTGCTGATATGAGCATCATGACGGATGTGATTGCTCTGAGTCAGCGTTTGCTCAACAAGCAACACCCTATTGATGTCCTGATTAACAATGCTGGGGCATTATTTAATCCACGCCAAGAAACCCACGAAGGTTTAGAACAAAGTTTTGCCCTACTCTTGCTATCCCCTTTTATTTTAACCACCCAAATCAAACCATTATTAAGTAAAGGGTCTCGGGTGGTGAACGTATTATCGGGCGGCATGTATAGTCAAGGGATTGTAGTTGATGATTTAGAAAACAAACAAGGGACTTATTCGGGCAGTGTTGCTTATGCTAAGGCCAAACGTGGTTTGATGATTGTGACTGAGCAGTGGGCAAAGTTATGGCAAGCTGACGGCATTAGCGTTCATGCGATGCACCCCGGTTGGGCAGATACCGCAGGCGTAGTGACTGCCTTACCCGAGTTTTATAAACTGACCAAGCCTATTTTACGCACACCCGAACAAGGCGCAGATACGATTGTGTGGTTAGCTTGTGCTACCGAAGTTACCAAATCTACAGGCTTATTTTGGTTAGATAGAAGCGCACGCCCTACGCATTTATCGGCCAAAACCCAAGAGACACAGCAACAACGCGAGCAGTTATGGTTATCGTTATTGAAATATCAACAACGTTTTATGGCTGTATCTCAATAAGTAATATGGGCTGACGTAGGAAAACCACATTTGACATTTAGTTATCGTGGGTTTCGTGCCTCAACTCATCCTACTCGAACTTGCAAACCAGATCATCAAGATGGCCTACCCTATCCGACTTTTACTAAAGTTTTCATCGTTTTGGCAATAATCAAAACACTCTTTAACAATTTGGGGAATGCGTAAAATATCATCAGGGGTAGGCAAAATAACATGACCATTTTGAATAGACAGACCTGCCTTAATTAACTCCGAAAACAAAGCAGGTACATTTTCTACTTCTATAATAAACTGAATGCTAGGCACTTTACGATCACCATAATAGCGATACAGCCAACGATTAACCTTACCCTGATATAACACCGCAAAATAACTTTCAGTATCTTTCATAACAACATGACTAGCCGAATCACCCAATATTACCTGAGTTAATTCAAAGAGTTTTTTCTCTATTGCGGTGGTAATAATTTTAGAGTTATTTGGATTAACTTCATCTTGATGGGGAAAGCCAACTACTGTTTTACGGTCACCATACTCATTACGCATAAATCCAATAATTGCCATATCTGCCAGTACAGTCTCAGTGGCTTCTTTCACAATCGGTGCAAGACTTTCCAAAAGTTTGGTGGTTAATTGTCGTTGCAAATTAGCCTGTTGTACAATAAAGCGGACATAATCTAAATTATTACCAGTAATACTTTTGCTGACTATTTTTTGAAACAAGGCCAAATAGCGTCCTTCTTCGGCTAACGTTCTCAGTTTTTCAGGTTGAAATTGATCATGTTGAAAGTAAAAAAGTTGTTGATAATTTGAGTCGTGATTAGCGACAAAATCAACCACCAAAAAGGGTTCATCATCCATCACATTTTTATTATTTAAGTCTGTAAAAAAACGCCACTCTCTACCGTTAGTAAGTACGGCAACAGACACATCAACACTCGAATTAAAATAACGTGCTAACTGAGCATCATGTTTAGGCAAGGTTTGAATATAATTTTTAGCTTCTATGAGCATCACTAATTTATTTTGACAAAATAACGCATAATCTACCTTTTCGCCATTTTTAGCTCCTTTGAAATCAGCCTTATGCTCTGCCCTCACTTTGGTGGGGTCATAAGGACTAAAACCTAAAATATCTAAAACGGGTAAAATTAATGCTTGTTTGGTTGTCTCTTCAGTATTACACAAATGCCCTATTTTTTTGACGTGTTGAGCATGACTGGCTATTTTTTTAATAAACTCTTCCATGTATATATCCATGTATTAATTGATTTTGTTAAATTTATTTTGATGTGTTCAACATAGCTTGACAAGTCTTTTATTGTGAAAAAATTTATAGCCTACTTTTAAAAAATGAACTTGCATTATTGATTGACTCATCATTTTCGCTCGCATAGGGCGCATTGTAATGCGCCGTTATTGACAGGTAAATCAGCAGGAGTGGCAATCAAAGGCATTGCACCCTTTGAAAATGGCAGAATGCACTCCGTACTTGATAGCTTAGGACTGACGCGCTTATTTCACTGAAGCGCATAAGTCCCGAGCTACTATTGTTAAATCCGTTTAAAAATCAACGTACCGTTCGTACCACCAAAACCAAAGGAGTTTGACAACGCCACATCTATTTTCATGGGGCGGGCGTGATGTGGCACATAATCTAAACGACATGCTGGGTCGGGATTATCCAAGTTAATGGTAGGTGGTGCGATATTGTCACGAATGGCCAACACACTAAAAATCGCCTCAACCGCGCCTGCTGCCCCCAACAAATGACCTGTCATAGATTTAGTTGAACTGATAGCCACTTTGCTTGCATGTTCGGCAAATAAGTTTTCTATCGCCATCGACTCAGCCACATCGCCAGCAGGTGTACTGGTGCCATGTGCGTTAATGTAATCCACTTGATTAGGTGCTAAGCCTGCATCTTTAAGCGCGTTACGCATTGCTGCCGCCGCACCTTCGCCATTTTCCGAAGGAGCAGTCACATGAAATGCATCATCACTCATACCAAAACCGACTAATTCGGCATAAATTTTGGCACCGCGTTTGAGAGCGTGTTCGTACTCTTCTAAAATCATTGCACCTGCACCATCGCCCAAAACAAAACCATCACGGTCTTTATCAAAGGGACGACTCGCGGCTTGTGGATTATCATTACGGGTTGATAACGCTCTTGCCGCCGCAAAACCTGCCATACCCAGCGGTGACGAGCCTTTTTCTGCACCACCTGTTAAAAACACATCGGCATCACCATAGGCAATTAAACGTGCTGCTAAACCAATACAGTGGGTTGCGGTGGTACAAGCGGTGGTACAAGCAATGTTGGGGCCTTTTAAACCATAACGAATTGCTAACAAGCCTGCTGCCATATTAATAATCGAACCCGGTACAAAAAATGGCGAAATTTTGTTGGGCCCTTCTTGATTTAAAATATCGTGGTTACGCTCAATGGAAGATAAACCACCAATCCCCGAACCAAAGGCAACCCCGATACGCGGCGCATTGTCTGCCGTCACTTGTAAATTAGCATCTGCCATAGCTTGCACACCTGCGGCGACACCATAGTGCATAAACTCATCGTAACGGCGTAATTCTTTAGTTGGCAAGTAATCATCAGCTTTAAAATTACGCACTAAACCCGCAAAACGAGTTTTATATTGACTCGCATCAAAATGGTCAATGTTGGATATACCACTTTTGGCCGCCAAAATATTGGTCCATGTACTGGCGACATCTGTACCTAAACTGGTAACCATACCTAAACCTGTTACAACGACTCTACGGCGACTCATATATCACTCCAATTATAAACAACACTAAAAACAAAGTTTATTTGTGTTGTCGTGCATGATGAGCAGAGTCGAACCATTGGCAGATAACACTTCGACTTCGCTCAGTGTGCGATTAAATTTATATTTTAGTGCTTATTTAAGCATATTAATTTGACATTAAAATTGCAAAAAAAAACCGCATAGCCCACGGTAACGGGATGCGGCTTTTTTTGTTATTGACCAATTATTTTGTATTGGCAGTAACGTAATCAATAGCAGCTTGTACAGTATTGATTTTTTCGGCTTCTTCATCAGGAATTTCGGTTTCAAATTCTTCTTCTAAAGCCATCACCAACTCAACGGTATCCAAAGAGTCAGCACCGAGGTCATCAACAAAAGAAGATTCGTTTTTTACGTCTTCTAATTTAACGCCTAACTGTTCAGCAACAATTTTTTTAACACGTTCTTCAATGTTACTCACTTTCTTTCTTCTCCTGAGGGTAGATTCTATATTGGCACAGTACACGATTTTTGAGACTTAGGCAAAAATTCGTATCCATGCAAACAATCGCGGTAGTTTATGAAGCTCTACGCTTTATCGCAACACCTAAGCGACTGTTTGATGAAAAGAGTTACATATACATACCGCCATTAACGGCCAAAGTCACGCCATTGATGTAACCTGCTTGGTCACTGGCCAAAAAAGCCACAGCATGAGCAATATCTTCAGGTTGACCTAAACGATTAGCAGGAATCTGTGCCAACATAGTCGCTTGTTGGGCTTCGGTTAAAGCATGAGTCATATCGGTATCAATAAAACCCGGTGCGATACAATTCACGGTCAGTCCACGTCCACCCATTTCTTTGGCCAAGGCACGACTAAAGCCTTCCAAACCCGCTTTAGCAGCAGCGTAGTTGCATTGCCCTGCATTACCCATTTGGCCAACAACCGAGCTAATGTTAATAATCCGTCCCCAACGGGCTTTGCTCATGCCTTTTAAACAGGCTTTAGATAATCTAAAAATCGCCGTTAAATTGGTGTTGATAATGGCATCCCAATCACTGTCTTTCATGCGTAACAACAAACCGTCACGAGTGATACCTGCATTATTAACCAAAATCACAGGTGCACCAAATTGCGCGCTAATTTGTGCCAAAAAGCCATCAATGCTATCTGCTTGAGTCACATCTAAGGCCATGCCTTGCCCTTGAGCATTTTGTTCTTGCAAATACGCACTAATCGCTTGCGCGCCTGCTTCGGTGGTTGCTGTACCAATCACAATCGCCCCTTGTGCGGCCAATTGTTGAGCAATGGCTTTACCAATGCCCCGACTTGCACCCGTTACTAAAGCCACTTTTCCTTGAAAAGACATATTCGTTATTCCCCATGTTTTTTGCAGTTATCAGTTATCAGTTATCAGTTATCAGTTATCAGTATGTATCATACAAAACTGTTCACTGTTCACTGCTAACGCTGCGCTTAAACCCGCCACGTTTTCTAAAGATTCACACACTAAACTTTTATCAATACGTTTATTAAGACCGCACAATACTTTACCTGTACCACATTCGACTACACGCGTGACATTATGTTGAGCAAGATACTGAATCGTCTCAACCCATTTGACAGGGCTATATAATTGCGCAACTAAGGCTTGACGAATCGCTGTGCTGTTTGCTTCAACACGCGCCGATAAATTTTGTACGACAGGGATTGCAGCTTGATGAAAATCAATATTATCTAAAGCATCAGCCAACATTGCCGCCGCAGGACGCATCAAAGAACTATGCGCTGGTACGCTAACAGGCAAAATTAAAGCCCGTTTTGCACCGCGCTCAGTGGCATTTTTCATGGCTGCTTGTACGGCTTCGGTTTCACCTGCAATCACGACTTGAGCTGGCGCATTAAAATTAACTGCCTCGACAACACCTACCGAAGAAGCCGCTTGACATGAAGCAATCACATCCGCATCGTCCAAACCTAAAATAGCCGCCATTGCCCCCAAGCCCATTGGTACAGCTTGCTGCATTAAACGACCACGCAAGGCAACCAAGCGCACACCATCGGCCAACGACATCACACCACTAGCGACTAACGCACTGTATTCACCCAAAGAATGCCCTGCCAAATAAGCGGGTTTTGCCCCATCAAAGGCTTGCCACACTCGCCATAAAGCAATACTGGCAGTTAATAAGACAGGCTGCGTGTTTTCGGTTTTATTGAGTTCGGCTTCGTTTTCTTGACAAAGCTTCCATAAATCAACATTGAGTGCATCGGATGCTTCACCAAAAGTTTGACGAATTAAAGGATATTGTGTCGCAACATCCGCTAACATCCCCAGTTGTTGCGAGCCTTGGCCGGGAAAAACAAAAGCAAGTTGTGTCATGT
>Ga0247722_10001957_pt1 | contig 10990 bp, 31 predicted proteins | sample MSEWelMarce3H_FC_FD_189094 | JGI IMG/M metagenome (GOLD analysis project Ga0247722, IMG submission 189094) | Subsurface sediment microbial communities from gas well in West Virginia, United States - MSEEL Well Study Marcellus 3H_FC | ecosystem: Environmental > Terrestrial > Deep subsurface >...
GTATAGGGTTTGGTATATCTTTTGATCCCCCGCTGCGGGCATGTATGATAATCCTGGCAGTCATCGCTGGGGCGGGGGATAAATAAGAGAGTTCGTAATGTCAGTAGTATAAGATACAATACAAAACCTTTATAGCTGGTTTTATGGTTTGAAGGTTTGGCTATGAATATGGAAAATTATTTGTCTATCGTAATAAAGATTCGGGAAAAATAGGTTTGGGTTCGTAATAAGGTTTTAAGGTTTGATGGTTTGATAAAATACAACCCGGCCCCGCAGGGCCAGCTTTTTATTCTGCAAAAGTTAGCAGGTGTGAAAGATCTTCAAACCCTATATCTTCAACATTTAATTCAGCCAGTAATAAATCCCATGTTTCTTCAACATAACGCATACCATCAGAAGAAGGCAAAGCTAAACCTTCAGCATTAAAGAACGCTAATGGAAAACCTAGATCATTAAATCCAATGAAGTCTTTAAAGTCTTCCCTGTAATTCTGGTATAGGTCACCTAGTATCTGGCATTTAATATAAAAATCTGTCATGGTCATATCCTATTCTCTGTTGTTCTACTGTGTCCTCTTGGAACTTTGCTGACTCTAATACTTCTAAAGACCGCTTAAATAGTAGAAGTGGTATTGCCTTTGCTAGGTAGAATCCTACCTTTTCTAAATCAAGAGTAAAGTCTGATAACAATACCGAGATTTTTTGAGCAACCTTTTCCTCTTTGGTGGTATGGGTAGTTCGACTAATTCGATACATGTTTTCCTCTCCTGTCCATTATAGCAAATAAAAGAGAGAGGCGCAAGCACACCACTGCCTACGCCCCTCATCTTTATATTAGCGAGAGGTGACCCGTTCCCCTTGCTTTAGGGCAGTAAGACTGGTATTATCGACAAACTTACCATTCTTACGAAGTACAATGCGTTGAGACTTGCCATAACGGGTATCCCATGTTTCAAGGTATGGGACGGTCTTTGCTTTTGCTTTCTTAGCCATTTGTTTCTCCTTAGTTAGTTAGTGATAGATGAGGTGCATATGCATTAATAAATGCGTTAAATTCAACAGGGTGGATATCAGTAACAGTATTATTAATGAAGTCAATAACTATTGTCTGTTCTCCTAGGTCCATAGACCCACGGTCATTAATAGCATATATCCCAAAACCGTGCTCGTCCAAAACACTGTCTTGAATAAGATAACTAATCATCATGCGGGTAGCATATGAGGAGTCATTCCAACGGACACGTGCATGTGTTAGGGCCGCAGCGATATCAGGTTGCCAGTCTGTCTGGCCCCAATGTGAGTATAGGACCACATATGCTGCAGGCTCTCCTACAGCAGGATCTGAATCTTTAAATACATAGTTAATACGGGCTCCCACTATTCATTCTCCTCATCATAACATCCGCAGCACTCTGTGCAGATCTGTTCGTCATCTTTGTAGCAGTTAGGGCACATGTACTCTGACATATTCATATCAGGGTCCCTGCACCATTCACATATGGCAACGCATAGTTCGTCGAATGTATACTCAGATAATCGCTTATCTAATCTATTCGTCTGTATCGTCATCATCTTCAAACATTGTATCAACAATGTAGTCACGAGTCAACATCCAGTCCTGTACGTCCTCATGATGTTGTTCTGTGCCGTACTCTAATGAGAAGCCTGCTCCAGCCTTTACAGCCTCGCATAGGTGGTCCCACATCTCATCCTTAGTAACTTTTGCTTTATAGGTTTCATCCTCTAAAATATTATTAATAGTGCTCCAGGTCCATAGCCAAACAAGGGATAGGCCAAGGTCTGTAGTGTCAAGGATGTCTAAGCATTGGTTTAGTTTATCTTTGTCATCAGGCTTCATCAATATCCCCTTCGAAATCAATAACTATCTTACTAATTACATCATCGTTCATATGGACATAGACAGGATAAACTCCGTCACCATATCCAGTATTAAATACTACAGCGGTAGCAATTCCTAATTGCCCATAGTTTTTAGCAAGAGTAGTAGCGCTAGCACCGTGATAAGAATACTCGCCTTCCTTGCCTTCAATATTCCATTCCTCATTTTTATTTGTATCCCAGTCATCAAGGTAGGCAGGGTCGCCAACCATTGCTTGTCCTGAGTCAATAGCAATCATTCCAGCGTAGTGTAGTTCTAGGTCTAACTTGGTGTGTTTTGTGGTCATGGTATTAATTTTACTCCTCATCCTCATCATTGTCAAGTTCATCATCTGCTGGGATAACTAAAGCCTGAACATCATTTACCCAAGGCCGTTCAGTAATAAAATATCCAATCCTATTAACAAAGCTATAGCCAGACCAGATATACGTGCCTCCATCATCACCATCCCCATAAGTCCAAATAAGGTTATCATCTGCCTCCTGTATGAATTTAAGTTCATCTCCATATGTTTCAAACATATAGCCATACTCTCCATCGCTAAATGAAGCATTTGTATCTATATGATTAGGTACTGGCTTGTAGGTATCAAACCATTCATCATAGTCCATTTCAATTAGGATACTCATACTTTACCCTCAATGTTAATAGACTCACACTCTTTACAGGTGGCTTCCTCTGGTTCATGATACTCTTTATAGATTACATCTATCATCTCACCGCTTTCGTCATACTCGGCTTCGTTATAACTATTCTCACAGTAAGTAAAGAATTTAGTGTTACCACAATCCAAACACTTAGGCATTATATTTCTCCTCAATATTTTTACGGTCAATACTTAAATTATACGTTAGGCAGTACATATTTGTCAAGGCCTGCATATACCCCTCAAGATATCTATCAGGATTACTATCCATTGCTTCTTCTACCTCAAGCATTTCAATCTTAAGATGTCCATGCATTAGATCAATGAGAGGGATGTCTAAATCCTCTAGGCCACGTTCTAAATGTTCGGGGATAAAGGGATACTTATCACTCATTGATAATCCTCAATAAATGATCACAGGTATCAATTGCTCCCATGTAAAATGAATCTGATTCAAAGTACTCATCATCGGGAATCTCAATACCCTCTTGTGCTTCTTCCATAGTTTGTTGTAAAGATATCTTATGAATACGAATGTATTCGGTTAGTGTTTTTAGGTCCATATATTAATTATAGGGGTTTGAGTTGATTTTTACAAGCGGTGCAGGTGTGATACTGGTCACATCACTATGGGATGAGGCAAAGATAGAACCTGGTAGGACATGTGTGTTTAATTTAATAATGGCCTGGTGAGGGCACGGACAAATCGGGGTAGCAATATATTCATCTTTCCAATAAGTAGTAATCTCCATAAGAGTATCACACTCAGTACAAAGAAACTCATGCTTAGTCCAGTGGCTTGAAAACATTAATTCTCCTTACAAATATCGCATAGACCTTCTATACAACATATAGATTCTACAGAACACCACTGACACCAATCAGAATCTAAATCACAATTCATTAGTCAAAGTACCCTTCTGCCCATAGGCCTTGTAAGAATTCGTGAGCGGTAACTAAATAATTATGAATAGCAGGATTCTCATCAGCATTAATTAACAGATCAGCAGAGCCAACTCCATAAATCATATTATCTAAATCTTCTTTAGTATAGCCAAGCATTAATCCACCCAATATTCTGTTATAGTTCTAATAGTTATATGTATATGGCAATCGCAATCATCTGAGGTATCTCTGTCATCAAAGTGCGATATGTTTTCATCATAGATTAAATCTACTAATTCCTGTGTGGTTTGGGTCATGTATTAATTATGGCATGGATTTGGGGAAATGTCAACTCTATCGTAATTAGAAATTGGGAAAAATGTCATCTTACCGTAATAAGGTTTGTAACAAAATGTTATAGAACCCGGGCCCTTGCGATCTGTATCGGACTTGAACCGACGACCTCTACCGTGACAGGGTAGCGCTCTAACCAACTGAGCTAACAGACCTAATGGTGAGCAGTTTAAAATCATGCTCAGGATTTTTTGTTAGGCTAACGCCATAACATTTTGAACAACTTTTAGCAAACGATTTTTTTCTGCGTTGATAGCAGGATCAAATCCACTTGCGCTTGCGAGCATAGATTCGTTATTACCACCACGAGCAGAACGATACCAGTCAAGGCGTTCGGTAAGAGCGTTAAACGCACCCCACGCATTACCAGCAATCATTCCATTAAACTCACCTGTGTAAATATCATTGACCATGCCAACTTTATTTTCCCACTTTTTAATTGAGCCTTTTGAATCCTTGTCTGGCTTAGGATAAGCAGCAAGAATGATGTCATTGAATGACTTAGCATTGACTTCTTTTTCAATCATTGCCTTAGCCATGATGTCAAATTCGTCCATATACTTGTTAGCCATGCCAAGAGTTTCACGAGCAATTTGAACTTTGCCGTTAGCAGTTTGAGTATGGCGAATTTTGAAAGATTGCTTGACACCATTCTTTTTCTTGATTGAGCCAAGAGCAAGGTTGAGAGTGTTAGCGCATACAACACGAACTGGCGTGATACTTGCTTGAATAGCAATCGAACCGTCGTGTGATGTGTTGATGAGCAAATAAGTTTTAACCTTATCGGCAACACCATTAGGGTCAAGAATTGTTTCACGCTCTAGTGCTAACGCACCGAATACGACACGACCACCCTTGATTGAGCCAGCAGTTTCCCAACGACCACCGCCGTCTAGGATATTGTCACCAAATGAGAATAGATCCTCATTTTGTAACGGGTGATAACGTTCTCCAACGATACCAAGAATATCGGTTTGAGTGTTATCTGTGGGATTAGTACGCAAGACATATTGGTACGCCTTGTCGCTTGCTAGATGTGCTGGGGTTTCTAAATCCTCAAGACGAACATTCCACCCATTAAGGTTAGCAGCAGCCAACATTTCTGATGTGGTTTTTTCCTCTGTGAATACAGTACCCAATCCATGCCAAGCAGGTTCACGGAAAGAAGCGAATGAAGCCTTGCCGTTTTGTGTTTCGATGTCATGTGCCATGAGTTTATTTCCTTTTCTGTTGTTGAATTTTAAGTATAGCAGGATAGACTGACAAATACAAATTGGGATAGTTAAACATGGACAATCTGGACATTTTCCAGGTGATCTTAATCACAGCTCGTAAACTTGACAAATGAAAAATGTTGGGGCCGGGGTTGCAGAAGCAGTTTAAGGACGTGCTCAGGTCCATTAGTAGCCCCCTACTAAATTATTTCAGTACGGTCAACGCTTCCCGAAATATATTCTACGCCTTCAGGATGAGAGACAGAATCAAAATCAATGTCATAAATTAAATTTAGCGCTGACTCTTCATCACGAGCACGACATGTCACTGAGTATTGAACTGATACTTCCAATTCAAATTCCTTTGACAATTCAAATCCGCAAATGTTAGCAATCTGCTCCGCTTCTGTTTCATTGATTGAAGCCTCTTCCAAAGCATTCATAGTCCAATCAAACATGTCATCACGAAGTCGTTGCAAGGTACCTGCTGTATCATAGTCACGCTGCGCTAACTTCTGGGCATGTAAAGTTAAATCATTGATTCGCTCCTCATGCTTAGCGATTGTGGCCTTAAGAAAATCCTCTGTTGCTATTGCTGTTGTATTCATGGGCTACTCCATTTCCTTAGATAATTTGTTCATTTCTTTAATTGTATCAACCATGTCTGACATATCTGATTCTGATAAGCAAATAGTTGAAACAAGTGTTGCTGTTAGTGCTGATAGTGAGGCACTATACTTAAATAGTAATTGAGCAAATTGTTCGTTTTCCATGTACTCACGATTGCTAAACATGAATTGTGCTAAACTCATTAGTTCAGGATCAAATAGGGCTTCCTCTGTTGCTTCTTTAATTTGTAACATTGTGCTAATCATTGGGCTACCTTTCTAAGATTTTGTGTTGAGCAGTTTCTAGTCATGCTCAGGACATTTCCCATAGGAAATGGAAATTATAGGTATTCGGATACTGCGTTGTAAGTTGAGGTATTAACTGTTTCCTCATCTGTCATCTTTAGAATACGAATTGCGTTTGACAATTCCTTCTTAGACTCACGATAAGTGCTGGCATGAATATACTCAAAGTTACGCTCTGGCTCTGCTGGCATATCCTTTTCAGGAACTGTCAAGTCAAAGTCAATGTTGAGTGTGTTGTTATATGAGCGATAGTTAGTGCGAAGGTTAAAAGACTTCTTGACATTTGCCATAGCAAACTCAAAGACTTCTGTTTTCCACTTTTCTACTGCCTTTAGATACTTTGCTTCGTTGGCTTCTTGTGTTGCGTAGTCTGATTCTAACTTAGCAAGTGAGGCTTCTAGTGCTGTGATGATTTTAGGTGTTGCGATTTTTACATTTATTGCTTTTGCTCTAGCCATTTGTTATCTCTTTTCTGTTTGTGGTGTATTTATATTATAGGGGGTTGGTCTGACATTTTGTTGAGCCTTTTTGTATCTTGCTCAGGATAGTTCACGCCACTTATTTATAGTGCCTGTACGCTGGACACTTAGTAATTAGATTACTTTGCTGTCCAAGTTGTGTAACGAGTCTTGCCTTCGACATCTAACTTGACTCGAACATTACCATTAGCAAGAGGTGTAATCTCTTGGATTGTTCCTGTTACCTTGTTCTTTTGAGTGGTGTAGGTGTCGCCTACATTGTAGAGAGCAGTTGCTACTGTCATTTTGTTTTCCTTTTCTGTTTGGTTGATATTTTAAGTATAACATTTCCTACTGACATTTATCAAATTATTACCTAATAATCTCACTATATGGAATTGTTATTTGGTTATACCTAAGTATGACAGAAAATCTAAGAAATGTCAATTTGTATCGTAAATTGGGGAAATGATTAATGTCACACTTAATAGGCTTGACAATCATTGGCTTGGGGGGCCGGGCCTGCTTTCGCAGGGTATAGCTAATTACTCATCATCATCAACATAAACATATAGCGAAATTAAATCATCATGCTTTAAATTAACAATATCTTTTTCACCAAACTCATCAATGAACTCAACATGATAATCATCGCCAGCATTACTATCTGCTATGCCAATAACTTCAACAACCTGATCCTCAACGCCAATTAAATCATTAAGCATTAACTGCCCTGGTGTTAAACGATCAGCAAAGATTAATTCCATAGGTTTCATTGTAGCATTCATTTAGGCATTATCCATTTCTACGCAGTCCATAAAACATTCCTCGCAAGTATAGCCATCTATTGTATAGTCATCTTGAATAGCACACTCGTGTTCATCACAAGGGCATTTGTTTATTGTCATCATGAGAATAACAATTCTAATTCTGAGTCTGACATCTCTACCCATGAGTTACTGTTGATTAGAAATTCGGGCTCGCCAACAATAGACTCGCAGTCGCAAAAATCAGGGAACTGATAATTTTTCATTACCTCTTCAATATCAGTCGTTTCAAGATAAAACTCATGATACATGCTTACTTTATAGGTCTTAGACATTATTCGTTATCCTCATCTACTGGGTCAATAAACCACGATAGGTGGTGTTGTTCAATAATAGCCCATGCTGGTGCTTGAGTCAAACCACGCCAGCGTATCTGAAAGTCACCAACCATAGGCATATCAATCTTGCGATCATAGTCCTCATCATAGGCAGCATCTATTGCTTCGATACAAGGGGCAACCATTTCAACGGGTACTGGTGGATAATGATTACCCTGTAAGTGATAACGCAGTTGTGTTTCTAAGTCTAATACTTCATCTTTAATTCCTAGTGCTGTTACTGATCCCATTATATTTTCTCCTCGATCTCATGGACATAGACATCATTTTTATTTAGTAAGCCATATCTGATATTACTATCAAACATAGCAATAGCAGAATCATAGTCATCTGCCTCAACATTGATAAAACAAGTAAACTCAAATAGTGCCATTACTTTACCCCTACTGTTCCGTTGCGGTGAAAGGTCTTAGTGAACATCTTACCCGTAGGGTCTGACAAGTTATAGGTAGCGTATTCCTTAGCAGTGCCATAGTCTACGCACTTATTCCAAGCGTCTACAATTTCTAATAAATCTGATACTCGCAGGGTATTTACTAGTTCCCCGTCATAAGCAGTAGTAAGTGAGTAAGTGTATTCCATTAGTTTCCTTCTTTCGTAGTTGATATTTCTGATACTAGCATATCGGACTGACAATCGCAGGGTTCATCATAGTCAAACGAACAATAGTAGCAATCCATAAACTCATCGCATACACGGCACTGATATTTAAATTGTATTTCATCGCAGTGAATATGAGAAATATCCCAAATTAAGTAGTGATCTGTCTTATCTATAACTGTAGCCATAGGGGGCAACCTCTTTTCTTTATACTGTAAGCCTATCACAGGTGACTGACATTTTTCTACGACACGCCACGATCTGGGAAAATATTTTAGTGTGTTTAATCTCACATCGTAAATCACCCTGTGGATAAGCTGTGGATAAACCCGGACCCACTTTCACTGGGTTATAAATAAAATTATAAGAAAAATAAAAAGATATAACCAATGGTTCATTTTATTATTTCTTAGTCGCAGAAAAAATTATATCACTCTTAGAATAAACGCAAAGTGAACATGACACGCATGCTGAGCCAGCAGCGCTAATCAATGGAATTTGTTTATTATTCTCAGGACACTTAGCAGCAGGCTTACCAATCATTTCTTTAACATCCGCTTGACCTATAGCAAAGTTTTTAGCAAGGTATGCCATTCGAACACCGCTATTAATTTTTAGATCAACAGCAGTTTTAACATTCTCGCTATCAGCAGAAAAATACAGTGAAAGGTTTTCAATATCTTTTAGAATGAGAGCAGCAGACTTAACACGAGTGTAAACCCAAAATTGTACATCCGCATTAAGTTTAATTACATCAGACCACGCAGTGGCATAAGTATCGCTAAAGAAGTCGCCATCCCAATGGATACGAAATAACATAGGCGCATTCTTTTTTACGCAATCAGCTTTGAAATCAGCAATCATCTCACCGATCAAATTAAGCATGGTTAAATAGTCTGCGTCTTTTAGCAGGGACCAATTATGAAGTAGGTTAACCTTTACGGAAGGAAATACCTTTTCTAGTTTTCCCGCATAGCAGACACTCTCGCAAACAGACGTTGCGCCAGGACAAGAATAAGCCTTTCCAGCGGGTAGGCCGAAGGTGTTGGCAATTGCTGCTTGTTTTCCATTTTTTGTGACAAGGTTAGCCACCTTTCTATCATTAGAACGTTTTAATTTCAGGGGATTAGTAGTCAAGACCTAGGCTCATTTCTAATACCATATCTTCATGGGATACGCTATCGGCTAATTCATTTAACCAGCAATAGTCACACATAGGCATATGCTGATCAACAGCATTTTCATTACACTTAGGGCAGGTAGTAGCGTAGAATTCATCAAGGAATTCATCGTTTTCAAATGTCATGGGGGCACGACCTTTCTTAGTTGTTGTTATTTTTTAATTCTAGCATAGCAGACTGACATTTTCTACCCTTGCGAGTATAAGTCTTTTTAGAAGGCACGGCGGAGGCAGCATTAGAACGGCGAAGTTCCATAAGTCTGCGTAATTCCTCAGCGGTTTTCTTAGTCATAAACTAATCTTAGCAGAATTGGGGAAAAATATCAAATAGACGTAAAGTGTTAAATATCACATGTGATCAATATCACACGGGCCGGGCCGTGCTAGCAGTTTTAAATCTTGCTAAGGATTTTTATTTTACTTTTTTAGTCGTTCAGTTCGCAAAGCAACTTGTAACCTGCGAATTTCTTTTTCTAATTGAACATTGCGTTGCCAAAAAGCAAGCATAACTCCAAGTGATCCAGCTAAAGCAATTACAATTGCGATTAGTGTTCCGTTATCTAAAATCATTACGCACCTACCAATTCTTTATAACACGCATTAACAAAAGTTTCATGTGAAAATCTTTCGTTATCAACTTCAAACATCGCAGAAAATTCATCTACTAAATCTGCGAATACAATTTCATCAAGGATTAAATCTCTAAACTCATTTAGAATTTGAGCAGTAGCAACATAGTCTTTGCGAGTCATCATTTATTTAACCACCTTTAGGATAGCATAAGTTCCGTGTTCATTTACTTCAGCAAGCGCAGGCTCTAAAGCAGGCACTATAAATTTATGTAGCACTGATTCCAAAAGTTGAACTTGGTCTAAGTCGCTAAGTGCTAAGAATTGTTTTGCTACTGGGTGAGTTTCATCAAACTCAGTTACAAACTTTAGTGAGTGTTCTATTGCTATTGTCATTTTTATTTCCTATTCGTTAGTTGGCTTCGGGTGTATTAAATAATTGTATATCTTGGCACTGACAAGGCTCGACATGGTAGTCCTCGCCTGATCCAAAAAATATTAAACCAGTTGAGTAGCAGTCATCACAGGGGATAGTTAAGACTGAGTTTATCATTACGCACCTACCTTAACGGCGACAGTTGCCCAAAAGTTTTTAATTCCACGATTTGAGCGAACTTCGATAGCATATGCCTCGAACTCTGATCCGTACCAGACATCTGGGCGTGGTGTAGCGTATTGGATAACGCCTTCATCATGGCGATTGTGTGAGCGATAAGTCTTGCCGATTAGCAAGTCCTCGATTGAGTATGGTTTTACTGACATTAGTTGTCACCTTTCTTTATTTCTTTAATTGTAGCGGATAGGACTGACAAAGCCTGAGCCTTGCTTGCGTTGCGTTGCGCCTGTATTAGCGCCTTATATTCCTCTAGTGTCATTTTTGACCTTTCGTTAATTGCTTACTATGTAAGTTTATACTATTAGACTGACAAAAGCAAATTAGAAATGCGTATAAATCGGACATTGTTTTGTGATCATTCTCACATTGGGGAAAATTCTGTAACAATTTAATAACGATCTTAACTATTACGGCGTGTCGATTTGACGGGCCGGGCCCTACTCTCTAGAAAGTAAATATAAAAAACGAAACGCAAAAAATAAAGTTAAGA
>Ga0247722_10001958_pt1 | contig 10990 bp, 14 predicted proteins | sample MSEWelMarce3H_FC_FD_189094 | JGI IMG/M metagenome (GOLD analysis project Ga0247722, IMG submission 189094) | Subsurface sediment microbial communities from gas well in West Virginia, United States - MSEEL Well Study Marcellus 3H_FC | ecosystem: Environmental > Terrestrial > Deep subsurface >...
CATTTTTGCACCATTCATCAAAAAAAACTGCCCAATTAATAAATTAAAAGGACAGTAAAATGAATTTCATTTTTGCATCACAAAAATATGAAAATAAATTTGGATTTCAAGATAGTACCTTTTCGCTGTATCTTTTTATTTTTTTGGGGCAAACCAACTCACCGCTCAAGCCCCAAAAAAATAAAAAGGATGCCGCTTCAATCAGGGCTAGAGGCTTAGATTTCAAATGAAAGATTTCTTTTATTATGAAAAAAATATATACAATTGTTACATTTTTTATTTTCTTTATTTCTTATTCTCAAGAAAAAAGCGAACTAAAAACAACCTTTTCTGGTTTTGTAGAAACCTATTATTCTTACGATTTTAATAAAAACCCGTCTGAAACAAAATTGCCGTTTATGTATAATTACAATAGACACAATGAGTTTAATATAAACATTGCATTGCTGCGTGCCAAGCTAGAATTTGATAATGTATATGCAAGTATCGCATTACATGCAGGTACATACGTAGAAGATAATTATGCCAGCGAAAAAATAAAATACCTGAACGAGGCTTTTGTTGGCTTGTATTTTGATAAATTAAAAAAACATTCGCTTGAAGTTGGTATTTTACCAAGTTATATTGGGTTTGAATCGGCAACAACAGCCACCAATTTAACGCTTACACGTTCTATTTTGGCAGAAAATTCACCCTATTTTATGACCGGAATAAAATATAACTTCAAACCATCAGACAAATGGGCTTTTGCGGCATTGCTTACCAATGGTTGGCAGCGAATTGCAAAACCAAACAAAGATGTTGCGCCCTCTATTGGTTCGCAAATAGTGTATAAACCTAGTGGGGATGCAATATTTAACTGGAGTACTTTTGTGGGTAAAGAATATAACGGAATAAGTTATGAGATGCGTTATTTCAGCAATTTGTACTACGACCAAAAATGGAATGACAAATGGCGCACCATTGCAGGATTTGATTTGGGTGTTCAAAAATTAGGAAACAATGAATCGGCAACGTGGTTGAGTCCCGTTTTTATTGCACAATATAGCATCAATCCAAAATGGCAAACGGCTTTTAGAACCGAGTATTATCAAGATGAAAAGAATGTAATTATAGCTACAAACGAATCTTTTGAAACACTTGGTTTTTCTTTCAATGTTGATTATTTACCTAATTCTAAGGTGAAGTTACGAAATGAAGTACGCTTTATGGATAGTAAAAATAAGGTTTTTGATGATGGGACTAATATGGTTTCATCTACCTTGTTTTTGACAACAAGTTTGAGTTTTGAGTTTTAATTGTTTTTTGTAAGTAAAGGAAAAAACAATAAGTTGATTATTTTTTTTATTTGGCATAATTTTGACATAATTTTGACATAATTTGTTTTATATTTGTGAATAAATTATTTGAAACCAATAAGAATGTTTGGTTTAATTTTATTTAAAATTGAATATTACTACTAATTCAATAAATGAAGATTATGGTAAAAACAATAATAACACCTCAAGAAACAAATTATAATTTGGTCATTCCTATTAATTATATTGGAAAAAAAGTTGAAATTCTTTTGTATGCAATAGATGAATTAACAGAATCTAAAAATGAGGAAAAACATGTAAAATTGTCTGACAAATACAAAAATGTTTTTACCAAAGAAGACGCAAAAGACTTTGATAATTTTACTGAAAAAAGCAGAAAAGAATGGGAGGGTATTTACTAGATAACAATGCTATTTCAGTATTTTTTTCAGGTCAACTTTCTGAGAACGGAATGGGTTTTGTTACTGAAGTAATTGATAATAAACCAATTATATCAGTAATTACTCAAATTGAAGCCTTATCTTGGATTACAAAGGATAAAAGTAAAGAGAAGATTGTAAAATAATTTGTAAATGATGCAGAAATTATATCTCTTTCACTTGATATTGTTGCACAATGTGTTAAAATAAGAAGAAGTAGAAAAATGAAAACACCTGATGCAATTATAGCTGCAACAGCCATTGTACTCCAGTACACACTTATATCTTCTGATAATGATTTTAAATCAATTCCTGGTCTTAAAGTCTTGAATCCGAAGGAATTGTAATTTTTTTTTACACCAAATCATTTTGATACAGACCCTTCCATTGTAGTTTAGCCCTCCCGAAGCTTCGGGAGGAGTGGCATCCTTTTTACACAAAACGCACCCTTTTTTGGGGTGCGTTTTGTGTAAAAAGATAGAACGTACAGCGGGAACTTGCCTTTGTAAAAATGCCCAAGCCATTTGCTTCTAAAAATATTAATACCAGCGTTTTTTGTTTTTCTTTGACGCTTCTGATTTTCTTGAATTGGTTTCTTTGGTCTTATTTCTCAAATCGGGTTTAGCTTCTGGGTCGGGCGGAATGTTGGAGTAGGGATAGGGATGTTCTTTCTCTACTTTAATTGACATTTTAATCAATTTTTCGATGTCTTTGAGGTAGGGTTGCTCGTCTTGTGCGCAAAAAGAAATAGCCAATCCGCTGTTTCCTGCACGACCTGTTCGCCCAATTCGGTGCACATAGGTTTCTGGAATATTGGGTAAATCCAAATTGATTACATAAGGTAAACTTTCAATATCGATACCTCGAGCTGCAATATCTGTAGCAACCAAAACAGAGATTTCTTTATTCTTGAAACCTTCCAACACACGTTGACGGGCGTTTTGCGATTTGTCGCCATGAATTGCTTCTGCCGAAACGTTGTTTTTTTTCAGTGCTTTTACCACATTGTCGGCGCCGTGCTTGGTTCGTACAAAAACAAGTACGTTTTCCAATTTATCGTTACGAATGATGTGATACAATAATTTTCGTTTGTCTTCTTTGCCAACAAAATACACTTTTTGGTTCACATTTTCGGCAGTACTAGAAACAGGTGTAACCGAAACATATTTAGGTGTTTTTAAAAAAGTATCAGCTAACTCTCTGATTGCCATAGGCATGGTTGCTGAAAAAAGAAGCGTTTGACGGTTGTCTGGAACTAGTTTTACAATTTTTTTTACATCATTGATAAAACCCATATCGAGCATTTGGTCGGCTTCGTCTAGTACCAAAAAATGGAGGTCGTCTAAACTGATAAATCCTTGTTTATGAAGGTCTAAAAGTCTTCCAGGGGTAGCAATAAGTATGTCGATACCTTTTTTTAATTGATCTACTTGTGGGGTTTGATTGACCCCACCAAAAACAACCATAGAACGAATGTTGGTGTATTTTCCGTAGGTATTAAAGCTTTCATCTATTTGAATTGCTAGTTCGCGCGTTGGTGTTACTACTAAAGTTCGGATAAGTTTTCTTTTGGATCCTGAGCCGCAAATGCGGTGTAAATAGTTAAGAATTGGAATGGCAAAAGCTGCAGTTTTTCCTGTTCCTGTTTGGGCGCAACCCACTAAATCGGTACCTTCAAGGATGATTGGAATGGCTTGTTCTTGAATGGGTGTTGGGTTTTCGTAGCCTTCTTCTTGAAGGGCTTGTTGGATGTTTTTTATTAGGTGTAAATCACTAAATGTCATAAAAATTGACTCTACTTTAAAGGGTTAGAGGTTGCAAAGATAGTGTTTATTACGTAAATTAGTTAATTTACTCGATTAATCGATTTTTGGCTTTAATAAAATCAGTGATTAAATAGCCAATAAGTTTGCCCACAAGGTGGTTGTTTTTTTCATTATCTAATGAGGGTGCGCCTTCACAAATATGAAGATATGCTGCATTTTGATGTTGCCCAAAAAAATAGATAAAACGTCGTAATTCTTCAACCGAAAATCCACTAATTGTCATGGCACTACTAGGAATGTTTGGAATTGCATCAAGGTCAATTTCAATACCATAACAATCATTTTGAATGAAATTTTTAGCAAGATTCATTTCATCTTCAAAAGATTTTTCTCGTCGAATATTTACTTCATCGTAGGTGTTAAATTGGATTCTGTCGTGCAGAGATTTTAGTTCGGTAAGTACACTTTTGGAGGTATAACTTTCGTGCAAACCAAAGATGAAATATTTTTTCAGAAAACCTTCTTCAAAAGCATATTTAAAGCCGTTTCCGGAATGTCTTCCTTCAAGAATTCTAAAATCAGAATGCGCATCGAAGTTGATTGCATTAATTGGTTTTCCTTTTGCTAGGGCAGTTCCTTTTATGTTTCCGTAGGCATTGTTATGTCCGCCTCCAATAATGATTGGCGTTTTCCCTGCTTTTACAATTTGAGTTACAACGTGTACAACTTCTTTGTCAATTTTTTGGACAAGCGCACTCATTTTTTTTCGGTCCTCGGTTTTGTTAAAGTCTAAGTTTTGGACTTCTTCCATTTCTTGACTTACATCTAGTTTGCCAAGCACCACTAATTGTGATCCTTTGTTAAAACGGTTGTGTTGGATATTAGCAATGCTTTTTAGTGCACTTTCCCAAGCTGAGTCGGCACCAGGTCTTCCATAGTTAGCACGAATACCTATATCTTCAGGGATTCCGAAAAGCACAAATTGCTGTTCGCAAGTGTTTAGAAAATCTAAAATTTCAATATTTTGAGGAATTAAAATAAGTTTTTCACCAAATTTTACTTCACCGCTTCTGTAGTTGGTGACTTTTGAAAGGTCAGAATTTGTAAAGCGAATTAATTTGTCCATAATTTAATACTAAATTAGTTTCAAAAGTAATATAATTAGTTAATTTTACAGAAATTATTTTTAAAAAAAATATCACATGGAAAATCAAAAAAACAATTCATCACTTAAAGCTATTATTTTGGTATTGGCTTTGCTATTGGTTGGAAGTTTATTTTACATTTATAAATTAACCTCTCAAACCACTCAATTGGAAACAGAAGTTACTAATGTAAAAACTGAAAAAGAAAATGTTTTGAAAGAATTAGGCGATTTAAAAGCTACGTATGATGCTGCAATTGCCGAAAACACATCGATGAGTGATGAGTTAATTGCTGAAAGAGATAAAATTGTGAATTTGATGGAGCAATTAAAAAAATCCAAAGGAGATGTCGCTTCCATGGTAAAATACAAAACACAAGTTGGCGTTTTCCAAGCAAAAATGAATTCGTTAATGCAAGAAGTTGAGGGTTTAAAAGTTCAAAATAAAACCCTAACAACCCATTTAGATAGTACCGAGGTAGTGCTAGAAGAAGCAAAAAATTACAATAAAACGTTGGTTGGACAAAATGAAGAGTTATCAAAAACTGTTGAAAAAGCGGCAAAACTTTCAGTATTAAATTTAAAAACATTGGCTTACAAAAAACGTAGTTCAGGTAAGGAAATTGAAACCGACAAAGCCAGTAGAGCCAATATGTTGCGAGTTTCTTTCACAATTGCTGAAAATTCGGTTGCAAAATCGGGTGATAAAAATTATTATGTTCAAGTTATTGATAGCAAAAATAATGTAATTGGCGAAAAAGCGACAGTAACTTTTGCTAGTCAAACACTTACGTATAGCTTTATTTCAACAGTTAAATTTGAAAACAAAACCGTACAAGTTCAACAAGATTTAGCTGGTAAAGATTTTGAAAAAGGAACTTATTTTGTTAATGTATTTGATAAAAACGAATTGGTTTCAAAAACAAGTTTTACATTAAGATAGTTTTTTAGAAAAAATAATTACGCCTCTTTTTAATAATAAAATGAGGCGTTTTTTTATGCTTTTCTTCCATTTATATAAACGGTTTCTATACAATTTGACCCAAATAAATAGGGTAGTTGATAAATTGATGAAAGTTCTTTAGTAATTATAAAACTTGCAATTTTGCCTTTGGTTATACTACCATGTGAGTGCGAAATCCCCATGGCATACGCACCATTTAGTGTTGCTGCATTGATAGCTTCTTCGGGTGTCATTTTCATTTTAATACAAGCTGTTGCTACTACAAAATTCATGTTTCCCGATGGGGTAGAGCCAGGGTTAAAATCAGTAGCTAATGCTAATGGTAGTCCGGCAGCAATCAAACTTCGAGCTGGTGTGTATGGAATACTTAAAAAGTAGGAGCAACTTGGCAACGCAACGGGCATTGTATTTGAGTTTTTTAGTGCTTCAATATCTTCGGGAGTTACTAGTTCTAAATGATCAACAGAAAGCGCATTATTGTCAACACCAGCTTTAATGCCCCCAATAGCCGTAAATTGGTTGACATGGATTTTCGGAACCAAGCCAAACGCTGTACCTGCTTGCATAATTTGTTCAGTTTGTGCTACAGAAAAGTAACCCGTTTCGCAAAAAACGTCAATAAAATCAGCTAGTTTTTCAGTTTTTATTTGCGGAAGCATTTTATTGATTAGTAAATCAATATAGCCTTGTTGGTTGTTTTTATACTCCAACGGAAACGCATGTGCACCTAAAAAAGTAGCTTTTATGGGTAAATCAAATTCAGATGCCAATCGTTTAATAACCCGCAACATTTTTAACTCGCCCTCAACCGTTAAACCATAACCCGATTTTATTTCAACAGCTCCGGTGCCTAATTGGATTACTTCAAGTAAGCGTTTTTTGGATTGTTCATAAATTTCACTCTCATCGGTTTGGTTTAATAATTTGGCTGAGTTTAAAATACCGCCACCTTTGTTAGCAATTTCTTCATAAGTCAAACCATTAATTCTGTCCACAAATTCTTGCTCTCTGTTTCCTGCATAAACAATATGTGTATGGCTGTCGCACCAAGTGGGGAGTATGTATTTTCCCGAAGCGTCAATTACTTTAAAACTGTCAGTATTTGGACAGTTTTTCATCTCACCAAAATCAATAATTGTGTCTTTTTCAATTAGTAAATAGGCGTTTTTTATGGAGGGTAAAACCGCCATTTCGTTACCTGAAACTTTCATTTGTGAAGCTTCCCGAACTTGAATTAATTCTTTAATATTTATAAAAATGGATTTCATGAAATAGTTTTTGTGTAAAATTAGTACGAAAATAATAATTTTCATTAAATTTATACAAAATTAAAATTTGTGCAAAGAATTAAATACAAAAAAGGAAGAAAAGAGCATATAGCTCCTTTGGAATATACAGGAATCCACAAGCATGTGACAACTCAAATGCAATTGTTTGTGTACGATGTTGACGAGCTAGAAGAGATTTTGATTAACGACAGTTTGGACTTACAAAACGTCCATCAAAGTGGTAAGGTAAATTGGTTAAACGTTCATGGTTTAAACGATGTTACTAAAATTCAAGATATTGGAACTTATTTTGATGTGGATCATTTTATGATTAGCGATATTTTGAATACAACCAAAAGAACAAAACTAGACGAGTACCATAATGTGTTGTTTTTTAGTATCAAATCATTATTACCCGATGCGTCTTCGGATGCTATAAATGCTGAACAAATTAGTTTTTTACTCAAAAAAGATGTATTGATTTCATTTCAAGAAAAAAAGAGTAATTTTTTTACCCATATTAGGGAACGACTCCGACAACATTCGGGCATTGTTAGAGAAAAAAGAGCTGATTTTTTACTCTATTTGATGCTTGATTCGGTGATGGAAAATTTTTATATTTCCATAGAAAGTGAAGAAGATAAAGTAGAAGCATTAATCAATAAATCCAAAACAAGCACCGACCCCAAAATACTTGAACAAGTTGAAATACACAGAGATAATTATAATTTTTTGAAACGATCCATTATTCCGCTTCGTGACTCGTTGTATGATATAAAGAGCATTAGAGAGGACGAAATTTTTCAGGAAATTGAAGATAAAAACTATACTTTTTTTGACAGATTACACCAAAAATCGTTGGAGCTATTAGAGCAAATAGAATACGATTTAACCACTATTGAAAGTGTATCCAATTTTTATTTTTCAACTCAAAATCATAAAATGAATGAAGTAATGAAAACGTTGACGGTTGTTTCAGTTTTCTTTATGCCTTTAACATTTATTGTTGGTGTTTACGGAATGAATTTTGACAATTTACCCGAACTCCACTGGAAATATGGTTATTTCATTATTTGGGGCGTTATGTTGTTTTTGTTGGGCGGAATGATTTTTTATTTTAAAAAGAAAAAATGGTTTTAATCCAATAAATGGTCAACAATTTCTTCTTCGTGGTTTTGTTTTAAAATGATTTTCAGATAAATAAATCCAATTATTCCAGCTACAAGCGATGCAATTAAAATCATTATTTTTGAATTATTAATAATTTCTTTATCAGAAAAAGCTAATAAACTGATAAAAATGGACATGGTAAAACCAATTCCGCCTAGAAAGCCCGCGCCTAAAATTGATTTCCAATCACAGTCTTCAGGAATTACACCAATTTTTAATTTTACTGAAATGTAACTAAAAAGCATGATCCCGATTGGTTTTCCAAAAATTAGTCCTAAGGCAATTCCGATGGTGTATTTTTGAGAAAGACCGTTCAATAAATCGGGTTGAAAAACAATTGCAGTATTTGCCAAAGCAAATATTGGTAAAATTAAATAAGCAACTGGTATGTGTAAAAAATGTTGTAGTAAAATAGAGGGCGATTTTTTGTCACCTGCGCTAAATGGCATTGCAAAAGCAAGTAAAACCCCTGTTATTGTTGCATGCACACCCGAATGTAACATAAAATACCACATACAAACTCCTAAAATTAAATATGGAATCATGTTGTGAACTTTTGCTCGGTTAAGTACAAGCATAATTCCAAAAAGCCCCATTGCAATACCTAAATTTCCCCAAAAAACTTGTTCGGTATAGAAAAAAGCAATTACAAGTATGGCACCTAAATCGTCGATTACAGCTAAAGCGGTCAAAAATATTTTTAAAGATGTTGGTACTTTATTGCCAAGTAAGGATAAAATTCCTAATGCGAAAGCAATATCGGTAGCCATTGGAATCCCTGCACCCGATTGTGTTGGTGTACCCCAGTTTACTGATAAATAAAGGATTGCTGGAATAATCATGCCACCTAATGCTGCAGAAATAGGAAGGAGTGCATTTTTTAAATTTGACAATTCGCCGTTATAAATTTCACGTTCCAATTCCAAACCAATAAGTAAAAAGAAGATGGTCATTAAGCCATCATTGATCCAATATTCAAGAGGTTGGTTGGCGAACGTTTGGTGCCAAAAATGAACATAACCTTCACCAATTGAGGAGTTTGCGATAAACAATGAAACTGCAGTACAAACCAATAAAAGAATACCTCCCGATTTTTCGCTATGAAAGAAGTGGTTAAATATACGGGTGATTTTCATTGGATTTTATTTTTACAAAAATACGCAATATAAAATTGTTAAAAAATAATTTAGGTTATTTATTGGATACTTAATTTATTATTTTACTTTTGTTAGGAATTCAAAATTTCCGGAAAACATGTTTGATTTTTCACAGTATTTAGGTTTTTTAGCTTTTTTAACCATATTAACTATAGGTTTTTGGTTAATGATTTTCTTAGTTCATTTTGTGTTTTACTGGATTGGTGGGGCATTATTTGAAATGTACAAAGAGAAAAAAGCTTTAAAAGCAATGGACCAAGCGTAATTAGTTTGATTCATTTTGTTACAAAAAGGTTCACAGTTGTGAGCCTTTTTTTATGTGAAAATGGTGATTTCCGATAAAAAATTACATTAAACTTAGCGAATGTTTTTTTGCCACAGATTTCACAGATTTCAAGGATTTTATCAAATTAATTATAGAAAATCTGTGAAAAAAACCTCATGATTGTTTAAAAAAAATAAATAGACAAAGTTTTGGGTTAAGAGGAACTAAATCGTCATTGAAAATCTAAAAAAAAAATTGATAAACCAATAAGGGTAAATGTAATTGGTTAGCTTTACTAGGTGTTTCATTGCTTGGCTTTCAGCCGCAACGAAAATCTAGTTTTATATACCGTTTTTTAGTTAATTATTTGTTTTGATAATTCAATAACTTCAATATTTTTGGATTTTGAAATTAAATCTTCGATTTCACTTAGTTGAAATTTGGGGTTTATTCCCATTGAAACTAACTTGTATTTAAATTCAGAATACAAAGTGTGTCTTTCTACTTTAGGAAAAACTTTCTTTATTTCAGAAACATGCTTTAAAATAATAATTATTTCAGAATCAGTAATTGTTCTAAAGTCTCGCAATGTTGAATACTTTTCGGTTTCAGATTCTGAAACTAGATTATAAACTGCTTCCATTGTTTCATAACCAATATTTTCAAATTTTTTTTCTGTATAGTCTGAGAAAGATGCTTGAATATGTGAATTATCAATTTTTACGACACGAAATATAAAGTCCTTTTCATTGTTTTTTAGATGAAAAGCTTCAAAATCCTTTTCAGTTATTTTCTTAATGACAGAATAAGTTTTCCCTTTAGATTCTGGATAAGCTTTATTCAAATCAAATCCATCTGATGTAGTAATTGTTATTGAGTCTTTGTAAAATGTATGTACTCTATAATTATTCCTTGACACTAAAATCCATTTAGATTTTTCTTGAACTTGACCATTTGCAAAGTGTGTGATAAAAACAAACACGATTGTCTGTAAAAATTGAAAAGAGGTTTTAGTCATATAATTTCTATTTTTTAAGTTCTTTAATTTTTTTTTCATTTTATTATGTACAATGTTAAACTTTGAAAAACGGCACAATCTTTACAATAAAAATAAGTAAAAAGTTGGGTTGAAACACAAATCTCGTTTAACTGCTATTAGTCTTCTGTTTTTTATTTAAAGCTTATTTCACTTTTCAAGGATAATAATTTACTAATAGACATACAATTATTCCGATAACGATAAATGCAATAATTCGGTTATTGAACTCGTGTCCCATTTCGTCATAGTAGTTCTTTCTTTTTGGTCCATTTATATATTCTTTGTAAGTGAATTTTGGTCTATTAAAAATGGTTCTCCAAATCGTACCATATATATAGCGTATTGTTCCACCAATGTAATTTAGAATAAATCGACCTGTTATTATTTCGATGATGTCCATTACTATTTTAGTTAATTACTTTTCTGAAAAGTTATTTTTATAAATATCAAATATCATAAAAATCGAAATAATTAATAAT
>Ga0247722_10001959_pt1 | contig 10990 bp, 11 predicted proteins | sample MSEWelMarce3H_FC_FD_189094 | JGI IMG/M metagenome (GOLD analysis project Ga0247722, IMG submission 189094) | Subsurface sediment microbial communities from gas well in West Virginia, United States - MSEEL Well Study Marcellus 3H_FC | ecosystem: Environmental > Terrestrial > Deep subsurface >...
TGTTTCTGCAACATCAACAAGAATTGAGTGTGGCACTGCATAACGTGAATACTTAATTAAAGTATCAATAACCATTTCTGCATCATGGCCAGCAGCTCGTGCATTCCATAAACCCAAATTTGTAAGGCGATATGTGTGAATGTGCTCGGGGGAGCGCTCTAACTCTGCAAATGGTGCAATCGCACGGCGACATTCAGTGGACATCGCATGATCGATATCTAAGAGCAGTGTTTTATCGCTCTGAACGATCAGTGGTCCATCAGTCATTGAGTAAATCCTTTATGAATTCATGCAAGAACGCACTGCGTTCTTCGAGGGCTTTAATGCTGATCCACTCATTAGTTGCGTGTGCACCAGAACCAACAGCGCCGAGTCCATCTAGAACTTTGGCACCCGCTGCAGCTGCAAAGTTTCCATCACTTGCACCGCCAACTGATGCATGACCAAGTGGTGGCATGCCAATACGCGCCGCGACTTTTTCTGCGCGCTCATAAAGTTCCATTGTTGATGTTGTTTCAAGTGGTGGACGATTTAATCCGCCTGTGACTTCGATGCGAGCTTCTGGATGCAACGGAACTAGAGCACGAATTGCTGCGTCAACGCGATTGAGTTCGTCAGTTGAATAAGAACGTGCATCAATATCTAAAACACCGTAGTCCGGAACTGTGTTTGTTGAGTTGCCGGCTTTGACTAACGTCGGAACAACTGTTGTCTGCTTCTCTTTATTTTCTAAGAAAGCTAGCGCTGTAACAATGTGCGCAATTTCAACAGTCGCGTTGATTCCTTTTTCAGGTTCGAGTCCAGCATGTGCAGCGCGTCCATGTACATGTACTTGATACATCGCAGTGCCCTTGCGGCCTGTCTTCACTTTGCCATCAATGGCAGCTTCGAGAACTAAAACTGCCTTTGCATGTGATGCTAAATCTTGAATGAGTTTGCGAGACGCATGACTTCCAGTTTCTTCATCTGTTGTCCCGACAAGCGCTACAGAGCCGGTGATTCCCTTCAGTGCAAAGAGAGCTTGAACGAATCCAGCTTTCATGTCATATGTGCCAGGACCGCGAAGTACATCTCCGTCTATTTCCCACAACGGTGTGAATGAACCAATTGGCCACACGGTGTCGAGATGCGCAAGCAAAACAACATCTGGTTGTGCAGCGCCCCACCAAAAAACAGGACGGCCTTCTATTTGGCGAATTTCTGCAGGTGTTCCAAGTACACGTGTTGCAATGTCACTTGCTAAACGAACAACGTCATTGCACGCCTTGAGATCTTCAGTAGGAGACTCACACTTCACCAATGCTTCAAGGGCTGCCAACATAGGGTTAAGTCTGCCGTATTCACCTTGCTTCTCGCTTGTCATAGTGGCGCAACCCCCGTAATACGCGGAATTCTAAATGTCTGCATCTCGCCCGTTCCGTGGTCTCTGGCAATAAGTGAGCCAGCAGAGATTTTTAGTGGATCGATAATTCGATGAGAAACAGAACCATTGTTATCTGCATAACCAATTGAGAGCGATCGTTGTTCTTGTATGTATTTCAATAAAATATCGAGAGTCTCATTTGCAGTTGTGCGTGGGAGTGCACCGAGTGCGTTGTTTGCAATATTTCTAAGTGTGCTCTGTTTGTGACTAGATTTTTCGCCAACTCTAATCGAACGAATTGCAGCAGTCAGCGCGGCATCTGTTGGAACTTCTAGTTCACCAATAATTCTTGGTGGACGTGGTTTTGATTGCGCACGAGAAGAGCGCGGCCCAGTCAGCAACATTCCATTATTTGATTCTGCGGCAGGTAAATAACCTGCACTGCGTAATACGTTCATGACATCGTGAGCATCCATGTCACAGATCATTACTTCTGGGGCAATTCTGCGAAGCGACAAGATATCTAAACGCTTATCGCTAATGATTTGAGTTATGAGAGCAGGATCTTCACAGCGAATAAATGATGATGTATTTCCAACCCGCAAGCGACCGTGTTTCTTTGCAACATCTGAGATCAGATACTCCAGCGGTTGTGGAATAGGAGTCTTAGAAGTTTTTTGCAAGAACCCGATGATTTCATCGCCCGTTTTGCCGTGATCTAATCCGCGACGAATAGTTGCATCCGTAAATCTGTAAACAGTTGCACCACCGCGACTTTCGATATCGCCAATGATTGCTAGTACTGCAGCTACATCATGCACGAGCGGTCCTGGCGCAATCGCAGTGTTATCGCTCTGGATAAGTATGTGATCAACTGGTTGTGGCAGATCAGCATCGATTATTTCTAAATCATCACCAGCTAAGAATCCCTGTCCATATTTAGAAATCACGCCTTGCCCAGTTATACCTAGCCACTCTGCTTCACGAAGAGTCCACTGCACCATTTCTTCTTGTAATCCTGGATTTCGCTTTGATGGTGCGCACCATTTAACTAATTGCGTAAAGCTTGTTACATCAGGCGCAATATTTTTATTCTCTGCCAACAACTGTAAAACCAATGCACGGGTGCTTGCTGCGTTTACTCGATCCAGTTCGGGGCCAAGTGCTGCAGTGTTCTTTGATTCAGCGCGACCAACAAGGCCGCTGACACGCGATGTGATCAACCATGGTGCAGCAATAGCTTGCCAACGTACTGATGGTTTTTGAGTGAGCCAGATATCAAAGTTATTTGTAGGCAAGATTTTGTCATCAGCATCAATAGTTACAAGACCTGCAAGATAAACAAGTTCTGCAACAAAGGCAGCACAGTTGTCATCAATGCCCATGTGAGTTGCAATAACTTTTAAATCACGAACACCTAATCCACCAGCACGAAGTGCATCCGCTGGTGCTTGCGCCCAGTACTCGAGAATTTCATCAGCCCATCGCAAAACAGTTGCTACGTTTGCAATTGCCGCTAGCTGTACGCTCTTTGCATCTCGCGTGCTGCCCTTAATTTCTGGCGGTGTAACTTCGCGCTCTTTGTGCACTTTTCCACCACGAAGATAAATACCTACTTCACGCGGAAGAATCACAGTGCGCTGATCTAGCGGAACCATAAAGTTCTGTTCGAGCAACCACGTAACGCCTGGACCAGGATTTTTAATATCACCAACGCTTCCACGTGGCGGTCCCCAGATAAGTCTTTCTAATACTTTCTTAGCTGAATCTGGCGCTTCATCTAGTTTCTTTAAAGTTAGTTTTGCCATCGATGCCGGCCCAAGACCTGCAATTTCACTACCCAATACTTCGCGTACCGAATTTGGCAATCTCATTCCATCTTCTGATGGATAAACCAATCCGCGTGCAATTAACTCAGGAAGCACTTCGGCTGCAGCTTTTTCAGTAACAGCAACAACTTGTTTTTCACTAAATGGTTCATTGATTACTGCACACGATTCGAGAACCTGAAATTGCCATTGATTAAGTGCATCGATTGCTCTTGCAAGACTTGGTGCACTACACGCGCGCACTGCAAGGGATGCCATATCTGATGGAACAGGTGAGATGAGATCTGGCCTGAAAGTGAATAGATCCAAAAGGGCAGCGTCATCTACAGAACGTAGATAGTCGGTAAATGAACGCATTTGCATAACTTGCCTACATTACAGGGCTCTAGTTGGTGCTGTGAAATCGAGTTAGCGTGAACGCCTGCGCGGTGCCAACCAAATTCCAGCAGCAGCAAGTCTGGAGACAGCTGGCCCAATCAACTTGAAAATAAAACGAGCTCTTCGGAAATCGTGAATTGGCCAACCTTCAGCGAGTGCACGCAGACTTAAAATTGCATCAGGATTAATTGCTGATGGATGACCAACTGCTTCGAGCAGTGGAAAATCATTGTGGCTATCTGAGTAGGCATAACACTCTGCAAGATCAAAACCTTTTTCTTTTGCAAGAACAGCAATTGCAACAGCTTTTTCTTTTCCGTGCAATAAATTGCCGAGCATTTGTCCGGTGTACTTTCCATCGTGAATTTCAGCTTTACTTCCAAGTGCGCCTGTAAATCCTAAATTCTTGGCAATTAGTACAGCCATATCTTCTGGCGCAGCGGTTACGAGCCAGACTTCTTCACCGGCGCTTAAATGTTTTTGCGCAATATTAATTGTGCCTTGCCAGCAAGCCGGTGAAACGTACTCATCATAAATTTCTTGACCAATGTTGTGAATTTCTAAAACATTATGGCCGCCAATGAAATCAGTAGCCGCGTCTTGGAAGCGCTTTATTTCTTCCTTTTTTTCTTTGCCAGTTAATCGAAAACGTAAATTGGCTAATACGAATCGAGAAATATCTGCCTTGGTGAAGTACCCACGTTTGTACATTCCTTTTCCGAGAAAGTAGAGGGTTGATCCACGAATAAGCGTGTTATCTACATCGAAAAAGGCAACTCGATTCGGTGTGAGCGCCATGTCACAACCCTAGCGAGAAGAGAAGGTTTATGACGCTTTATGCTTAGCGTATGAGTTCGACGGTACATGTGGTCAGACATGGCGAAGTACATAACCCAGAGAAAATCCTCTATGGGCGTCAACCTGGTTGGACACTTTCAGAACGTGGCCACAAGATGGCAGCAACACTTGGTGATTGGTCGAAAAGTATTGATTTAGGTGCGTTACATGTTTCACCGCTACAACGCGCACAAGAAACAGCAGCACCAATATCTTCGGCACACAACATGAAAATTACAACGGATGATCGACTCATTGAAGCTGCAAATATTTTTGAAGGAAAACCATTTGGAATTGGCGATGGAGTTCTAAAACATCCATCAGCATGGAAACACTTGTGGAATCCATGGAAGCCTTCATGGGGCGAGCCATACGATGAACAAATCAATCGAATGCTTGCTGCTGTATTTGCAGCGCGTGATGCCGCAAAAGGTAAAGATGCGATTGTTGTTTCACACCAACTTCCAATTTGGATTCTGCGAAGCGCAATCGAAGGTCGCAGACTTTTGCATGACCCACGTAAACGCGAATGCTCTTTGGCGAGTGTGACAAGTGTTCATTTTGACGATGATGGAATGATTAGCGGAACTAGTTACTCAGAGCCCGCCGCTCATTTATTGCCCCCAAAGAAATGAAAATCAGAAACTTTTTGTTTGTGCCATTAATGGCACTTGCACTTTCTTCATGCGGTGGTGGCGGATCATCAATGGCAGAAGAGAGTTTTGTATCGGGCAATGGAAGTGTTTCTTACATAAAACCATCAGATCGCATCGCAGCACCTGCACTCTCTGGCATGACGCTCTCTGGAAAGAATTACACATATAACGTTGGTCAGGTTGCGGTTGTAAATGTCTGGGCATCGTGGTGTGCACCTTGTCGTGCAGAAGCTCCAACACTTGCAGCGCTGTCAGAGAAATACACTGACGTTGCATTCATGGGAATTCTTACCCGCGACAATCCTGTAAACGCTGAAGCATTTGCTCGCCGATTTGCTCTGCCGTACCCAACGCTGATTGATGATTCGGTTTTGATCGGATTTAGAAAGTCACTGCCTGCTAATGCAATTCCTTCAACTGTTCTAATTGATAAACGCGGAAATGTAGCGGCACGTATTTCTGGTGAAGTCACTTATTCATCCCTCGCTGAACTCATTGAAAAGGTGAGTGCCGAGTGAAAGAGTTCTTTGTAGAGCAAATATTGGATGGCTATCTAATTACAGCTTTTCCTATTGCACTTCTTGCTGGGTTGGTTTCTTTCTTATCTCCATGCGTTCTGCCCTTGGTTCCTGGATACATTTCATACGCTGCAGGTTTTTCAAAGAGCCGTGGACGCGTACTGCTTGGGTCTGTCTTATTCGTTCTTGGTTTTAGCGTTCTCTTTATTTCATACGGCGCACTCTTCGGCGGCTTCGGTGCATATATTTCAACTAATGAAAAACTCATCACATCAATTCTTGGTGTTTTCACAATTGCTCTCGGATTAATCTTTATTGGAGTATTTCCATTTGCGCCAACGTATCGTGCAAAAATGCCAGTAACTCTTGGTTTGGCTGGTGCACCAGTACTTGGATTCTTATTTGGTGTTGGCTGGACACCTTGTATTGGCCCAGCACTTGGCGCAGTTCAAACTCTTGCATTTCAAGAATCAAGCGCTGTGCGGGGAGCAATTCTCTCCGTGGGATATTGCATTGGACTAGGTGCGCCCTTTATTGCAACTGGTTTGTTCTTTGATCGCTCAGAAAAGTTACGCAAATTCCTAGTTCGCCGCGGAGATCTAATTACTAAAATTGGTGGAGTGTTCTTAATTCTGATCGGCCTTGCTCAAGTATTTGGTTTATGGGGAAACTTCAACAACGAGATGCGTTCGTGGATCTCAGATTTTGTTCCGGTGATTTAAATGAGCAAAAACACACCAGAGATTGGAACCGTAGGACTTCTACGTTTCATGTGGAGACAACTCACAAGTATGCGCACAGCACTTGTGTTGTTAATGATGCTTGGTGTTGCCGCTATTCCTGGATCATTCATTCCACAACGTTCTCAGAACCCAATTGCTGTTAGTGATTTTTTTGAAACATCACCAACAAGAGCTATGTGGTACGAAAGATTCTCACTCTTTGATGTGTTCTCATCGCCTTGGTTTAGTGCAATTTATATTCTGCTATTTATTTCACTTATTGGATGTGTTCTTCCAAGAACTTTTGAACACTACAAAGCATCACGAGCTCTGCCACCTGTAACGCCTAAAAACCTCTCTCGCATGGAGCATTACACCGAGTGGAAAGGCACTGGCAACGACCTCGAACTTGCTCGAGCTTGGTTTAAAAAGAACAGATTTAGAATTCGTGAACTAGATGGATCAATTTCAGCTGAAAAGGGATTTACTCGTGAAACTGGAAATCTATTTTTTCACTTAGCCCTTGTATTAATCCTTCTCGGCGTAAGTTTTGGTTCACTATTTGGAATGCGTGGAGATGCGATCGTTAACGTTGGTGAACGATTCATAAATACGCCAACTACTTTTGATTCACTAACTTTCGGTAAGTTATTTAACGAAAAGTCATTGCCACCATTTTCAATTGAGGTCGATGAGTTCGTTGGTAAGTACAATCCCGTAACTAATGCGCCTGAAGATTACACATTGTCAGTTACCGTCAAAGACACTCCAGAATCCGCACCTGTTAAGAAAATTGTTAAAGTGAATAGTCCACTTACTTTTGGAAGCACACGCGTTTATTTACAGGCAAATGGTTATTCACCAATTGTCACCGTGAGAGATTCTTTTGGAAATGTTGCATTCCAAGGTCCAGTTCCATTCTTGCCACAAGATTCGAATTTAACTTCAACGGGTGCAATTAAAGTTCCTGATGCGTTTCCTCAACTCGGTTTTGTTGGTTCATTCTTTCCAACTATTGGTCGCGCAGATGAAGGCGGCGGAATCTCAGTATTTCCCGAGGCGCTAGATCCGCAATTGTTCTTAGGTGCATGGACCGGCGATCTTGGTTTAGATAATGGACGCCCACAATCTGTGTACCGAATCGATACAGATACTCTGACAAAAATAGGACTTAAGTCACTCGCACCGGGTGAAACTTATGAATTTGCAGAGGGCTCCATCACATTTGAAACATATATTCCGTGGGTCAACCTGCAGATAGTGCGAGATCCCGGCAAGAGTTATGCGCTGCTTGGCGGTATCGTTGCCATACTCGGATTGCTTGCTTCACTCTTTACGCGCAGACGCAGAATTTGGGTGAGTGTTACAAAGAAAAACATTGAAGTAGCAGGTTTAGCAAAAAATGCAGCACCTGGACTTGAAGATGAAATTGCACAACTAGCACGAGCTTTAGGGAGAGCAGAGTAAATGTCTACAACGTGGGCGTACATATCCAATTACTTCGTCTACTCAGCTATTGGCGTCTTTGCCCTGGCATTTATTGCTCATACGTATGAAACAGCCTTTGCAGTTCGTGCGCCACATCTAGCTGATTCAGCTAAAGGAAACCTTCGTACAAAAACCTTTGATTACACGCGTACCGAAAGAACTGCTCGCATTGCTACAGCAATGATGATTCTAGGTTTTCTACTCTTATTTGCTGGTGTTATCGCACGTGGTGTTTCTGCAGGGCGAGTGCCGTGGGGAAACATGTATGAGTTCTCAATTACTGGCGCGCTTGCATTTACTGGCGCATATTTAGCTGCACTTCGTAAATATGATCTTCGCTGGCTAGGTTTATTTGTTTCTATTTCGGTACTGCTCACACTCGGCACAGCCATAACAGTTTTGTACGTACCAAGTGCACCGCTTGTACCCGCACTTAAATCCCCATGGCTCGTTATCCACGTAGCCGCCGCAATTATTTCTGGTGGAGTCTTCTTGCTCTCAAATGTTATTGCCGGTGCATTCTTATTCCTTGATTCAATGGAGAAGAAAGGCGAACGAGCACCATGGGCCAAACGATTGCCTTCGCTAGACACACTTGATCAACTCTCTTATCGTCTCGTTGCATTTGTTTTTCCACTCTGGACATTTTCGGTAATTGCCGGAGCAATTTGGGCAGAGAGTGCGTGGGGCAGATATTGGGGTTGGGATCCAAAAGAGACCTGGGCATTTATTACGTGGGTTGCATACGCAGCATATTTGCACGCACGCGTAACAATTGGTTGGCGTGGTCGCAGAGCAGCATGGTTATGTATTTTTGCAGGTTCTACATTTTTGTTTAACTATGTCTACGTAAACATATGGGGAACCGGAAAGCACACTTACTCTGGTTTATAAGTTTTAAAGATTACGTAAGAAATCTGGGTCATCATCTGGCCCAATAACTCTGCCGCGTCCGCCGCGACTTGGTCCTTGTCTGCGCTGACGTCCCCAAATTAAATAAGGAATTGCTCCAAATATTCCGAGGAAAAAAATTATCAATAACCATGCCCACTTTGGTAAACCGCGGAGCAATTCTTGTTCGGTGCGCGCACAATCAATTAGCGCGTACAGAGTGATAGCCGCTGCTATCAGAATTGGTAAGTAACGGAGCATGCCCTAATTCTACGCTTTTCTAAGAGAGCAACAAACCGAGAGATAAAAGGATTGCAAAGCGCAGTTGTAGCTTGCCTGTCTTGCCGAGAAGAGGAATTAGTTGCGCTCCTTGTGCACCTGCGCGGATAGCTTTGATCAAGGAGAAGGTCATTGGAAGAAGCAGGAGAGTGAGCAAGGTCCACGGCTGCAGTAAAAAGAGAACGCTGAGGTGGGCGATTAGCAAGAGAGAAATAAACGCTGTGCGGGCACTTGAATCTCCAAGTCGAACAGCAAGTGTGCGTTTTCCAACTAATTCATCAGCTGCGCGATCTCTTAAGTTATTAATTGCTAGCAGTGCACATGAAAGGCATCCCATAGGGATTGCAACGAGCAATGAGTTAAGAGTGAGCTCGCCAGTTTGTGCGAAGTACGTGCCCATAGTTGCTACTAAGCCGAAGAAGACAAATACTGAGAGTTCGCCAAATCCAAAGTATCCATAAGGATTTTTTCCACCTGTGTAACCCCACGCTGCAGCAATTGCGAGAGCGCCAACTGCAACTAACCAGAGTGAAGTTTGTAGAGCAAGAATCAATCCAACAACAGCGCCAAATCCAAGTGCAAGGTACGCCGCGATTTTTACGTGATGAGCGGGCGCTGCACCACTTGCAACAAGTCGCATAGGACCAATTCGATTGTCATCAGTTCCCTTAACACCATCTGAGTAATCATTTGCGTAATTAACGCCAACTTGCAGTGCCAAACTTACGAGCAGCGCAAGAAGTGCTAATAGTGGATCCCACTTTTCACCAGCCAGTGCGGTTGCAACAGCAACGGGTGCAATAGCTGCAGGAAGCGTTTTTGGGCGAGCACCAGCAATCCACTTATTCATTATTGACTCACCAATTTCGCTAGAGCAATGCGATCTACTTTGCCAACACCAATCTGCGGAAGTTTATCAAGAATCAGAACGCTCTTTGGTTTTGCATGGTTGCCAATTGATTTTATGAGCGCTTCTGAAATTTCAGATTTGATGTTCTCGTCTTGAGATTGAACAGCAATATGTAAAGCCTGCCCCCACTTGTTATCTGGAGTTGAAAACGCAGCAACCAATAAATCTGGAAATTCTCTGTTGATTTGCTCCTCGATTGCCTTGAGCGAGATGTTTTCACCACCACTAATAATTACATCATCAGTCCGACCAATGATTTGAAGTTTTCCATCAACAATTTTTCCAAGATCATTTGTTACAAACCAGCCATTCTCTCTTTCCACTTCGGCCAGCACTGGTCCAGAGATTTTGATGCGTCCATCACTTGTTATTTCAAATGCAACGCCATCGAGTGCAACGCCATCGTAAATACAACCACCTGAAGTTTCAGACATGCCGTACGTCGTAACGATATTGATTCCAGCAGCAACACCTTGTGCACGCAGTTCTGGTGACAAAGAAGCGCCACCAACTAGAACAGCTTTTGCACCTTGAAGATGTTTCAAGAGATCTGAATTTTCACTGAGCGCATTAAATAATTGCGTTGGAACAATCGCCGTGTAATCAGCGTGCGGGTATGCACCTACATGATTGCGTAAATCAAGGGGCGTTGTTTCTAGTTGCAATGCACGGAGTAAAACATTGATGCCTGCAATGTGACTCAATGGCAATAGCAAAGACCAGACATCACCTTTAGCTGCTTTGAGAAATTTGTTGGATGCAGTTGCACTTGCCAGCAGCGCAGATGAAGTAATTGCTATCTCTTTCGGTGTTCCGGTACTTCCACTGGTTGCAACAAGTAGCGAAATATCTGATCGCACAGATGTGGAATGAACTGGACCACATCCGAGGGCAGGACCATCTGAAGTGAGGGCTTTATCTAGCGCACTCACATATTCGGCCAGAGTGTGCGTGGGCCCGAGGGTGCGCACTTCTCGATGTGAAGATGTGTCCATTGCCCGCGTAGGCTATCGCTTGTAACGGTAGTGATGTCTGATGGAGGGTTCGTGAGTAAGCCAATCAAGCGTGAATTTGGAAGCCGTGACATTCCTAAATGGAAAGTCGCACTAGGCGGAGAAA
>Ga0247722_10001960_pt1 | contig 10988 bp, 11 predicted proteins | sample MSEWelMarce3H_FC_FD_189094 | JGI IMG/M metagenome (GOLD analysis project Ga0247722, IMG submission 189094) | Subsurface sediment microbial communities from gas well in West Virginia, United States - MSEEL Well Study Marcellus 3H_FC | ecosystem: Environmental > Terrestrial > Deep subsurface >...
ACATATTTTCTTTAAGTTAAAAATAATATATATTAATTTCTGATTCTAGTGGATTTTTTTACCCAAATTGGAAAAAGGTTTTTCGATTTTGGACATTTTTTTTGTCCATTTTGCAAAACTATAAAGTAGATTCTGGAAAAGGGGTATGAAAACAACTTCCTTATCATAATGCTCTAAAAATATTTTTTGATGTTGAAAAAAACCTTACGATATTTTTTATGTATTTAAAGTGTAAAGTATTTCGGCATTTTTTCTGTTCTAATATTATAGAACATTTAGAATGGAAAAAAATGCCGAAAATGCCGAATTATATAACTGTGAATTATGTGACTTTAAATGCTATAAAAGATCTAATTGGAAAACTCATATAATGACATCTAAACATAAAAATAGAACAAATTTGAACGTTTTCGTGCCAAAAAATGCCGAAAATAATTTTATATGTCAAACCTGTAGTAAAACTTATAAGGCAAGAAATAGTTTATGGTACCATAAACTAAAATGTGATTTTATAAAAAAAACTATACACAACGAATCTAACTCGGACACGACTACAGAGAGTTCTGATAAAAATTTGATCCTTACACTAATACAGCAAAATAATGAATTACAGAAACAAATGTTAGAAGTAATTAAAAATGGAACTAACAATACTACTCATACGAATTCTCATAACAAATCATTTAATTTACATTTCTTTTTAAACGAAGAATGTAAGGATGCTTTGAATATTGCTGAATTTGTTAGTTCCATAAAGGTTCAATTAGAAGATTTGGAAACAACTGGGAGACTGGGTTACGTAGAAGGTGTTTCCAGAATAATTAACAAGAATTTGAATGATTTAGATCAAACTAAGAGACCAATACATTGCAGTGATGTGAAACGAGAAGTTTTATACATAAAAAATGATGATCAATGGGTAAAAGAAAATGAAACTAACAAACCAATTTTAACAAAGGTAATTAAACAAATTGCATGCGAAAATATAAAACAGATAAGCGAATGGAGAAAAAAGTACCCGGATTGCACCGATTCCGATTCAAGAAAAAATGATTTGTATTTAAATATTGTAAGTAATGCGATGTCAGGATCCACTGCAGAAGAACAATCAAGTAATTATGATAAAATCATCTCAAGGGTTGCGAAAGAAGTGATAATCGAAAAATAAATATTCTCTTTAAGTTAAAAATAATATATATTAATTCCAAATTCTGCTTTTCTGCTTTTGTTGTTTTCAAATTGGAAAATATTTTTGAGAAATGGACAAAAATAAATGTCCAAAATGCAAAATCGAAAAGTAGATTCTGAAAAAGGGGGTCTGAAAACAGCTTCCTTATCATAATGCTCTAAAAATATTTTTTACAGTGAAAAAATTGTTACGATCTTTTTTTTATGTTTTGACACATAAAGTATTTAGGAGTTTTTTTTGTAGTATATATATACTACAAATGACTACATTTTTTACTCAAAAAAACTCAAAAAAATATGAATGTTTTTTTTGTGACTTTAAATGCTCTAATAAAAATGATTACAGCAGACACATTTTAACGCGTAAGCACAAAATACTATCTTCTACTACAGGAAAAAACTCAGAAAACTCAGAACCCCCGGAAGGTTTCATATGCAATTGCGGTAAGGAATATAAACATCATTCAAGTTTATGGAATCATAAAAAAAAATGTAATTTTATAAAAGAAACTATAAATGAAGCTAATACAGATGCAAATAAAGATGGAAATAAAGAAGTAGATATATTTGATAAAAATTTGATCCTTACACTGATACAGCAAAATAATGAACTACAAAAACAAATGTTAGAAGTAATTAAAAATGGAACAAATAATACGACTCATACGAATTCTCATAACAAATCATTTAATTTACAGTTCTTTTTAAACGAAGAATGTAAGGATGCTTTGAATATTGCCGAATTTGTTAGTTCTATAAAAGTCCAATTAGAAGATTTGGAAACAACTGGGAGATTAGGTTACGTAGAAGGGGTTTCCAGAATAATTAACAAAAACTTAAATGAATTAGATCAAACTAAGAGACCAATACATTGTAGTGATGTGAAACGAGAGATATTATACATAAAAAATGATGACCAATGGATAAAAGAGAATGAAACTAACAAACCGATTTTAACAAAAGCAATTAAACAAATTGCATGCGAAAATATAAAACAGATAAGCGAATGGAGAAAGAAGTATCCTGACTGCACTGACTCAGACTCAAGAAAGAATGATCTGTATCTAAATATTGTTAGTAATGCGATGTCAGGATCCACAGCAGAAGAACAATCAAGTAATTATGATAAAATCATCACAAGGGTTGCGAAAGAAGTGATAATCGAAAAATAATATATTCTCTTTAAGTTAAAAATAATACATATTAATTCAGCTTCTTTAGGAACCGACTGTGAGTTAAAATTAAGAAAAAATAAGATCAAATATTTACATAGTTATGGATGATTTTAATGTTAGTTCGTTGCATGAATCAAAAAACGAATGGGGGGCACGTTTGTTGACAATAATGACGCCATTAATAATAGAGGGATTTAAATCAATATTTGATGAGTCAATAAAATTATGTAGGGAAAACGATGAAATGGACAAGTATTTAATGACCTTTCAGAATTTGATTACACGCATCCCAAAATGGAATCAAAATATTGTTGAACAGGAGAGAAAACGAATTATTGAGAGAAGCTGTTGTGGATATTTAGAAGAATTAGTAACTTGTGTTCATATTATTCAATTAAAAATTCTTACAGCAATGCGAGTTGGTCAAAAACAGAAAAAAATCGATATAAATATCCCGAAATTGGATGATTTTATTCACAAGGCATACATCAACGTAGCCAGAAAGGTATATAAAAATGTGTATTTATTTGAGATACATTCATCACCATTACAGATCCAAAGACACAACCGAGAATTAGAAATAATTGTCCAAGAATGTATTTTGAATGCGGTTAGAGAAAGCATACCAATAGAACATATTTTGAAGGCATATATGGATGAAACAGTGGAAGACGATGTGATTGAAGAAATAAGGGAACAAGTTGTAGAAAAAAGTGAAGCAATTAACGCAAGAGGAGAGACGACATTTATTTCCGAAGAAAATAAAGAAGGAGGTTCGGGATCAGAGAAACAATCCTTGTCATTCAATGATGTAGATAAGGCAGTTGATAAATCAGGAAAAGAAGAGTTAATAACAGCCCCAAAAACAATTGAACGTTTGGAAGAAATTAGTAATTTAAGAAATATTCAAAGAAAAATGGAAGAGGAAGATGATAACGATAAGTTAAATATTTCAGATGAAAATATTGATCTGGATCATTTAGATATTCATGTTATTGGAGAGAAAAGTATAAATTTGGAACCGAATATTTTGTTAGATGATGTAGAAGTTTTAGCATAAATATAAATATGCGTTAAATAGGAAAATGAATTGTAAAAATATATTGTAAAATGGATAATATATTTTTAGTAGCAGGGGTAATATCTGTAATATTTTTTGTAGCTAAATTTTTAGAAATGCGATACATTGAAAAAGATAGCAAACCTTTAAAAATTTTGATAAGAGATTCATTGGTAGTATATGTGAGTGTTGTTTTGGGTAATTTTATTATAGAACAGCTCGATCCGGTTATAAAAGACAATATAATTCCCGAAAGCCCAATTGCTTTTACAGATAACCCCCCATTTTAACGGCCTGTCCAAACTTTAACAAATTTTTCAGTAACAATTTTATTGTCACAGTCATTCATGTATTCATCGTAATCATATATAAATGATTTATGATGGTTTAAAATATTACCAAAAATAGATTTCAGTTTTTTAACAGCAGGGTCTTCTATACTAAAAAGAAGACCAAGGATTCTCTCTAAAGCACACCGATCGCTTCTACAATTAACAACAGGTATCAAATTAGAAATTCTATATTTTGTTTCGATATGATCCAAAAATTTTAAATTAATATATGATTGCCCACCAAAGCACAAATTAAATTTGTAAGAATTGTTTAATCCAAGCACACTAACTTCAGGTCCTTTTAATATTGATTTGACTTCTGAATTGTTTCTTAATTTGTTACTGATTCTTATTAAATTGTTTATATTTTCTTTATCGTATGGATGATGCCATAATGGTAATACATTACATTTTAGCAATTCAAATGATATACGTTTATGTATAAAAACACTATCATGTAATATTACTGCGTTATCAAACCATCTGTATTTCAAAAAATAAATATAGGGTAACAATTCTCCTCTTTTAGGATATTCTGATTGTATAATTTCAACATTATTACATCCGTGTGTAGCATTGACAAACTCATAATTACTGTTGTCGTCGATGATTACAATTTTTTTTAAAGGATAAAAAGTTTTAATCAGTTGAATAGATCTATTCCAATACTTATTTGTTTTTGTAGAATTAACATGTCTTGTTATAATAAAACCGTAACTCATTATATTTATATATTAATATATAAATATATAAAAAATGAACTAAATATAGCAAGGTAACTCATCAATATTCATAATATTTTCTACCTTTGGAACATTATTTTTAGAAACTACGAATTTACTAAATTCAGGTCTTTCTAATTGTGCGTTCGGTGTATGATTATGAACACAGCGCGCGATCATCTTATATAATTTAAAGTCTGGATATCGTTCGGCTCCATTATTTTTGTATAATACATTGATACCATTGTCATCAATACACCATTCTACAATTAATTTCACTATTGGAGAGCATTCGTTAATATTTTTGATGCTATCCATATCATCAATTATATAATCAAATATAGAGCAGGCTAAACGACATAAATCGAAACTAAAATTAGGCTCTAATCGTAATTTTTTATCGTTAAAATAAGGTTCAGTATTATATTGTGTTGCTGCATCTCCACCAATTTGAAAACTGTCGCTACAAAATAGTTTGTTATCGAATTTATAAATAGCACGTCCAAAATCAATAATTTTAAATATTTTCCCAAATGTGGGAACCTTATATATTTTTTTTTTGTATTGATAATAAATGAATTTTTTGTTAGTTGGTATATACATAATATTGTTGGTATGTAGGTCATTATGAGTAAATGAAAATAATTTTTGATATGTTATCAGTGTCATTATGATTTGCATAAGAGCCGACATCCATTCATCAGTTGAGAGATCATTATTTATTATTAAATCGTCAAATGTGTTTTCACAGCATTCCATACAAATAACCTGAACAGGAAATTTTTGAATAGTTAGAAATAATTTTTCTTCTTCTATATCTGAATCGTCATCGTCATCTTCATTGTCTCCATTATCGTCTGAATGATTTTTTAATTGCTCAAGTCCCTCAATATCATCAATATCATCAATATCATCAATATCATCAATATCATCAATATCATCAATATCGTTCAACGTTTCTATTCCATCTAAAAATTCAATATCACAAGAATTATCTCCAGAACCAGTTGTAGATTTGGAACAATCTTGATCTTCAAGTAAATCGTCGTCATTAGTATGAGAAGTTCTCGATGAACAAGAGGAACCAGATTTCAGACTTGCCGATTTTTTCTGATCAGTCACATGAATAGAATTAGTGATATCTACTAATTCCATATTTAGATTTTTAACATCTTCAAGCGATACTTGATTATTATCAGAAAAAATATTTTCATAAATATTTTCATCAATAGATTTTAAAGATAAATTGGATTTTTGTGAAATATTCATAATGTTCAATGGCTTCAATGGAGCTTCTTGAGAATCAGGAATGAGATGTGAATAATCCTCAATCGTGAATAATACATTTTTTTGTTTATTAAAGAAATCGCATTGAATCAGGTAATCAATATCATCAATTACATTAATTTTAAAATTATTTTTAATCGCAAGAAAAGATCCATAATAATCTAAACCATGAACAAAATGATGTGTGTTAAGTAGCTGACTTGTTAAAAATGAAAAGAAGCCATCAATATAGGATGAATTATTTGGATCTGCAATTTTTGGATGTACTTTTCTGCTGTTATCGAATGCAGGTAAATTAAATAATTGTGTGTCATTATGATTATATTTTCCAACAAGGTATTTAAATGGATCTAACAGAGGGGCCATTTTAATAAATACCTTTTGAGTAATCGTGAATTCTTCATCGGTAATATTTTTAAGTTTACAGTTATAAATATGTTGATGTTCGTATATGATATCTTTATCCCTATTTTTGTCTTTTATTTCCTTAATGTCAAATATAGACCAGACGTGATTCAAATTAATAGAACTATAATTCGTATTGTTTAATGAAAAAAAACGATCATATATAGGTATATAGTTCTGTGTGTTTGATAGAGAAATGTTCGATGTGGATTGAAATTTATTGAAAAGATTCACATTCTTTCTTTTTTGATAATTCACGGTAATTGTCATTAGCTAATAAAAATAAAAATATAAGTTATATTTAACTTATTATTTAACTAAAGTAATTAACTAAAGTAATATTCCTAAACAAATACGAAATAAAAATTGTGTTGTGCGTATAACAATATTTTTTTTTAAATGTAATAATATAAGTACAATGAATTTAGAGTTAAAACGTTTCGATATGAAATCAATCAGTTTTAAGCCGAATGAATCGAAGGGGCCTGTTGTGGTTTTAATTGGTCGTCGTGACACTGGTAAATCTTTTTTGGTAAGAGACTTATTATATTATCATCAGGATATTCCAATTGGAACTGTTATTTCCGGTACAGAAGAAGGAAACGGATTTTATGGAAAATTGGTTCCCAAATTATTTATACACAATGAATACAACACAGCCATTATCGAAAACATTTTAAAACGTCAGCGACAGGTATTGAAGCAAATTAAGAAGGAAATGGAACAGTTTAAACGTTCAACGATCGACCCTCGAACCTTTGTTATTCTGGATGATTGTCTATATGACAACACGTGGGCACGCGATAAAATGATGAGACTTCTTTTCATGAACGGGAGACATTGGAAGGTAATGCTTATCATTACGATGCAGTATCCTCTTGGAATCCCCCCTACACTGAGAACCAATATTGATTACGTATTTATTTTAAGAGAACCGTATATTGCGAATAGAAAGAGGATATATGAAAACTATGCGGGTATGTTTCCTACATTGGAGTCATTTTGTCAGGTTATGGATCAATGTACAGAAAATTACGAGTGTCTTGTGATTAATAACAATGCCAAGTCAAATAAGCTACAAGACCAAGTGTTCTGGTATAAGGCAGATGCTCATAATGACTTCCGATTAGGATCAAAAGAGTTCTGGGAGCTTTCCAAACAGATAAATGATGAAGACGAAGAGGAACAATATGATCCCAATAATGTGAAGAAGCGTGGTGCGGGGCCAAAAATCGCCGTGAAAAAGAGCAAATGGTAAATCGCTTTTAAATAAGATTAGCATTTTTTATTATTTATTAAATAATACAGCGTTAATTTCTCTTAATACATTTGATAAATCAAACCCTTTTTCATTAGGATTATATCTTATTATTTTATTACCTAATGATGTCATATAAAGGTCTCTTATTTTTTCATTTTCTTGGTCACGATCAGCGTGATTATTTTCATCACATTCTATAACTAATTTATAGTCGATAAAATATAAATCTGCTCTATATTTACCTATAGTAAATTGGCGTTTGACATTTAACATATTGCTATATGCGTTTGAAATAAACCCAATTGTTTGATTTTCAATACACATACCGATATTTATTTGTTTTATGTTTTTACTTAAATCAACAATATATTTATTTCTTAAATTATAAGAATTTTTCAACAATTCAAACGCATCTTCTGTAAGAAGATAAGTTATTTTATTTTGGCCACCATGTTTTTTAATTTGTTTAAATTTATTTCGTTCAATAATATAATGAATATTTTCTTTATAATTTTTAGTTAAATGTCTAACTAATTCAACTTTTTGACTTGTTAAATATAATAATTCTTCTAAATTTCTACAAATTCGCACATTCTTTGATAATACATTATGTAATATCATAATTAAATTCAATTTTTAAATATGATATTTAAATAAAAAAGATATCAAACTATATTAATTATAAGGGAATATTCACAGCAAATTTTATTTAGAGTATTTGTATTACAACACATATGTATTTATATAACTATATAAATACATAACTATATAAATACATAACTATATAAATACATAACTATATAAATACATAACTACATAACTATATAACTATATAATTTAAACACATTCAAACATACAAATGCTTAGCCGAAATGAAAATTATTTATTAGAAATATTTGATGATATTGAAGAATTGGAAGATATGGATGTACAAAATGAAAATATACGGGGATTATCCCATTTATTAGAATTTAAAAGTTTATTACGACTATATTGTAATAATAATTTGTTAACAAGTCTCCCTATATTACCGAAGACACTGATCATTTTAGAATGTCATAATAATTTAATAACCCATTTGCCTCCATTACCGCCAAACTTAGAAGTTCTCTCGTGTTTTAAAAATAAAATCAAGTGGTTGCCACCATTGCCACCATTTTTACGAGTGCTTACGTGTGGAGAAAATAAAATAAAACTCATTCCTCCATTACCCAAAACATTGGTGGAATTATATTGTAGTTTTAATGAAATCGTTAAACTTCCGCCATTGCCACCATTATTAAATGTGTTATTATGTGTAAATAATAAAATAGAAAATTTACCAAGATTACCGAATTCAATTGAGACACTTCATTGTGAACATAATGAACTAACAAGTCTTCCTGAACTACCAGAAAATTTATATTCATTATGTTGTAATTTTAATCATATAGAAGTTCTTCCTAAATTACCAAATAAATTAGAATTATTTTCTTGTGCAGGTAATAATATATCTTTTCTACCAAGTTTGCCCGAAAAAATAATTTCGTTATGTTGTCAACATAATGAGCTAACGAGTATCCCATTATTACCTGAAACCTTACAATCGTTAGATTGCAGTAATAATAGGGTGACTACTTTACATTCTTTGCCCAAGAACTTATTATTCTTAAATTGCTTTAGCAATAGGCTGACAAGATTGCCAACGATATTACCAGATAGTTTAGAATGTCTTTATTGTGAAAACAATAATTTAAAAATGCTTCCATTATTTTCTGATAATTTATCACAATTGTGTTGTTATAGTAATAATTTATTTTACACCCCTTTTTTACCTCATAATCAAGACAAAATGTTGATTTATAAAAACAAAAATTTAAAATGTATTCAAAATATAATTGAAAGAATACATAAATTTAGATTTCAATATTATTGTCTAAAATATAAAGATCGATTTCGAAAATGGTTATGGATAAATATAAGGGAAAAAAGGGCAAAGCAAAAATACGCCCCCGAAAATTTATTAAAGTTATTGAATAATTTGAATAATGAAAAAGATATAGAGATTGTTATAAACGATTGGTCATATTCATAATCATATATTATAGGATTAATTTTAATTTTAATAATAAATAATAAAAATAATATTATTTATCATTGTTTCCATATTTATTTAAATACTTTAAAATTTGGTTATTCATTTTTTTCCTTTGTCGCAAAGGGTCCGCTAACAAGTTCAGATTGTCCATAATCAGTCTTTCCTACAACCACATTGTCTCCATCAAATAATTCACTGCGAATATCAGCAACAGAGATAGTTTCTGATGATGTCAATGCTTTCTCTTGAGTACTAACACCTACAAGGTTTCCCTCTTGATCAATATCCTGAGTAAGAACATTACCATATCGTTCCGCATTCTTCTTGTTATCATCAATTGCCTTCTGCTTAGTTTCCTTAACACGTGCTTCAAACGCATTCTTTGCGGCGCTTTCGTTCTTGTGCTTTTCTTGGGCAAGTTGATTTAGCTCTTCTTCCATATACTCAACACGTCCAGTTTTGTATGCTTCTGGATCCCATGGAAGCCAAGTACCGACAGGACCAACAAACACATCAAAATTAGGATCGGTTTCTCTTAATAAACGCGCACGTAACTCAGCCTCTTCTTGAGACGCAAAATGACCTCTTGACTTGAACCCACGAACTGATGTTTGGAAATTATGTTTGATATTAAATTTCTTTTCAAGTTCGTCTTCTTCTTTATCGATGAAAGTCTTATAATCATCCTCAATAGAAGATGCAATAATGTTATCACGCTCTTCCTTGACAAAACTTTCATAATCCTTCATAACATCTTCAAAAGATAACTTATATTTGTAAGAAACAAAGTTAATAAATTGATGAAATTTTTCCATTGACTTGGAAAATTCCCATCTCTTTAGGAATTCTTCAAAAAAAAACATTTCTTTTTGTTTAAGGATTTTTTCAGGAGTAATAAAAGAGAAGCAACCGAATGTTTGGCCTGCGATTGGTTTATCCACATCAAGCAAATCAACGTATTTAGGATTAGGGGAACCATCCTTGGTCTGTTTTCTTTCAAAAGCCATTTTCTTTGCGGCGTTGTATTTTGATTTTCCACTCATTGTATATTATTTATTTAGTTCGTTTTAAGTTTTAATTTATTAAATTATTATTTTTTTCTTTTTATTTTATATAGAATGTTTAACGTTGCTGAATTGATTAAGCGAGTGATCAAATACATGATTGAAGGATTGATGGTGGCAATTGCAGCTTTTGCTATTCCTAAGAGATCTTTGAATTTAGAAGAAATTGCGTTGTTGGCCTTAACCGCTGCCGCTACTTTTGCCATTTTGGACACATACATTCCAAGCATGGGTGTCAGTGCTCGTCAAGGAACTGGCATAGGTATTGGGCTCAACCTTTCTGGGTTTCCTATGTAAGACCATAATATGGTGTAATCCTTTTAAATATATTTAATATAATATTTTAAAAAAATTAAATATTATATAATTAATTATAACTTAGAATTATTCAATAATATTTATAATAATGCGATATAC
>Ga0247722_10001962_pt1 | contig 10985 bp, 10 predicted proteins | sample MSEWelMarce3H_FC_FD_189094 | JGI IMG/M metagenome (GOLD analysis project Ga0247722, IMG submission 189094) | Subsurface sediment microbial communities from gas well in West Virginia, United States - MSEEL Well Study Marcellus 3H_FC | ecosystem: Environmental > Terrestrial > Deep subsurface >...
CATCCTGAGCATGCAAGGAATGGATGGTTAACCAAAGTAGAGCGGCATGTAAAAGTTTGATTTTCACTTTTCAAGAAATTAATGTTATCAAATTTAGAACTTTTTTTTTTGATATAAAAAATAAAAGCGTAATTTTCCAATGTTTTTAATAAATGACTCATTTTACATTAATAGTTGAAAGATTAGATTACTGATTTTTTATTTTATTTAATGAAGAGCCTCATATTAAAACAGATATAATAAATTTATGATAAATAATTTGATTGTTCGGCAGTATCAAAATAGCGATTTTTCTCTTTGGAATTCATTTATCGAAGAGTCAAAAAACGCTACTTTTTTATTTCATAGAGATTTTATGGAATATCATGCCGAAAGATTTGCTGATTTTTCGTTATTAATTTTTGAAAAACAAACGCTACTTGCCGTATTACCTGCAAATAGAGTAGGAGCAACTTTGTTTTCGCATCAAGGATTAACTTACGGAGGTTTGGTATTGAAAGACAAAACGCATCTTGCAGACGTAATTATAGTTATGCAACAAGTGCTTAAATTTTTAAATCAAAACCAAATGCAAGCCTTACAGTTAAAAATAATTCCAAGTATTTATGCCACAATACCTTCAGATGAAATGGACTATATTTCGTTTTTGGTACATGCCAATTTAATTCGTAAAGATAGCCTTGCGGTGGTTGATTTTACTAATCAAATTCCAATATCTAGGGTTCGAAAAAGAGGCGTTGAAAAAGGAAATTCATTAGGATTAATTGTTAAAGAAGAAACTGATTTGACTTCTTTTTGGAACCAATTGTTGGTGCCTAACTTAGCCTCAAGGTACCAATCAAAACCAGTGCATAGTTTGGAAGAAATGACCTATTTAAAATCAAAATTTCCCCAAAATATCAGGCAATTTAATGTTTATTTTGAAAATAAATTGATTGGAGGCGTTACTGTTTTTTTTACAAAAAATGTAATACATCCCCAGTATATTTCAGGAAATAAAGAGTTCAATAATACCTACGGCGGACTTGATTTTTTGTATAATTTTTTGATGACAAAATTTGATTCTGAAGCCCGTTTTTTTGATTTTGGTCCATCCAATGAATCATCAGGAAAACAACTTAATGAAAGTCTTCATTATTGGAAAGAATCCTTTGGAGCGCGCACCATTGTTCAAAATTTTTACGAAATAAAAACTCAGAATTATTCACTTTTAGAAAACGTATTAGTATGATTCCGTTTTTAGATTTACAAAAATATAATGAAGCACATCAGGCTCATTTTCAAGACAAACTAAATTTAATTTTAAAAAAAGGTTGGTTTGTGCTTGGTGATGAAGTTGCTGCATTTGAACAAAATTTCGCAACTTACTGTGGTACAAAACATTGTATAGGAGTTGGAAACGGTTTGGATGCTTTAATTCTAATTTTTAAGGGCTACATTTTACTTGGTAAATTAACCAAAAACGATGAAGTCTTAGTTCCTGCAAATACCTATATTGCTTCTATTTTAGCAATTGAAGAGGCTGGATTAGTACCTGTTTTGGTTGAACCTTTTGAGAATACTTTTTTAATCAATACTAATTTAATTGAGGCTAAAATAACATCAAAAACAAAAGCCATTTTACCCGTTCATTTGTATGGTCAACTTGCTCAAATGGATGAAATTAATGCAATTGCACAAAAACATAATTTACTTGTGGTGGAAGACGCTGCTCAGGCACATGGTGCTGTTTTTCAATCAGGTAAAAAAGCTGGAAATTTATCTAATGCAGCAGGATTTAGTTTTTATCCTGGTAAAAATTTAGGTGCTCTAGGCGATGCAGGCGCAATTACTACCAATGATGATGCGTTGGCCAAAGTACTAAAGTCAATTCGAAATTATGGTTCGGAAGTTAAATATACTAATGAATATAAAGGTGTCAATTCACGATTGGACGAGGTTCAGGCGGCTTTTTTAAATGTTAAATTGTCTTTTTTGGACACCGAAAATCAGCTACGACGTGATATAGCTATTCGATATTTATCTGAAATTAAAAACCCAAATATACAATTGCCGTTTTATGATTTTTCAGACAATCATGTTTTTCATTTGTTTGTTATTCAGTGTGTTAATAGAATTGATTTTCAAAATTATTTGCTAAATAATGGTGTTGCAACGATGATTCATTACCCAATTCCACCTCACAAACAAAAATCATTTGAAAGTTGGAATCAGTTGTCGTTTCCAATTACTGAAAAAATACATAATGAGGTGTTGAGTTTGCCTTTACATCCCTTTTTAACCACAGATGAAGTTAATTTAATAATAGAATTAGTAAATAATTATTAATTGAATACAGAAGAGCATTTAGTTTACAGAAAAATTTTTAAAGCAACCTCTTTATTTGGGGGTGTGCAAGGTTTTTCTATGCTTACATCAATTATAAGATCCAAAGTTTTAGCGCTTTTAATAGGTACTTCTGGATATGGGATTTATGGATTTTTGAATACAATAATTGAATTGTTTAAACAATTTTCGGGTTTAGGAATTGAAACAAGTGGTGTAAAATTTATATCTGAAGCTGTTGATAATCAAGTGAATTCAAAATACAATCATACTGTTTCTCTTTTATTAAAATTGTCTTTTGCTTTAGGTAGTTTCGGTGTTTTGGCTGCTATTTGTATGTCGCCCATTTTAAGTTGGACTGTTTTTTCAGATACAAGTAAGTGGTTTGTATTTGTTTTTATATCCATTTCAGTACTTTTTAATCAGTTAGTTGCTACCAATAATGCCATTTTTCAAGGGAGTGATAAACTTGTTTTTTTAGCCAAGTCAAATTTGTATTCAAATAGTATCGGATTGTTGATTACATTACCTTTGTTTTATTTTTTTAAAGAAGACGCGATTATACCTTCAATCGTAATTATTTCTGTAGTAAATTTTATTATATCTTCATTTTATTTAAACAAGATTGTTAAATTCAGTAACAGTATTTCGTTCATTCAGTCGTTTAAAGAGGGAAAAGAAATGATTCGTTTTGGCAGTTTATTTGTAGTCATGGGCTTTCTACCTTTAGTGGTAAATTTTGCGCTTCAGCTTTTTATTAATAATAAGGATGGTTTGCACGCCGTTGGATTATTTAATGTATCTATTATTGTTTTGAATACGTATGTAGGATTTATTTTTACAATTATGGCTACTGAATATTACCCTCGTTTGATTAAATCTTTTACTTCAAATATTTCAATCTCAACAACTGTTTGTCAGCAAGTTACAACATCTTTGTTATTAGTAACACCCGTGGTTTTGTTTTTTATTACATTTGGTCAATCAATTATTAAATTATTGTTTTCTAACAAGTTTATTGAAATAACAACGATGTTAAATTGGGCTCTTTTGGGTATGGTTTTTAAATCTATTTCGTTTTCAATAGGATACATTTTTATTGCCAAAGCTGATTCTAAAATTTTCACCAAAACCTCTTTATTTTTCAATCTTTTACATTTTATATTGCTTTATTTGGGCTATTTATTGTATGGCTTGGAAGGGTTAGGAATGGCAATTTTGATGTACTATTTTTTACATTTTGTAGTGATTTTTTTAATTGCAAAAAAACGGTATGCCATTAATTTTGATACCCATTTAATTTATCTAATTGTAGCATCATTATCAATTTGTACGGCGGTTTTAATGATAAAAATTCTTGTAAAAGATAATTTTGTATATTTACTTTCCATCTTTATATGTGCTACTTTTTTATCTTTTTATAAATTAAAAAAACTAATTTCAAAAGATACTATTTAAAATATAAACAACTTATGATACACCTAAATATTAAAAGAAGAATTTCGTTTTTTTGTAAAGTAAATTGGATTAAAACAATCTATTTTAATTTTAAAAAATTTCCATTTAATATAGCTATACAACTACCTGTATATTTTTATGGAAAAGTAAATTTTCAAAATATATCTGGTGAAATAAGTATCCAATCGACTATTCAAAGAGGGATGATTGGTTTTGGTCAACCATACGAAATGACAACGAGAGAAGCAGGTACAGCCGAGTTGGTTTTGTTAGGCAAAATAGAATTTTTGGGTCATGTTCAATTTGGAAAGGATTATTTTATTTATGTCAAAGAAAATGCCCTTTTAAAAATGGGAAATATGTCGTCTTTAGCATCCAAAGGTAAAATTATTTGTACAAATTTGATTGTTTTTGGTGATTATGCACGTATTGGATCTGAATCACAGGTTATTGACACTAATTTTCATCAAATGATTGACGTTGTTTCCCAACAAAAATTACCAATGAGTGCGCCAATTGTACTAGGAAATTACAATTTTATTAGCAACAGGGTTACGCTGCTTTCCAAAACAAAATTACCCAATTTTTGTACAGTTGCTTCCAATAGTGTTTGTGCCAAAGATTATACCTATTTGGACGAAAATAGCTTAATTGGTGGGGTACCAGCTAAATTATTGAAATCAAATATTTCACGTGATTGGAATGGCGAAAAGGAAACTATGGATTTATGGTTAAAAGTCAAATAGTTATCAACTTGTCCATATGTTAAGATATTGATTAGCAATAAGATGGTGGTCGTGGTGTTTTGCAACAAATGCTCTAGCGCGCAATCCAATTGCGTCAATTTCGTTTGGATTTTCAATCAATTCAGACAATTCATTTACTATTGATTCAACTGATGGTAAGGCATTTATGGCTACTTTTTCATTTAATTTATAATACTCATAAAATTCTTTTTCGGCTCCTGTGAAAACCACTTTTCCTTTTGCCATAGCCTCAAGTGCATTATATCCTTGGTCAAACCCATATACTTGATCCAATAAAATATCGCACAAATTGTATTTTGTAATATACTCTTGATAGGGCAAATTTTCTGAAATTGTTATCTCAATCAAGTCGCCATATTTTTCAGAAATTTGTTGCAAAGCTTCTTCAAAAAATGCAATTCCTTTTGTAAAATACGTATTCCTGTTTATACCTAAAAAAATAGATATTTTTTGGGGCTTATTTTTGGTAACTAGTTCATTAGTAGATAAATTTATAGGATTTGGAATCATTCCCAAATAGCAAGGATTTCCTTTCATTGGTAAATGATAATCCAGGTCAGAGGCTATTACACCCCGAACTTTTTTATATAACAAATCGTGCGTTTTTTTATGTTCTTTGGAGGTATATTCTAAAATAAATGAGTATTCTTTTTTTGATTTTTCATTCTCAAAATAGGGGTTCATTATAGAATATCGTTCTTTTCGGTCTAGTAAATATTTTGTAATAGTATAGTCTGGACCACAGCACAATAAAAAGCACTTCGAATTGTTTTTGATAATCTTTTTCAATAAAAATCGTTCTAAACTTGGAAGGGTTTGAATGGGACTTTCGTTAATAAACTGAACAAAATCATAGTTTTTTAATTGATGTAAATGAAAATAAAATCGAAGTCCATGCTCCAATTTCATTATATCAAAATTAAAAATTTTAAAAATAGTTTTTTTAATAAAACTACCTAGTAAAGTGTTGCTAAACCTTGCCCTTGTTGATAAATCAGCGGGATAATTTTTGAAACCATCTCCATTTGCAATTAGCACTACGTGATGCCCGCTAGCAATTAATCCTTCTTTTAAGGAATTATGCAGCCTACTATATTCGCCAATTAATAATATTCTCACTTTATGCTTATATTTGTGGCTAAAATAGTTAAAATTTTGAACTCTTTACCAAAAAATAAACTTTCTATTTGTATAGTTTCTGAGCAGTTAGCTACTGGCGGGGCCGAAAGATGTGCCGCTTTGTTGTCTGATTTTTTGGTAGCTAATGATCTGAATGTGCACCATTTAATAACTATTAACCGTGTAGAATATCCATTTTCTGGGTGTCTTTTCAACATGGGACTATTAAAAAATGATTCCAATCCTTTCAATAAAATGTTTCGATTTTGGAAAATGTATCTTTTTTTTAGACAGCACAAATTTGATTATATTATTGATTCACGAGTAAAAAACCATTTTTTACAAGAATTTTTTATTTCAAAATTTATTTATAATGCCCCTTTACTTGTTTGGGTACATAGTTTTATGACGGATTTATATTTTCCTAAAAACCCTTATTTTGCAAGGTTTTTATACAATAAACATTTAATTATTTCAGTTTCAAAAACTATTGAAAATAAAATTAAACAAATTTATAATTTTGAAAATGTGATTACAATTCACAATCCAATTGCCACAAATGATATTGAGTTACAATCTAATCAAAGTTTTAATTTCACCGATAAATATATTATTTCAGCCGGGAGTTTAAAAAATAATATCAAACAATTTGATGTATTGATTTCTTGTTATTTACAATCAAATTTACCCCATAACTCAATAAAATTAATCATTATGGGCGATGGGATTTTATTGGAGCAACTTAAGTTAGCTACAGCAAATATTGATTTGCAAAATAATGTTATTTTTGTAGGTCAACAAAACAACCCTTATATCTATTTTAAAAACGCTTTGTTTTCTGTTTTAACCAGCAAAAACGAAGGGTTTCCAATGGTTTTATTAGAAAGTCTTACTTGTGGTACACCAGTAATTTCGTTTGATTGCGAATCGGGTCCAAGTGAAATAATTGATAATGAACTAAATGGATTGTTAGTTGAAAATCAAAATCAACAAAAAATGATTTTTGCTTTGAATGAAATGGCAAATAATGAAAAATTGTATTTACATTGCAAGTCAAATTCAAAAGAAAGTGTTTCAGGTTTTTCAATTACTAAAATCGGGCAGCAATGGCTTCAAATAATGAAATAATATGAATATAAAAATTATCGAAATTCCAAAAATATTAGACCATAGAGGTAATATTGCAATTATTGAAAAAGAAACATTGCCCTTTGATTTTAAAAGAGTGTATTATTTGTACGATGTACCTAGCTCGGCAAGTAGAGGCGGGCATTCGCACAAAAATCAGGAGGAGTTTTTGATTGCCCTTTCAGGAAGTTTTGATGTTATTTTAAAAGACGGAAAATCTATCGAAAAAGTGACTTTAAACAAACCAGATAAAGGCTTATTAATTACTACCAATATTTGGAGAGAATTGGACAATTTTTCAGCTGGAGCTATTTGTTTAGTATTAGCATCAGACGTTTTTGATGAAAATGACTACGAAAGGAATTTTGATGCTTTTATGGCTAATTGTAAGATGTAATTCGTTTTCCTTTTTTAAGCTTTTTTTGTTTCCAAATTTTTATTTTATTTAATAAAAAACTTGGTAAATGTAACAAAATAATTTGTTTCCAATTTAGATTTGAAAGGTTAATACCTTTTTTTAATTGATTGTATTTTCCAAAATCACCCTCCATTTTATACATTTTTGCATGCGTGTAACGTTGAAAATCAATGAATTTTTTTAATGAAAGATTAGTATTGTTTTTTTCATAATAATCAAAATCAGTTATTTTTTTAGAACTAAAATTGCTTTGCGTTATTTGATTTTCAGAAACAGTATGGTATTGGGTTAAGGTACACTTGGAATACACTAATTTGTAAACTAAATTGGCTCTAATATTAAAATCAACATCTTCTCCGTAGGTTATTTTTTCGTTGTAAAATCCTATATTTTCAAACACTTCTTTCTTTACACAAATGCTTGAATGACAGTATAATGGTTGCTGTAAACTTTTTTCAAAATAATCATTAATTAAACCATTTTTTAGTAATTTTTCAGCTCCATTTGCAGGTAAAATTGTTATTTTGTCGTCAATTATTTCTTCATAATTTGTTGCAAATAAATGAGCATCAGGAAAGGAAGTTATCAATTGATAAATTTCTTTTAAAAAATCGGGTTTCCAAAGATCATCGGCATCCAAAAATGCTATATATTTTGAAGTTGCATTTTTAATTCCAGTATTTCTAGTTGCAGAAAGTCCTTGATTTTTACTATGCGATAGGAGTCTAATTCTCGAATCGTCAAATGCGGCAACAACTGCAAAACTGTTGTCGGTAGAGCAGTCGTTAATTAACACAACTTCAAAATTGGTAAAACTTTGATTTAAAACACTTTCCAGAGTTTTGCCAACGTAATTTTGTTTGTTATACAAAGGAATTACTACGGTAATAAAGGGCTTCATTCTAAATTTATTTTACAAAAATAACCAAGTTTATATAAATCTAAAATAATTATTTTTGGTGAATTGGAAAGTAATTGATGTTCCATTTTTGTTTTAAATTTTGTAAAAAGGAAAGCAATTGGCTTTAATAAATTTATTTTTTGAACAATAGAAAAGGCAAATAAAAGACGATTATCTGCGGTGTAATTTTCACCTTTTTTATTAATACTTTTTAAATTATGTAACGAAATTCTAATTTTTTCAATAAAAATTTTAGACGTTTCTAAATTCAAATGATATACAGAATTGTCAATATGTGTAATTGGTATTTTTAATTTTTTTAAATCTTGTGCTAACACAAAATCCTCATATCCGTAAGTTTTTAAATTTTCATTAAATTCCAAACGTCCAACTATTTTTTTATTTAGTAATAAATTGGAAGTCAATACATTTTGATAGGGGTTTAGTAACCTCTTTTTCAATGAAATAGACTCTCGGTTGCTGCCATAAACCCATCGTAGCTTTTCATTTTGGCTTGGCTGACTTTTTTTGTAAACTAAACCGCCGTAAATAACTGGACTTTTATTAGTTTCAATTTGATCAACATATTTTTTTATAAAGTCATTTTCTTTCGGAAATACATCCGAATCAAGAAAAAGCAAGTCATCAAATTTGGATTTTTGGATTAATGTTAACCGGTTTTTAGTTCGTCCTAAATTTTCAGAATTAATTTCAAAACTGCAATTTTGTAAACTATTTATTTTTGAATTTTCCTCAATATAAAGTGAACTACAATCGTCTTGCACAATAATTTCATAGTCAAAGTTGAGTCCATCAGCTTGTTTTTTTAATTCCAGCACTAATGAAAAACAATTGTAATTATATGTTGGAATAAGTACTGATAACATTAAACAGATCTTTGTACCACTTCAAAAATAGCGCCCTCTTCGCATTTCAACGTTTTAGATGGAAATTTTAATAACAGGGCATAATCATGAGTTGCCATAATAATAGTTTTCCCAATAGCATTGATTTTTTTTAGTACTTCAAGAACTTCAACGCTTGTTTGTGGGTCCAAATTACCTGTTGGCTCATCGGCTAATATAATTTCAGGATCGTTTAATAATGCTCGAGCAATTGCAACTCTTTGTTGTTCACCTCCCGAAAGTTGGTGTGGCATTTTTGAGGCAAAACCTTTCATACCTACTTTGTCCAAAACTTCATCAATTTTTTCTTGCATTTCTGCGGCGTCTTTCCAACCTGTTGCTTTCAATACAAATAGCATATTTTCAGTAACACTTCGGTCGGGAAGTAATTTAAAATCCTGAAAAACAATTCCGATTTTTCTTCTCAAAAAAGGGATGTCACTCTCTTTTAGTGTTGCCAAATCAAACCCAACAAATGTTCCTTCTCCTTCAGTTAAAGGCAAATCAGCATAAAGCGTTTTCATAAAACTACTTTTCCCAGAGCCTGTTTTTCCAATAATATAAATAAAATCACCTTGAACTACTTCCAAGTTTATTTCAGATAAGATGGCGTTATTTTCTTGGTAAATTGTAACGTTTTGTAATGATAATATGGGTAAAGGCATAATTCCTATTTGTTTATTCGGTAAAAGTAATAAGATAACGTTTGTTTACAAAATATATTTTAAATAAAATTTTAACTTACAGTTTTTGTTGTTTTTTATTTTAAAAATTGTTAAGAAAAATGTTTATAATAAATCCGAACAAACTACCGTTATATAAAGTATAATTTTACTTTTGAATAAGTTATTAAATAGTTCTACAATGATAAAAAATGCCACGTATTTTGTTCTGTTTTTTTTGATTATTACAACGTCAACTGTTGCTCAAAAATCGGAGGTTTACACCAATAAAATGTCTGATTTTGATAAAGCAATTTCGTTGTACAATGACAAACAATATTTATCGGCTCAATTGTTATTTGATAAAATTAAATCAGCAAATCCAACAACTGATGTTGCTGCTGATTGTAGTTATTACAGTGCTTTTTGCGCCATTAAATTAGAACAAAACGACGCTGAGCTTGCCATGGAAAAATTTGTTGAAGAGTACCCAACAAGTTCCAAACAAAATCAGGCTTTTATTGGTGTTTCTCAATATTATTTTGAACAAGGCAACTACCCAAAGGCTTTAGTTTATTTTGAAAAAGTGAACGAAAGCGCTTTGACAAATCAGCAAATTGAAAAATTTAATTTTCAAAAAGGATATTCTTTTTTTGCCTCCCAAAAAAAGAAAGAAGCAATTGTTTATTTCAATAAGGTTGTAAATTCAAAGGAGTACGGTGCTCAAGCAAAGTATTACTTAGGCTTTATGGCGTATGATAAAGAAGATTTTAAAGAAGCAACCAAGTACTTTGATGAAGTTTCGGGCGAAGAAAAATATAAGGAAAAACTATCCTATTTTCAGGCTGATATGAATTTTAAATTGGGAAAATTCCAAAAGGCAATTGAATTAGGTAAAGCTGCCATGCCAAAATCCAATGCCATTGAAAAATCAGAATTGAATAAAATAATTGGCGAAAGTTATTTTAATTTAAAACAATATGATGCTGCATTGCCTTTTTTAGTTGAATACAAAGGAAAAAAAGGAAAATGGAATAATACAGATTATTACCAACTTGGATACACATATTACCAACAGAAACAATACGAAAACGCCATTTCTCAATTCAATAAAATAATTGAGGGGAATGATTTTGTGGCTCAAAATGCCTACTATCATTTAGGTGAAAGCTATATGAAATCCGACAAAAAACAAGAAGCATTAAACGCTTTTAAAAATGCTTCTGAAATGGATTTTGATTTAAAAATAAAAGAAGATGCGCATTTGAACTATGCTAAAATTAGCTACGATATTGGTAATTC
>Ga0247722_10001963_pt1 | contig 10985 bp, 7 predicted proteins | sample MSEWelMarce3H_FC_FD_189094 | JGI IMG/M metagenome (GOLD analysis project Ga0247722, IMG submission 189094) | Subsurface sediment microbial communities from gas well in West Virginia, United States - MSEEL Well Study Marcellus 3H_FC | ecosystem: Environmental > Terrestrial > Deep subsurface >...
ATCCCGAAGTAGGATTCGATTTTTGTTTTTGCCGAGTTGGTGGAAAGAAACAATGCGAATTAGTATTTTATTTTAACACTTGAATTCTCGAGTTATGACTTTTAAAGGTTTGGTTATATCAGCACTAGCGGAAATTAGGTATGCTCGTAACAATCCGGTTAATGAGAGCTTTGATTTTAATTACAATAAATGCGACGGTTTCGAGATATTTAGCATACCCAAAGACAAGACTCATTCCATTCAGTTCTTCGATAAGGATAATGAATCTAATATTTATCACTGTTTAAATAGAGTGAGAAATGTTGTTGATTTGAGAAATGAAAGGCTTATTTTGGCTATTCCAGGTGGAGATTCATATCCACTATTTCGTCCAAAGCAACTGCCATACAATCGATTGTTGCAAATAGGACCTTTCGATTTTCGGAAAGAGAGAAATCGCCGATCCTACCGGCTTTTAGGTATGTTGGCTAAGGATTTTCAGGGAAATGTGTTCCTAACAAATTCACGCGAATTGAATTCAAAGAATATCAAGAGCACCATAAAGTTAGGATTTGCGATAATTGATAGTTATGAGATAACCGAGCTCGCTCACAAAGACATTTTCTATTTCAATTATTTTGGAATTGGCATGAAAAGTAATGGAGAGTTAATCATTGTTAATACTCTTGATTATAAGTCTAATTTGGAATGGATAAATATTTTCGTTTCGAACGAATGTTGCGAAGCAACAATAATTAATTCCCCAAATTCGGAGTTCTTTTTACGAAGAAGGCGGGAATTCTACGATTTAAAAACATACGGAGGATACATAGTTTATTCATTAAATAAAAACGACATTCGTGAGTTTAAATTGAGTGAACTCTCTCCAGAGGAATTGAATAATTATTATCGAAATCAATACTATCAGAATTTCAATTTGCTTGATTAGTTTAATCAATTATTGTAAAATACAAGCTTGTCAAAACTTTACTTCGCTATACAAGAATCGGAACTTTGTGTCGAAATTTTAAAACCATTTAAAAAATGACAAAACAAATTAAGACTTACGATTTTTATCGCGTTGAAGAAACAACACAATTAGCGGGTATTCCGATCTTGGGATTATTCGGTCCGAAAAGAGACAGGTGGTACATTGACCTTCCTGAATGGCAGGGTCCAAGAGCGAACCTCGAAATGGTTGCTGGTGCCGACACCATGTTAGAGGTATTCGCAAACGGACAAGAGCGGGTCAACGTCACCTTCACGAATTATGAAGCTCATGACATTGAAGCGGATCTGCTTCTCATACATTTGAGTGGAGGAACGTATACGGTGACTCGAATGAACGAAAAATTTCCAGAGGCACCTGAGAGAATTTGGCTTTGCGGGGTAACCAAGTTTGTTTTCGATAGTGATTATCCTGAATCGATAAGTGTTAAGTATAATAATATTCAATAGGTATGTAAGAAAAGGTAAGAGAAGGGAAACAATCACTTCGTGATCAATCTTTCAGATCAATCGCCTTGCGATCAAATCTTCGACGATTTTAATTACGAGGTGGGAATTACGGAGTAGGAATAAAACCTCAGGTTTTCCAATTACGCAGTAGGAATAACGTAGTTCCAACAACGTAGTTCTGCAAATAGGTTCAAAGAAAAAGCCCCGAATATATCGGGGCTTTTCAAGCGGAGAGTTAGGGATTCGAACCCCAGGACCTGTTACAGTCAACAGTTTTCAAGACTGCCGCAATCGACCACTCTGCCAACTCTCCGCGGCAAAGATAATATCTTTTTCGAATCACAAAAGAGTTTTCTTAAATTCGTTGCAATGAATTTCGCATCTTACTCAAAATCAATAGCACTGTGTTGCATTTTTTTTTCAATAACGGCTCTTAGCGCCGCACAACACTATGTAATCCTTCAAAGTGGAGATTCAATTTCAGGGGTGCGTCTGACTTATGATTCACCCATTGCGCAAAATGCCTACTTCTCGCTTGATCAGAAAAGATGGAAGGCCAATGAGATTGTGAAATTCAGTAACAACAACGGCACGTTCGCCAACCTGTCGCACATTCACGGCAACGACACCGAACGCTATGCCGTTCGTATTCGAGTAGGAAGAGCCGCCAATGCTTACGAGGAAATTCCGTTCGGCGTGTATTGCGACGACACGCTGAAGGTTTATCCGGGTATGAAGAAGGTAAATAAACTTCTCGCTTCTGGAAAAGAACTCGATTACTACAACATGGGCAAGGGACCCGTGTATGCTGCGAACTACAAAAACATGATGCGCGATTTCAGCTCGAACAGCGAATCGGTCTACTACATTGAACACCACCGCAAACTGAAACGCATGCAAGTAGCACTGCTAACAGCAGGATTGGGAATAATGTCTTACGAGTTCTTTCGTCAAGATAATTTCGAATTCACTCCCATCTTCGCTCTCGGAACTGTGATCTCTCTGGCACCACTTCTAGCGCAAAGCCCGAAGAAAGAAGATGTGTGGATTGCCTTCGATGAGTTCAATAAGCCGAAGGTGGTAACGGAGTAATTTGAACAACTGAAGTGTCTAACGAACCAACAGAAACCAACCACTGCGTTGGTTAGGCGCTAAAATAGATTCACCGTTAGCGTATCTCGCGTCGAGAATATAGAAGTAACTCCCACTGGAAGCCTCGTTTCCGTTGATGGTTCCGTCCCAATTATTGTTCGGATCGGAGGTCTCGAAGACAATGCCTCCCCAACGATTGAAAATCTGCAATGAGTATGTCGCTACATCATTTGTGTTTCCATCGGAAGAAAACAATAAGTGAAAGGTCTCGTTGAAATTGTCTCGGTTCGGAATAAATATATTCGGAATGGTTAGGTCGGCGCATTCAGGAAGATCTAAGTTATAGGTGCCCGTAGCATCGCATCCGTTAGCATCAAGCGCAGCAACACTCACAGTTGCATTGGAAAGCAATTCAATACTGAAATCGGAAGAGCCATCGTACCAAAAAATGTTCGAATAAGTTGGATCAATTTCCAAGATAGTTGGTCCATCCCAACATCCCGATTGAGTTACGTTTTGAATGGTAATAGTAGGGTCGTTGTTTGCGCTTATAAGTTCGGCAGAAGAAGTAAAAGTGCAGCCGTCGATGTTGGTGCTCACAACTTCGTACGTTCCCATGTCAACGCCTAAAAAAGTGGTGAGTCCAGATGTTAACGCATTTCCATTCAACGTCCATTCGTTATTCACCGCAGGACCATCGCTCAAAACGCTAAGCGTTAACTGCTGACTTTCTCCAATACACAACACAGTTGAAGCAGGAGAGAGCGCCATTTGAAAATTTTGGAAGTCGAGTTGAACCGTCTGGCTCGGAGCAATACAGATGTCGTTTGGACAAGTAAGCGAGTAAACACCATCGGCGGTTGCCGTGTATGAATCAGAGATTTCTCCAGCAATATCAACTCCGTTCATTTGCCATTGGTATGTGCTGCAAATGTTTGTGGTGCTGAAGACAGTAGGTGAATTGTCACAAATTATCGCATCTGCATTTGGAGATAAATTCAATGTTATGGAAGGGCTCACATTCACCGTGGCACCATCGATTAAAGTGTCAGCGCTGCATCCATTGCTCGCAATAAGCGAATAGGAATAAACTCCAGGTGCGTTGAAGCAAAGGGTCGGTGCAATGCTGTCTAGTGATAAATCAGGAGTTCCGTTGACTATCCATGTCCATAAGCCTGGATTTCCGGTTGAGGTATTGGTAATTTGAACACAATCGCCATCGCAAACAGTGTTATCGGAAATGCTGAAACTCGCAGTCACTGGAACATCGCTGTTGTTTGAAGCTCCTGGCGACGGAGGCAGCGTTCCAGATACCCACGGATTTACTCCGTCGCAGCTTCTGAAAACGGTTAGTCCATTGTTATTTCCTTGTGCAGGAACTGTTTGTATCTGAGTAAAAATGGAAAGGACAGGAACGGTTAAGTTCGGACATGGACCAACGGGGTTTGTAGTGAACGAAGTCTGTTGATTCCATTGTCCACCACCCCAAACAATACCGTCGATAATGGTACCGAGGTTGTCGTAGAGAATCAATTGCTCTGCGCTGTTGGTTAAAATTCCAACTTCACTATTCGGTCCTGTTGTACAACCGCAAGTACCAATGTTCACATCTACGGGTACGCCAGAGTTAGATGAACCTACAACTAAAAAGCCATTCGCTGGAATGGTCGTTCCTGCGGGCATGGTAATCGAAAAATCTCCGTCAGAAAGAATGTAACATTCAATATTCCAAGGAAAAGGGCACGTATTGTATAATTCAATCCACTCGCCAGTGTTCGGCGTGCAGCTTCCGTCACAAGCGTCAGCAGCATTCACCATAACTTCATTGATCACCACGCATTGACCCATGCTGGAAAAAGAAGAAACAAAAAGTGCTGCCAAGAGAACGTATACCTTCATACTACAAATGTAATAGGAACAGCCTTTGTAATTCCTATCACACAAGGGAAGAATTGGGCTTCTTATCTTCGCAATATGAAATATTCAAGCTTATTCCTTTTTTTAGCGCTCTTTTTTAGCGCTTGCACATCGAACGGAGGTAGCCCCGTACTCGATGCAAAGACGTTTTCAGAAAAATTGAAATCCACGCCCAACGCGGTTCTCCTCGATGTTCGAACCGAAGAAGAATTCGCGAAGGAATACATTGAAGGCGCCCTTCTTGCCAATTGGAATGGAAACGACTTTCAACGCAGAATAGATGCTGTTGATAAGAACGCTCCTGTGTTCGTGTATTGTTTAAGTGGTGGAAGAAGTTCAAGCGCTGCTGCTGCAATGCGTAAGCAAGGATTCAAAGAAGTCTATGAACTTCAAGGGGGAATTATGAAATGGAAATCGGCTGGACTTCCTGTTGTTTCAGGAAACGTGAGTTCAAATGGAGGAATGAGTTCAGACGATTATAAGAATTTAGTTTCTGGTGGAAATGTATTGGTCGATTTTTCTGCAGAGTGGTGTGCACCTTGCAAAAAGTTAAAGCCTTCTTTGGATGAATTGGCAAAAGAAACCCCCTCATTGAAAATTGTAACGATAGATGTCGATCAAAATCCAAATATCGCTGCGGAGCTTGGAGTAGACGCACTTCCTACACTGAAGTATTATTCAAACAATGAAATGAAGTTCTCGAATGTGGGTCTTATTTCAAAAGAAGAATTGAAAGTAAAGTTGGGATTGTAATTCCAAATGCAAGTAAAGAAAAAACGCCCTTTTCGGAGGGCGTTTCTATTTCAACATAAATTGAAATTATTTCTTGAAGAAGGGAAGGGAAACAACCACTGCCTTCAACGCTTTTCCACGAATTAAAATGAAAATCTCGGTTCCAAGCGCAGTCATTGATGTTGGTACGTAACCCAATCCGATTGCTTTTTCTAGGCTCGGGCTCTGCGTTCCGCTGGTCACAATACCCACAACATTTCCATTTGCATCTCCAATTTCATAATCGTGACGAGGAATACCTCTATCGATCATTTCGAATGCAACAAGCTTGCGCGTTACTCCAGCTTCTTTTTGAGCCTTTAAATTTTCAGAATTTAAAAACGGAGCACTGAACTTTGTGATCCAACCCAAGCCAGCTTCTAAAGGAGAAGTCGTGTCGTTGATGTCGTTTCCGTACAGGCAGAATCCCATTTCTAAACGAAGGGTATCTCTTGCACCTAAACCAATTGGCTCAATGCCTTGCGGCGCGCCTGCAGCGAAGATCTTATCCCACATTTCGTTTGCGTTTTCATTCGGGAAATAAATCTCGAATCCACCCGCACCGGTATATCCGGTTGTTGAAACAACTACATTTTCAACACCAGCAAATGTTCCAATTTTAAAAGTGTAATACTCCATGTCGCTCAAAGTCATGTCTGTTAATGACTGAAGCGCTTCAGCTGCCTTCGGTCCTTGAACAGCAAGCAAAGAAGTCTCTTCAGACTTGTTCACCATGGTTGCTCCGAACGCTTTGTTCAACTCAGAAAGGTGATTCCAATCTTTGTCGATGTTCGAAGCGTTCACCACCAACAAGTACATTTCTCCGTTCACGCGGTAAACCAAAAGATCGTCTACTATTCCGCCTGTTGCATTTGGCATGCAGCTGTACTGAACTTTTCCGTCGAACAATTTAGAAACATCGTTTGAAGTTGCGTATTGAATAAGATCGAAAGCCTTTGGACCACTGATCCAAAACTCGCCCATGTGACTAACATCGAAAACACCAACGTTATTTCTAACGCAATGGTGCTCTTGAATTAATCCCGCGTATTGAACGGGCATATTGTAACCTGCGAATGGAACCATTTTCGCTCCAAGCGCAATGTGCTTTTCAGTAAGTGATGTGTTTTTCATAAGTGGGGCCGAAATTATAAATTATCGGTGATGTAAGTGATGATTTTATTCATGAGATGTACACGGTCTTTTCCACGAACGTTGTGCTCGTGTCCAGGGTATACGAAAAAGTCTACTGGAATCTTCTTGTCTACACACGCCTTCAAGAAACGCATGTTGTGTTGAAGAACCACCACGTTGTCGTCGGCTCCGTGAATCATTAACAATTTACCTTGAAGTTTATCTACGTATTTCGTGCAGTTGTTCGTGTCGAATCCTTCAGCGTTTTCTTGTGGAGTGTCCATGTAGCGCTCGGTGTACATAACTTCATACAAGCGCCAGTCGATAACCGGTCCACCAGCAACACCTACTTTGAATGTGCCCGGAGCACGAAGCATAAGTGAGGTTGTCATGAATCCGCCGAAGCTCCATCCGTGAACTGCTATGCGCGCCGGATCTACGTATGATTGCTTTTTCAACCACTCCACACCTGCGAGTTGGTCGGCCATTTCTTGTGTTCCCAATTGACGGTGAATCACCTGTTCGAACTCTTTACCGCGATGCGCCGATCCTTGTCCATCAACGGTGAAAACCAAATACCCTTGTTCCGCTAAATAGTTCATCCACAAAGAACTTCCTGCCAAATAAGAATTCGAGATTAATTGAACATGTGGACCGTTGTATACATAAACCACAACCGGATATTTTTTTTCAGGATCGAAGCTCGAAGGCTTAATAAGGCGGCAATACAATGATGTGCCGTTGTTTGCATTGATGGTGAAAATTTCTGTTGTGCCTATCTTATAGTTTTTCAGTTTGTCTTCAGAAGACAAGAGAACATTTGGTGTTCCTTTTCCACAAGGTGAAATTGAAACGCGATTCGGAACAGTGAGCGAGCTGAACTGATCAATGAAGAATTTTCCGGAAGTAGAAACCTTGCACGTATGCGTTCCAGCTTCGCTTGTAAGTGGGGTCAATTTTAAAGTTGAAGTTGGAGCAGAGTAGAGGTGACGTTCTGTTGCGTTAGTTCCAGTTCCTTCGAAAAAGATGGTTTTCTTGTCTTCGCTCAATCCCATTATGGAAAGCAATTCGAAGTTCGCGTTGGTTTGCGCGGTTAAATTTCCAGATAAATCATAGAGATAATAATTGTGGAAACCGTTCTTCCAAGTGTACCACAAAAATGTAGTGCTCGACAAGAAGTAAGGTTCTTGATCAGGTTCAACCCAACGCGAGTCTGTTTCAGTAAATAATGTTCGAATGAATTCTCCAGTAGCTGCATTGTAAACATTCAAGTTGCAAGTAGTTGTAGCGCGATTCATTTCAGCAATTAAAATGAAATTTTCATCGGGACTCCAAGAAAGGTTAGTAGCGTAATACGTGTCGTTGAGCACACCACCATTCAATTGAAGGAAAACGGTCTTTCCTGACTTCACATCGTAAACACCGATGTTAATTTTTTCACTTGGGTCTCCGGCCATTGGATAGCGAATGTTATTTACGCTAGCTGGAGTTGTGTTGTAATTGATCAGTGGATATTGGGTGACATTGCTTTCGTCTTTCTGATAGAAGGCTAGGCGATTGCCTTCCTCGGACCAAAACGTTCCTTTTGCAATTCCGTATTCGTTGCGAGAAATGCTTTGTCCGCTTACAATTCCTTCCACATTAAATGTCACTTGCTTTTCTTCAGCACCACTCTTCACGAAAAGGTTGTTCCCTTTGGTGAAAGCTACGCTTCCTTTGCTATGAAAGTCTATGTTTTCCGCATCGGTGTCATAGGCATTCACCACAGTTGCCATTTTGTTGTTTAGTTTGAAGGTTACTTCAACTGTTTTATTTTTTACATTAGCTGCTGCTGCCGTTGTATGAAGTTCATTGGCTGAAACCCATTCCCAACGAGGCATAGTAGTAGCCTTTTCCACACCAATTTCAATAAATGCTTTGTTGACTTGATCCAAGGTAAGTTCAGCGGTTGGATTTGATTTTCCCATAGCTGATTGGCTGTATAGGATGTCGTTTTTGATTTGAGAATAGCGATCGGTACCAGGTATCCATTGCAATTGCAATTGTTCAGGATAGAATTGTCTGAATTGACCTAGAACAGATTCGTCTAATGTTAAGCTTTTCTTTTCTTGTGCTGTTGCGGCTAATCCGATGAAAAGCGCAAATGCGGCAATGAATACTCTCTTCATTTTATATGCTATTTATTGAGGTGTCTAAGATAAGCGCAACTTCGGGAAAGTCTTGATCTTCTCCCAATCGTTCCACTCGTGTCTGAATTGTCTTGTTCGATAAAGCTCTGCTTGATCGAGGTAGTGCTTGCTTAACGGATGTCCGCTTTGTCCGGCTGGATTGATATTCCAACTGTCGTTTTTCGCGAAGTCGTGAATAATGCGCATTTGCGAACCAAAGTGCACATGGTAGTTTCCTGTGCTGTCGAGTTTGAATCCGGTTTGATGTATGGTTTCATTTCCACCCCATACCGGCATTTCCATGCGATTAACAAAGGGTTTGAAGAGCGAAACGGCACTAAGCGGATGTTTCAATTCAAGTTTACATACTTTTTTCCAAGCCCATTTTTCAACCACCCCTTCTTCCTTCAAGAGTTTTTGTGCGGCTGTTTCGAAGGCTTTCATTAAAATTTCTTCTCGTGTTTCAATGTGTTTGGTTTGCACATTGTCCCACCAAACGGCCTTTTCATTGTGGAATAAATCCATTTGGGTGCGTTGCATTTGATGTGTGTCTAGGAACAAATTGAAAATTTCTTTTCCCATTTCATCTTCACATGCGAACTTCAAATAGTAATACAGAAATCGGTTGAAGACCACAGGACCTGCTGCTTCTGGCTCATATGCACCGTTCCAATTGAAAGCTAGAGCTACGTCTTCGTAGTACTTGCTTTTCTTTGCAAGAAGCTCGAGTTCCTTCAACAAACTTGCATCTACGGTTGAAGTGACGTCGTTCAGAACGGCCTTCATTTTTTCTGCGGTCCATTCATTGCTGGCTTCTAACAAGGTTCGAATGCGGTCGGCCCGGTATTGCGGTTTGTAGTAACCGGGATAGTAGGTTCCGTCTGCAAGAGCGCCGGGCCAGTCGTTAGCGCTGTAGATGTATCCCCATGAAGGATTGATTGTTCTTGGATTTTCTTTGAAGGAATAATAGCCTTTCCATTCGTTGGTGGTGTCGCGGGCATTGAGTATTATCCACGAGTTAACGCTTGGATTGCGCTTTGGTAAATGTGCGCAAGCCCACCAAGCAATGTTGCCTTCGGCATCTGCGTAGTTAATGTTCAAACCAGGACCGTGAATTTGCGGAAGTGCCGCTTCGAATTCGTTCATGTCTTTCGCAAGATTCATTTCGCGGAAGGCTTCGAATGATTTATTTTCCACTTTGGTATACACCCAAGAAATGGAGATGGGGGTAGAGCTGTTCATTCCTACAAAAACATCGTTCACAACAGGACCATGCGGAGTAATGGGCACTTGCAGTATGAGCGGCTCTTTTCCTTTGATCTTAATTTCTTCCGTTCTGAACGTAAGCGGAACATATTGCCCTTTGTACCACACTTCGTTCGGGTTATTCGGATTTCTTTTTTCAGCATAGAAATCCATTTCGTCGTGTTCTAGCATGGTAACACCCCAAGCGTGATTGGGAGTTCTTCCAACAAGGGCGTATGGAATTCCTGCAAGGAAGTGTCCGGTTATTTCGAACTCGGGACATTTAACATGTGCTTCAAACCACGTTTGCGGAAGGGCATAGCCAATGTGCGTGTCGTTGCAGAAGATTGGTTTTCCAGTAGCAGTTTTGCTTCCAGCAACTGCCCACGAGTTCGAGCCATCAAAAGGTGCAACGGGAAGTGCGTCTTCTGCCTCTAGAAATAAAGTATTCAATTCCATTAAACTTGAATCGAGTCCGCGACTATCAAAGTGACGAATTTCAGATTCGGTTGAGTCGTGATGCAGTCCTAGATCGTAGAGATATTCTTCTCCGTGTGTAAGCGCAATGTGCGTCATAACAGGTTCTGTCTTATTCGCCATTTGAAACGAGAAGCTCATGGCAGCGCTAATGCAGAACATATCTTCAACCGTAAGGTTTCTTTTTGGAATTCCCATTAGCGCGAATTCAGGAGGAGTAGGTCCGTTTTGAATGAATTGATTCACACCGTCCATGTAGGCGTTCACTTCCTTCGACATTTCATCGTTGACGTGATTCTTTTGAAAATTCGCTGCGGAAGTTTTCGCGTATTCTGAAATGCCTAGCGTTCTGAAAATACGATCCACCTTCACCATGTCTTCGCCAATGATTTCGGCTAGTGTTCCACTTCCGGCTCTCCGAAGCAATTCCAATTGGAATAATCGTTCTTGCGCATGCAGATAGCCGAGTGCACGATAAGCATCTTCAGAGTTCTTCGCATCGATATGCGGAATTCCGTATTCATCGAAATACGCATCAACCGGCTCGTGCAGACCGGCCAACTTCTTTTCCCCTGAATAAACGGGAAGGCTACTCTTCAACCAAAAATATGCTGCTCCAAGGCATAAGAGCACAAGTATTGTAAGCGCAATGACGCTTCGGATCAGAAGTTTTTTCATACTCGATAAAGGTAATGATTTATGTGTTTTGAAGGAATAGGCTTTTGTAACGGCATGTCGATTTAC
>Ga0247722_10001964_pt1 | contig 10983 bp, 11 predicted proteins | sample MSEWelMarce3H_FC_FD_189094 | JGI IMG/M metagenome (GOLD analysis project Ga0247722, IMG submission 189094) | Subsurface sediment microbial communities from gas well in West Virginia, United States - MSEEL Well Study Marcellus 3H_FC | ecosystem: Environmental > Terrestrial > Deep subsurface >...
ATGTTATTGCGTTCCTTCCTGAAGTAACGAGCAAAACACTTACACTAACATACGGTCAAGATAAAGACCCAATCAATACGGGCTACTTACAAAATGTAGCAGAGACTTACGGACAAGTCAAGTACGTGTTTGATAATGAGTACATCAAGAACGATGACAAGAAGACTTTAATCTTTGGCGCGTCTCCATTTGTTGACACTTCATTCGGTGCGGTTGTTATGGGCATCAATGGCGCAGAGCCTAAGACAATGCCTAGAGTGGTGTACGATGGTGGTAACTATTCATGTGGTACGTTCTACATTTATGACTATGGAACAACGGGTCAAACGTGCAATACTTATCCATACACAACACACTTCGATAAACCGAACAACCCAGACTTAGACTTTAACTTTGGAATTTGTGATTACTACTTTAGCCAATCGTATGGCTCGACAACACTAAACAACCTTAGTACGTTGTATTGGAGAAGAACAATGTCGCAGATTAATAGTGGTAAGTTGTACATCGTCTACTTAGACTTGACTCCGCATGACATCGCGAACTTAAAGTTGAATGACAAGATTTATTTAGATAGAAGTTATTGGAACATAAACAAGGTAATTGACTACGATGCTAACTCCAACGACACTACAAAGGTCGAACTCTTAAGTATTGACGATGAGTTGATTTTACCTAGAATAGTTTCAAGACCTGATAATAAGCCGAACAACGCAAGCAGTCTAGTGAAGCCATTCATCGGTCAAGTGTTAGGTAACATCAACGGAAGTTTAACGGTCAACGCGTCAAGTGGAAACGTTGTAGTAAGTGGTAAGGGAAATATCATTGACTCACCAATAACTAACGCGGTTGTGATTGGAGACAATCAATTAGTAACGAAGAACGGCATCACTACAAATAATAGTGCTATAAACGAAAATTTTGCCAATACTGATTTGACGTTTACAGATAATCGTGTTCACTCTTTGAATGGTTACAATTTATCTATCTCGGATAACGCGGCTGATATATTTCAAAAGACACCTTCTTTAACAAGAATCTATCACAACTATGGTGCAGATAGACAACTATTAGAGGTAGGAGATTCTGTATTTACTTTAGAGTCTTTGAATAATGTAGAGTTAAAAATCATTTCTGATTCAAGCGTTTTAATTGATACGATTATTTTAAACGTTCCTAATCTACCAACATACGATAGTGACATCTTAGCGGGTCTCGGTGGATTAACGCAAGGCATGGTGTATCAAACATCAACGGGTGTATTAAGAATAAAACTTTAAGTAAACAACAATGCTTAAAATCACATTATAGTTATGGCAACAAATCCCGTAGAAATACCCATCAAGTTAAACGGACTCGCACAAATCAAAGCTGAGTTACGTGAGTTGAAAGGTGAGTTAGCAAATGCTACCGACCCTAAGCAAATGACAGAACTCGCAGAACGTGCGGGTGCTTTGTCTGACCAACTTAAAGATGCCAACGATCAAGTAAAGGTTTTTGCTACGGGGTCAAAGTTCGAGCAAGTATCAAATGGCTTTGCGGGTATCAAAGACTCGTTAATGTCAATGGACTTTGAAGAGGCGGCTCAGAAATCTAAGATGTTCGCTACTTCGTTAACGTCAATATCTCCTAAAGTAATAGGTCAACAAATCAAAGGTCTTGTTTCTGTAGTTGGAACATTAGGTAAAGCGTTCATGTCATTTGGTGCATCATTGTTATTAAATCCAATCTTTCTACTTGTGATTGTTATTACTGCCATAGTAGCGGCAGTTATTTGGTTTGCCAATAAAATGGGCTGGCTTGGTAAAATCTTTGATGCGATTAAACAATCTCTTCAACCTTTGATTGACGCGTTGAAGTTTCTACTTGATCTTATCGGACTTACAAACTTTGCCAACGAAGAACGAGCAGATAAAATGTTGGCTACAATGAAAGCTGAACGTGAGGCTCTTGATGCAGTCGCTCATCAAATGGATAACAAAATCTTGTTGCTTGAAGCGGAGGGTAAGAGTACCATTGCTTTACGTATGGAGAAGAACAAGTTGTATTTAGCTGATGCAAAGCAAAGCGCGCAGATGACTAAAATGACTGCCGACATGATTGACAAGAACACGGTATTTGGAAAAACATTTAACGATTTAGCAAAAACTGCGGAAGATACCTCTATCAAATTACAAGCGGAAGAAATCAAACTTACTCAAGAGTTAAAAGCTGAAAACAAGAAACGAGCAGATGATAATAAAGCCTATCAAAAAGATAGATTAGATGCGGCTAGATTGGTTCAAGATTTAACCATTGCTCAAATGGAAGATGGGATCAAGAAAGAGTTGGAGTTAAATAAAGTAAAATATCAACGATTAATTGCAGACACTAATAAAAACGAAAAATACACCGCATCTGAAAAAGCTAAAATTGTCAAATTATACGCAGAACAATCTAAGATTGAAGAATTAAAAATCTATCAGAAAGACGCTGACGATAAAGCGGCAAAGCAAAAAGAAATAGATGCAAAAGCATTAGAAGAAAAAAAGAAAGCAGAAGAAGCTGAGAAAATAAGACTTGAAGAACAACACAAACTAGCACTTGAAACTTTAGGAACAGAGCAAGAAAAAGAACTAACTAAGTTAAAAGAAGATTATGCGGCTAAGTTATTGCTTGCTAAAGATAACCAAGAATTAACGTTAGCATTAACAGAAGAATCTAAGAAAAAAGAAGCGGAGATAAATGAGCGTTATAGACTTTCTGAAATTGAAAAAGAGAAAGCGTTAAGAGATGCTAAAATCTCATTCGTTGGAGATACGGTTCAAGGCATTGCAGAACTTGGAAAGTTGTTTATTAATGACCAAAAGAAACTAGAGAAAATCAACAAAGCAATGGCTCTAGTTCAAATTGGAATTGATACGGCTACTGCTATTTCTGCATTGGTTGCTACATCGCAAGCCAACCCATTAAACTCTGTTACGTTTGGGTCTGCGGGTCTTGCTCAGTATGCGAGTGGTATTATTCAAATCATTACGAACATCTCTAAGGCTAAGGCGTTACTATCAAATCCCGGTGCATCTCCAAGCGGTGGTAGTTCGGGCGGTGGTGGTGGTGCAAGTGGTGGCGGTGCATCCGCTGAAGCTATGCAACCTCAGTTCAATATGTTTGGTAGTGCTGGCAATGCAAATACGATTAACGCAAGCGGGCAACCTAACGGTCAAAATATAACTGTTACTGCGGTGGTATCTGAGACTGAGATCACAAGCACTCAAAACAATATCAACCGAATTAAAGAATCAGCAAGTTTATAATGGCTACATTCAAGGTAAAATACGCAACAAGAAATAAACTAGCCAAGGCTTTACAACAAGAAGTACGTAAACTTGGTTTAGTTGATACGGGTGCTTTATACGATTCGATAAGAATCTCTGCAATGACAGGAGACGAGTTCAATAGAATTGATATAACCGTAAACGCGTTGTACTATTATTTCTTTTTAGATGAGGGAACTATTTACATCGACCCGTATAACATCACAGATTCTTGGCTTGCTAGTTCACGAGTTCAAGCTATTATTTCTGAGATAGTACAAGAATACATACAATGGCAGTTTGAGAAATACCCACTTTTAGAAATGGCAAGAATCTTAAATAACCCAAGTGTATTTGTTAGCTTTAATTGGATTGATGAACAAGCACTACCATACAAACTACCGAAACGAAATATACAAAATTAAGTTTCTGTGTCTTTCTTCATGGATAGCATATTAAAGGCAAAGATTAAATTCATACCTAAGACCTTTTCCATGTTGGTTATGTCTTCATTTGCTAGTATGTAAATTGTTTTTTCCCACGCCCATTTAGACATCTTCTTTTCGGCTTCTAATTCTTTGCGGTCTTCAGCAGATACTTCTTCTAGTTCTTCTTCTGTGATTGGTTCATCGAATAGATTTGAGTAAGTGTTTAGAAAGTTCTCGCGCCATTTTAAGTACGATATGACTACACCATAAACGGAATTTATTGAGATATCTAAAAACTCTTTGGAGCGTTCTTCTAAATCGTATTCGTGAGGCTCGTAGGTTAAATGCTTCCATTGATCCACTCGTGTTTGCTTGTAAAGAATAGCGCAAATTATTGGTAAGTGTTGTATGTAGTCTTTTGTAACGTAGTACTCCAAATCTAAAAACTCTTCTACCTTAATTTTGTTTAGTGGCTTTAATTGATAATCACCTATTTTTTGTGCATTTCTTTTGCTTGGTTCTGATTGTACAAATGCAACTTTAGAAATCAGCGCACTAAATTCGTCTAGTTCTAAATCTTCCAAGTCTTCAGTAGGTACATCAGCAAGAACTCCGAGAAGTTCAAGCTGAGTTTCAAAGTTAGAATCTAATTGAATTGATTTTATTACTTCGATGTACTGACCTACCGAGACATCACTCCACGACTTCGGTAACTTCATTTTGATTTATTAGTTTACGAGATACTGCGACAATGTAAGGCACTACAATAGTAGCGTTCAACTCTCTAAATAATTTTTCTTTGTGTTTAAGATGTGCATTCTCGTAGTGTTCGGCATTCGTTAAATCGGTACGTTTAAAAATAATAGACAACAATTTTGCAAAGTAGTTTTTATTGTCTTTACCCATTGCTTTTTCAATCATCTTTAAATCACGTACACGTAACTTAAACTCATCTTCATACGCTCGGTAGGTGTAACCATCTAACTCAAATTCTTGAACCATCTCTAAATCGGTGTTTGAATTCACCGCGTTAAAATCTTTTACGTAATGTACGAACTCGTCAAAATGCATATCATTCACTTCGTCAACGGGAACACCTAACAAGATAAAAACATCTGCCCATTTTTCAAACTTGTCAAGTTCCTCATCGTTTAGAATCTTACTTACTTTCTCAAATTGTTCGATTGTAAACTCCGAAATTTCGTTGTTTATTTTGTAACCTCTAATTTCTACCATACTATTTTTTTCTCAAATATACTAATTTTTGAACACCTAACAAATAGTTGTCATTATTGTTATGGTAAATGACATTCCTACTTATAAAATAACTATTGACGAGGAGTACTCAGAGGGCAATGCTTTAGGGATAGAGCAAGTAGCATTTACTGCCAAGCCCGCTATAATGGTCAAAGGTATGGCATTTTCTGCATCTAAATCTTTCGAGTTTAAAGATGAACCTAAGATGAGAATTGTAGCACCCGCTATGATACCAATGGACATCTATAGAAACGATGAAGGCGAAGAGTACTACGTGCAATTTTCAGAAGCTGAAATAGAAAATATCTTCTCTGATTTTATGCAGAACCTAAACAATAAAGACCTTTTCAATTTAGAACATGACGCGGGAGAAACGGTACCCGCATACATTCTTGAAGCATGGCTAGTTGAAAATCCAAAAGCTGACAAAGCATTCACTTCGTACGGAATTGACGTACCAAAAGGAACGCTTATGTTAACGGCTCAAGTAACAGATAAAGAATACTACAATGCCTTAGTAGAAAAAGGTCAAGTAGGTTTCAGCATCGAAGGTTTCTTGGGGCTAAAATTATCGGAATTAAAAACCAAATATAGTATGAAGTTACCTGACGGAGAACATCTGATTGAAGGCAAACTCTACATTGTAAAAGATGGAGAAGTTGTTGAGATTAAAGATGCACCTGTAGAGGAAGCTATGTCAACTGAAGAGGCAGTAGTCGAAGAACAAGTGACAATGGCAACCGACACAGAAGAAGAGGTAGTAACAGAAGAAGAAGTTGTAGAAGAAGAAGTGGCAATGGCAGTTGATGCTACCGCAGACGCTGAAGCAGTTTTGGCTATCGTTACACCAATCTTAGACGAGCGAATCAACGAAGTATTGCAGTTGATAGCGGAGATTAAAAACATGATACCAATCGCAGAAGAAGAAGTGGTAGAAGAAGAAGTTGCAATGCAAAAATTATCAGTCAATGAGCGTTTTACTGCGTTCAGAGAAACATTTAAAAAATAATAAAAAATGGAAAGAAATCTTAAATTTAACTTGGACATCGAAACAAACGCGTTGTTATGTCCTAACCCTAACGAGTTTTACTCTCGTGCGTATTTAACTGAAGACATCGTAGATAACTATCGTACGTTGCCAGGAATCAAATCAGAAACGAAATTGGCTAACGTTACTTTCGGAAACATTTTACAACCTTCTACTTGTAACTTCTCAGCACCTACAGATTTGTTAGATGCTATTGACATTTCAGTATGTCCTTTATCTGCAATGGCTCAACTTTGCCAATTTGATTTAGAGCAATCATTCTTGTCTTTGCAAATGGCTCAAGGTTCAAACGGAGACTTTACGGTGCCCGCATTCATGAACTACTATTGGAACGAGATGTCAATGAAGATTCAAGAAGATTTAGAGTTGATTCGTTGGCAAGGTGACACAACTTCGTTGGATACTACTTTAGCTTTATGTGATGGTTACATCAAAAAGTTGTTAGCTGATGCTGAAGTTGTAGATGTAGCTAATACTACTATCAACGTAGGTAACGTTATCGCTCAAATGACTGCGATTTTGAACGCGGCTCCGGCTTCAATCAAACGTAAAAAAGCAGACTTACGTTTCTACGTTTCTTCTAACATCGCAACTGCGTATGAATTAGCGGCTGCTTCAGGTAACACTCAAACATACGTTACTACTCCATTAGCTTTAACTTTCTTAGGAATCAAAGTTGTAGTTGCTGAAGGTATGCCAAACGATACTGCGGTACTTACGTTGAAGAACAACTTGATTTACGCATTCGATGCTGAAGGAGACTCTAAAGCATTGAAAGCCGTTAACCTTGCAGATTCAGTAGCTGAGCCTTACTTACGTACTCGCGCTAACTTGAAAGTTGGATTTGCTTATACTAACCCAACAGAAATCGTTCTTTACTCTTAAGAACTAATACTAATTAAAAAAGAAGGTGGTGCAATAAACGCCACCTTTTTTTTGTAAAAAATAAAAAACATGGCTTGTACAACATTAGAAAACATAGCAAAAGGATGCGATGGGAATCTTGGAGGTATAGTAGCGTTATACATTAATGACCAATCAAACATCACTTCTATCACAGAGACAGATGCTACTTGGACAATTGACGCTATTACTGCTTCAGCAGATTACGAAGTATTTGAGTTCCGTAGAAATACGGGTAACTACACAGAAGAAAGTGCAATTGATTTAGTGAACGGTAGTTCATTTGTTACGGGAACAATCAACTTGATGTTCTCACGCAGAGAAGCGGTAGTGTCTCGTGCAATTAAAATCTTAGGCGAAGGGCAAAGAGATTTGTCTGTAATCGTTAAAGATGCAAATGGTAAATATTGGTACTTCCCATACGCGCAAGTAAGTGCAACGGGTGAAGGTTCAGGAACTGCTAAAGCAGATGGCTCAAAATACTCTGTTACTCTTTTAGCTGAGAATCCATACCTTGCAAAAGAGGTAGACTCTGCAATTATTCCCGCATTAATCGGAGCATAAAAAACACTTTTGTAAATCAAGAAGCCCTCATCTTAAATGGTGGGGGTTTTCTTTTTAAACAACTTTCTATTTTTAGTCATTATAGTTATGATTTACATTGAAAAAGGAGAGATCAATACAATTGTATTAACGCTAACTGAGGACACAACAATCCCAGAACCTTACTATTTGTTTGTTTTTCAAAATGAATTTAACAAAGAGTCTAATAAAATTTATTGGATAGGAACTGATACAAGTCAATACAAGAACAGATACAATTTATTCACACTTGAAGAAGGTGAAGATGTAACGTTTGTGAAAGGTCAATTTACCTATTCAGTTTATGAGAGTGCAGTACCACCCGAAGATGAAACAGGACTAACTTTAGTAGAAGAAGGTCGCATGGTTGTAGCGGGTGTAGACATTAATTCAATTTATGATTAAATGAAATTATTTGGATTTAACATCGGTAGTTCAAAGTCTATCGAATCAGTAGAGACAAGTGGCTACCAAGCCTTTTCTACTCCATTCATGAAAGTGGGTAGTGGCAATTTATCGTTGCCTTACATTAATGGTAGACAAACGGTCAACGGAAGAATCAGATTTGGAGACGATGACTTGTACCCTCAGATGATTAATCAACTTTACTATACATCTCCTTTGCACTCGTCAATCGTTGACTTTAAAACTAACGCTACAATAGGCGGTGGTTATGACATCAAGATTAAAGACTTGAGCGCAATTGAAAAGGTAGATGTTTATGCGTTTGAAAAAAGATTTAACTTAAAGAAATCTATCAACAAGATAACTAAAGACGTTATTCTACACAATCGCGTTTACTTTTACTTGAAGTTTAACCAAAGCGGTGACTTAGTTAAAGTAAAACACATTGGTGCGGAGAAAGTAAGACGAGATAAGCTAGGAGAAAATTACTTTTTGTGTGACGATTGGTACTCTCAAATCAACATTTTTACAATAGCACCTTATCACAGAGCGTGCAAAGACTTAGAACAACTTTACGTTTGGGAAAATTTACAAGTAGGACAAGACATCTACCCGTTACCAAGCTATACAAGTGCGTTTAACTGGGCTTTCTTGGATGGCGAAATGAGTTATTTGCAGAAGTCTAACATCTTAAACTCTATATTCCCTTCATTTGCTATGATGTTTCCAAAGAAGCCACAAAGCGAGGAAGAAAAAAGAGCGATTAAGGACACGATGGAACGCGCAAAGGGAGCGCATAACGCGGGTAAAGGTGTTGCGTTCTTTGCTAATAACAAGGAAAGTCTACCAACGATTGAAAGCATACCTACAAATAACCTAGATAATGTGTTCCAAGTAACTACTGAGAGCATCGATTCTAAGATATGTCAAGCGCATACAATCGACCCAATCTTGATGGGTATCAGAGTAAGCGGTAAACTTGGAAGCGGCTCAGATATTAAACAAGCGTACATTATCTTTGAAAAAAATACTATTATTCCTTTGCGTGAAACAATCGCAGACATCGTAAATGACATTTTCGAAATTGCTAAAGTTAAAGCACGAGTTGAAATCAACAACTACCAAATCGTTAATGAGACAATCGTAGAGATTGAAGGAGATGCAAGCATGACATCAGACGCGCTTAATGCTATGTCTCCATTGGTTGCAAATAAAGTACTAGAATCTATGACAGATAACGAAATTCGTGCGCTCGCTTCACTTCCTCCAATTGAAGGTGGTGACGTTGTTAAGTCTCAAACCAATCAAACACCAACGCTATGATTTATTTCATTACAGAGACATACTTAAAAAACCAAACACCTATTACGGCTAACGTTGACGTTAACGATGTTACACCCTTTGTAAGAACACAGAGCGAGATGCGTGTACAACCTATTCTTGGAACGTATTTTTATAACGACATCTTGACAAAGTACAACGCGCAAACGTTGAATCCTGACGAAGAGATTTTAGTAACTTATATTCAGCCCGTAGTAGCGTGGAGAAGCGCAGAAGATGCGGTCTTTGGTCTAAGTTACCAACTTAAAAACAAAGGGCTTCAAACTCAGTTTGGTGATAACTCAAATTCTGTAAGTATTCAAGAGGTGAACTTCGGTCAAGATCACTACGCTCAAAAAGCTAGTTTCTACGAGGCGAGATTGTCTAATTACTTACGAGACAATAGAGCGTTGTATCCAGAGTTCACAAGTGCATTGAATAGAGATAGTGACTTGAGACCTTTGAGAAGTTTAGATAGTGGTTATACTGATTCAATAATGTTTTTCTGATGAGTTTGATAGAAGAATACGCAAGAAAATTAGGCGCAAGAGAAACCGTTAACGGTAGTTGGTTGTCTGCAATAGCAGTTATTAAAAGAGTTGATACAGAAACATCTACTGATTTACTTTTAGACATAGTAAAATCTTTTGGTGTCACTCCTTCAAGTGGTGATTTGTGGCAAGATTTAGCAGTTAAACAAGGAGCGAGAGAACCCGTTAACGGCAGTTGGTTAAAAGCACTAATAGACATAAAATAATGACAAGTTACAAAGGACTATTAAATAAAATCGAAGCGTTTTGTGCGGCTCACTTGCAAATCCAAAAGTACGGTGGTGAGTTTCGTGAGCAGATGCCAAACTTTAGTACGGAAGATGAGCGTTATCCTATCGTTTATGTTGTGCCTAGCGGAGACTTGAGCGACTTAAACACGAATCAATTTACACTTGATGTTTATTGTGTTGACATTATTCAAAAAGATAGAGCAAACATAAACACGATTGTAAGCGATTGCAATCTAATCGTAAACGATTTGTATTTGTACTTTCTAGATGGCAATGATTTAAGCATTGACGTAATAGGAGCGACTTCAGGAACACCAATCAACAACTTTGATTTAGATTATTCTGCGGGTTGGATGAAGACTATCACCTTTGAAGTAGGAGCGTATAGTGTTTGTGCAATTCCTATGAATCCAATCAATCCTAACCCACCCGTTGTATGTGATTCGGCTACGTATAACTTATTAGACACGCTAGATAACATCTTGTCAAGTGGCACGATTAATAGTGGAGCAAATGCTAACATAGTAGTTAGAGATGCTTCTGTAGAAAATTCAAATGCTAGTTATGCAGATGTGATTTTAGCAGAAGGAACTTTAGTACTTCCTGACATTAGGATAGACGTTGTTAACTCTGCATCTACAATTGTAAATACAACTACTTCACCAAGCGTTATAGATATGACAATTAGCGCACCAGATGGAACGGTAAACATCAAAAAGTTTGGAGATGGCACAATCCATAGCGAGGTAGTAGCAAGTGGTGCTACGGTTAACTATTCAGTAGCAGATAATGCAATAACGGTAAACAATGCAAACGCCTTTACGATTGATGCAACCGATCCATTAGACATACGATTACAAGATTCCAACGGAACAACACTTACACCTAACTCAGTTTCTCCAAATCAAGCACAACATCATGTTGACATAGTTTTACCCGCGCCAACTCCACCAACATACGCAACGG
>Ga0247722_10001965_pt1 | contig 10979 bp, 20 predicted proteins | sample MSEWelMarce3H_FC_FD_189094 | JGI IMG/M metagenome (GOLD analysis project Ga0247722, IMG submission 189094) | Subsurface sediment microbial communities from gas well in West Virginia, United States - MSEEL Well Study Marcellus 3H_FC | ecosystem: Environmental > Terrestrial > Deep subsurface >...
TATTTGATTTAATATTTGGTGTTAGAATAGATCCCAAGGCTGAGGTCGAAAAAGAATTGATAGCAAAGTATGGTACAGACTGGCATAGATATGACGGAATTATTCACTGGACCAAAGTAAGATGATCTGATATATAGCTCATGAAACATATACTATCAATAGACGAGGCATACAGACATATACCAAAACAAATAACAAAATTCTACTTTACTTTTGTTAGTCCAAACCCAGTCCATAGAAGACTTCCAGATTACACTACACCTCTATACGGATCAACTCTTATTGGTGATGCGTTATCTCTATATAAAGAGGAAAAATCTAGATCAGAAACCCCGGAAAATGTTCGTTTTTATGAAGGTGTTTGTAAGCTTTCAATAGCTTATATGGAAGAAATAAAGGAGTTGGCAAATAGAAAATCTGTTAGCATGCAATCAATAATTGACGTGCTTCACGAAAATCCACCATATAGGGAATTAAATAATATTCTAAGGGATAATAGGGAATTGGATGAATGGGATTTTTATTATCTTTATGATGCTATCTCATTTCAGGATGACGAAGGCAGGGAAAGATTAATAGTAATTAGGCCATATCTTGATATATTAGCTGAATTGGATCCAGAGAGGCTAAGATAATGTAAAATATTGGATTTTAGAATTAGAAGAATTTTTATTTCCAGGCCCACTCAACCAGGTTTTCGAAGCCTGGTTTGGGCTGTGACAACTACAGTTACGGTTATATTTCACACCATAACACTAAGTATATTGTATTTTAAATTAATTGCTACTTTCTTAATGGAATGAATTGTTAATTAATGATTGTATCTTAATAGCTCCAATCTCAATTCCATTATTCATTCTGTGGTTATACCTACTATATATCGCATCATATTTATCGAATTCATTGCGAATAGTAAAGAATGATATATTTCCAGGTGAGGAGGTTATAGATTTTAAATCACCAAGATATAAGCTTCTAAAAATAATCGGTTGCTCCGCTGAGTTTATTATGGATTTTTTGGATTGGTATAAATAAGGTTCTAATCTATATTCTATCAGATAACCCATATCTTGTGCATAAGTATTAAAAAAAGAATTACAAGCTTCCAGATCTTTATTAGCTATACTAGAAGATAATATAACCTCAACCGAAGTTAGCTTCTCACCCTCCGCTACGGCAACGGTAACTTTCATAAATTTTGAACTAATCGCAGCTATAAATTTACTCCAATCAATGGAATCAGAATTTTTAACCACCAATCTATATTTTGTTTCCTCGTCATACGATCCAGGCATAAAACCAGGTCCACTAGCTATCATATTCCTTCTCTTATCGATGGATGCACCAGTACTCCAGCATTTTCCGGGATATGCACCAATATTTTCCTGAATCCCATTTACATTTAAAGTTATAATATATCGAAATGGAGAGCCAAATCCGTTACCTAAGGTATTTCTAAGACCAGCAATCTCTAATTGAGCTTTCGTAATTCCCCAATACTTACCATCATAGAAAAAAGTATCACCCTTCACACCAGAAGATATGTGTTCATTCATGACATATTCAAAATCATCTATATACTGCTGATCGAAACTCGGTGCTTTTTTTATTTTTAGAGTTAAATATTGGATCTCACCAAATTGATATTTATAATCGGTATAAACACTATGTTTATTTTTATTACCACTAGAAATACTTACACATATGGAATATGGTGAAAATTTATTCCCGTAAACAGGTAGGTCATTCTTAATTACAGATGGTGCCATCGCACCTATCTCTATCTTTGCATCAGAATCATAATTGAATGATAATATATCGGTTCTACGCGAAGTTAATCTTTTTGTATAAACTAGTCCATTACCATTTTTATCCATCACTTGCGAGTGTACCTTACTTGGAAATCTGTTCAATTTAAACTGTGCTGATAATGTATATTCATCCTCTATTGTTTCTGAGTATAAAGGATCTACATTAGTATTCACCCCCATTTTTTTAATTTTTAGAATGTTTGGTTTATCCAAATTCACCAGATCATCGATAATTCCCAATCTTGTATCAGTTGTTCCCGCTACAAATTTCCCATTTATTTTATGCTGATAATTGTAATAGGTGTCGTTTAATTTAATAGAATAATTTCCAGTCTCCTTTTCCGTCACTGATGTAGGTTCATACGAAAATAGTGTAGATAGGGTTAAATTTGAAGTACTATGTAGAATTTCCTGTATTTGCTTCACATAGGGTAGCTCAACTCTATTTATTATATTGGTTGTCAATATTTTTTTAGACTCGTCAACAATATCGGAAAGCAAAGCTGAATCCTCCTTGGTTAGTTCACTCTTTTTTAATAATTCTTTTGTGGTTTTTGAATTTTTTATAATTAAGTTTCTTAGCCTCTCCGCTTTTCTTTCCTTATTATCATCCGAATCCAATATTGAGATTAGCTCCTTCATTTATTTCTTAATTTTTTATTTACTTTTTCTTAGGTTTAACTCTAACACAGTTTGGTACAATCTTACCGTCCATATTCTTAGTACCTATCTGTATATAACCTTTCCAACACGGGCCGGCTTTCTCTGTTATAAATTCTTTATATTTCAGTATCATTATCTATATATCAATTAAATAAAATCATCATTTTATTTTTTTATTTCAAATAAATTTCTTATATTTGCATATCAAATCATAAGAATGGACAGATACCCAAAGGATGAACAATTAGCAGGAATCTATGTTAAGAGATGCAAATGTGGTGCCAGACCCTACATGGACAGGGTTATGTCAGGCGGTACACCTAAGTGGATCAAGTGCGACAATTGTGGTAGAACAGGAGATAGTGATTGTGATAAACAGAAGGCAATAGATAATTGGAACCAAGATAAAATAGGAACTATATACTAATGAAGAACACGTACATACTACAAACAAAAGATCCAAGCATGTTACATTTTGCAAAGGACAAAATGTTCATCACATCAGATCGTCCAATAGGTGAAACAGAATTATACGCTTCAATCCCGCAATATGTGTATATTGTCGTAGATGATAATATATTAGTTCATGATTTCGCATATGACACATATAGAAATCTGGTACTACCTGTTCCTGACGGGGAAAATATGCAATTCTTTAATCTCGCTAAGAACAGATATAAAAAAATAGCCATAACCAACGACACACATCTTATTAGAGAAGGTGTTAAGGAGGTAACCAAAAGCTTCCTTGATTGGATAGCCAGAAATTCAGGAACCTATGATTTCATTAAACTGGAAGGCGTCTTCACCAAGGGAGAACATTCAACAGAGTACACAATAGTAGAACCAATAACAGCAACACAAAATGAAAACAATTAAACTATCATTTATCATTCTAATTCTAATATTCTCTGCAGTATCATGCGAAAAAGATAGAATACCAGTACAGGAAATTCAGAAAACTGAAGATGTTTCTGATTATATCGTTTATGGCGATTATGATGACTACGGAGGACATTATGACGACAAGACAACATTCTATATTCTAAGAACCAGTTACAGAGACTGCAGAATTACTGACTGTGGTACATCAGAATATATTGATAAACTTATACCACAGAGGAGAAAGGATGTGATCTCCCTACAGAGAGAATACGACTCCCTGAAAAATAAGACAGAAGAGGATTATAAAAATCTAAAAAGTAAAATTGAATGAGAAATGTTCACGTAATACCAGCAAATAGAGAACCCGTTAAGGGAGATTTATTATTAAGACACATTTGGAAAAACGATTCGAATGAATGTATATCCTGGTGGAGATACAAAGAAACGGTTGATATTGATAGGGTTAGACAATATACAACCTTAAACGGTAGTTTTAGAGATACTGTTTCCTCCTTCAAAGTTCAGAATATCTACATTACTGTCAACGGAAGTTTCGCAAGAGGAGCATACGTCACGGACGGTATTGAAGTAATCAAAGCAACACCAAAATTGGTTGATGCCCAAGGTTTAGTAGACAGAAGGAATTGGAAAAAGATCGTACTAACAAGCGATCCAGACCTAATAGCAGATGGGATAAAACACACAGGAGAAGAGTTTCTTGATTGGTTCGTAAAAAATCCAAACTGTGATCAGGTTGAGGCAAAACATACCACTAAGGAATATGTTGATGACCAAGATGCCTATGGCTATGACGTAAGCTATTATAAAATCATTATCCCGGAAACATCAGCAAAGGGATTCATACCCGACACTAATTGGGAACCAGCGGAGGAAATTTCATTGGATGATATTGAAGAACAGGAAAGCGTTGAAGGATGCTTCCTAGCAAATATTAAATACGTGCTTCAGTTTAATAATGATACTCAGGCTATGAGATTCATGGAGAAGTATTACGAAGCTAAAAAAGAGCAGGAAGGTTTTCATACAGACAAGGATGTTATAAACGCCCTACATAGCGTGGAATTGAAGGACAATAAAAACTACAGTAGAATCTATGAAGAAATGAAAAAATGGTTCGATAAATCTAAAATCAAATAAATCATGATACAATTCCTAAGCCATTATGGTGAAACCATATTAACCCTGCTGGCTATCTTTATTTTTATATTTTTACCATATGGTAAAATCTTTAAGCCAACAAATTACAATTCTAAGGATTCATTTACTGAGGGTTATAATAAAGCGGAGAATGAAATAAAAAAAGGAAAGGACCCAATAGTACTAATGAATCAATGTCAAGGTCCAGAAGATAATTGGGATAGAGGATGGATTCAAGCATGCTCTAATTACATAAACGGAAACAAATAAATCATGGAATACTATCGCGCTTTTATGATGTTCTGTATGTTTATAATCATACTAATACTAGGAGGTATTTACGAAAACACAAAAAGAAAATAATGAAAAACCGAATCATCACCTGGATATTAACACGAACCACGTGCATCTGGCTTAGATGGATCAAAAAAATCAAATGAAATGAAAAAGACATTAGTTATTTTAATGGGATTATCCATAGCACTATTAATATCCTGCGAGGATAAAGGGATAACAAGAGAAAGTTTAGTGGGTAACGAAACACAACTCCCGCCGGAGCTTAAAGGCTTGAAAATTTATGATGTTTCGATAGGCAGCGGTAGCTATGTTAAAGTTGGTATTCTGGAGGACAAAATAATCTCAACTAATTATCAGGTTGGGAAGCATCGACAATCCATGATTATAGTAGATAAAGGAGGTCAGGAGAGAAAGATTGAGTTTGAATCCATTATATCAGAGAACGATTCAATCCTGGTTATCAAAAAATCAATAAAATAAACATGAAAAAATTAATCTTATTTTTAGCATTCATCACATTAGCATCATGTGAGGATAACGGAAGACCAAAGTTTATAGGCCAGGACATCATAGACGGTAAGGTATCTGCAACACAACCTGGATCCCCGGGTGGATATGGACACCCAGCGGATCTCCCAGTTATTTGGATACAAACACCAACAGAAACAAGGGAAGTCGAGATTCCATTCGCATACGAAGGCAAATGGAAGGTAGGTGATTCATGTTTACTAATCATAGAGAGATATCAAGAACCTGTGGAACAAAATAAAAAATAAAGAAAATGAAAGACTGGATGAGAGCAAGCATAGAGATAACAAAACCCATACTTCTATTTGATATGGATGGAGTTATCTGTGATTTTGATAAGAGAGCCAAGGAGCTAGAGGCTATGGGTATCAAGGGTAGTAAATTATTTAGCCACCCAACAGCTTATAAAGATTTAGAACCAATTCCTGGTGCCATAGAAGCTTGGCATGCACTACAGGAGAAGTATGAAACCTATATTCTATCAACCCCACCCTGGTCAAATCCAGATGCGTGGGGGGAGAAGAGAAGATGGGTAGAGCAGCATCTTGGCAAGTCAGCACATAAGAAACTAATACTTTGTCACAACAAAGGTATAGTGAGAGGTGATTTTCTTATCGATGACAGAATAGCAAACGGTGTTGCTGATTTCCAAGGTGAGCACATTCACTTTGCCACAGAAAAATACCCGGATTGGAACTCAGTCCTTATTAGATTAGGGGTAACCCAGTAAAAGAGATTTATAATGGATAGAGGAACATACGAAAAAGCCACACTTATTCTGGAGCAGCTGGATAAAATCGAGGCATTGGAAAAAAGGATAGCAGCAAAATACAGCGAATACAAGGAGAAAGATGAGGAGCTATGCAAATTATTAAATTCCTGTAATGATGCTTTGACTGTGCTTAAAGAAATAGATAATAATAAATTTAAACAACTCTAGGTTAATAGAAACTAATAAGAGAATAATATGAAAAGTCTAAGTCTTAAAGATATAGCACTAAAGCTACTGAAGAAATCAAACGGATTCACCGATAGAGATAGAGGTAACTGGATTGATGGTGCATGCCATAGGGAAATGGAAATAAATGCACTGAAATATCGGATGAGTCAAATGTACACTAGTGATGCGGTCGAGGAGATCTCAATCGAGATGGTAAATTGGACTCTAGATAATATGGGAAATCCAAATGCTAATAGTGGTAAGAAATTTGACGAAGTTGCCGCCAGTCACAAGGGTTTAACACCGGGTAGTGTAGAAATAAAATACTCTCTAGTTACAGATCTTTTCGGTGATAGACCGAACGGAATGGATCCGCAGATATTTAAAAGCGTAGAGGAAGCAACTCAGCATTGGGAGGATCACTACAAAAACAGAAACAAGGGTGATGGCCATGACGAGTACTGGAGAAAGACCCCTCTAAGAATACTAGAAACAGTAACAACCAGACTTTGGGAAAACTAATAGCATAAAACATGGAAAAATACATCGAAAAAGAACTTATACCCTATCCAGAATCATTAATCTTAAAAGAATTAGGATTTAGTATCAGTTGTTACGAAAGATATCATAACGGAGAACTTGAAGTTGATTATGGAAATTGGAATGGACATTCTATAGAACATATAGTTTCAGCACCACTTTATCAACAAGCTTTTAGGTGGTTTAGAGAGAAGTATAATTTATTTGGATGTATTGATTTGCAAGTTTGTACTCCAACCCATTGGTTTATAAGAATTGATAATATGATTGAAAACGATTATGTATATCATTCAGAAGATGAAAATTTAAGGTATAAAACCCACGAAGAAGCACAACTTGAATGCCTTAGAAAGCTAATAGAAATAGTAAAAGAAAAATAAACATGGAATCACCATTCATAAAACACATGCAGGGTAAATACCCAGAACTTGACATCAAGGCCATAGTTGAGCTAGTAGACAAGAATGTGGCAGAGATTAAACCAAATCCAAATAACCCAACACAGGAGATTAAGATCTTCCCAGGTTCGGATCTGAATAAGAATCTCATCATCAAAATCATCTCGGAATATCTGGAAGTAAAATAATGAAAAGAAAAGAGGACAAGAATGCTGCAGGTGGTTGTTTTCTCCTGGGTGTGGTACTTCTAGTTATTTTCACCAGATATCTCGGGATGCTGATGGAAAGTTTGATGCGATGATGCCTATATAAGATGCTTTATTGAAAGGTAATTTTTAAAAGCCAATAGCTTCTTAATTTCTTCCTGAGTTATAGAGAAAGGTGGAAGATCAAGGTACATATGAATCTGATCTTCCTTCGGTATTTTTTTCCAAATCTTAAGTAGACCTTTACTGTAATCACCAGATGCAGCCTTCATAGCATTAAATGCTAACTTCAAGGATTTGCTACTAACAGTATTTCCATCCATGAATATATCTCTAAGCGTGAGTTCGATTGATGCACCTCTCATCGACACAAGTTCGTTGTTAGCTACATTTAGTTTCTTAACAGACTTAGGACAACCAACAAGATCCCTCAATTTATTACTAGCACAATCAAGATTATTAATTTTATCAATTCCCCTTAGTGCGGATAGAGTGGTGATCTCATTCCTGGAACATTTAAGATCTCCGGTTATATGTTTAGCAATGTGATCGAGCGATGTTAGCTTATTATCAGCACAATCATAATTCTTAGTCCAATCCGGTCCACCTTTAAGCGAAGTTAATTTGTTATCGGAACAGTCAAAATGATAGAGCACTTTCCTAGGTATGTTACTGTCGAATCTACTAATCTTAGTGTGTCTAATACTGAAGTACCTACAGTAGCCAAACTTTACATCCTTCATCACCTGTGCTATCTTCAATCTCCTCTCCGTTTCCTTCTTAGTTTCCTTTTGAATGTATCTGCCTTCCTGCTTTATACCAAGGGTGCTACTTCCTAATGTTCCCTCAATATTTACCAACTCCAGCTCGTTATCAAAATGCCAGCCACTAGCAGTGTCATTAAGAATGGTCTTGACCTCATCACTCAGGAATTTTGGATTGGTGTATTTCTCTAGTAATTTATGGGATGCATCAGAGATGGCTTGAAACTCTTCAGGATTGGTTTCGTAAAGCCCGGTTATTAAGTTCAGAGCTTTGTTGTGCAACTCCGAGTTCCAGAATGGTTTTTTGGTGTCTTTATGTGTCATGTTATCCTTATATGTTATGTGAGAATTATACAGAAAATCACCCATTTTGTTCCAAAAATGCATGAACTCCGGCCACCAATGCATATTACTAAGAGATATATAGCACATGAAACATCTCAAACTATACGAAGAATTCGCTCAGCCAAGACAGCTTCCGAAAGGTGTGGAGAAATCCACTATATACAATCACTTTGAATTTACCAATAATCTGATGGAATTCTCAGAAGAGGAGATAGCCAAGCTGGAATCTCTAGCATCTCTTGGTGGTTGGGAATTAAGACTCAAGAGCAACGGGAAACAAATCGAAATCATCACGGACGAGGGTGAGGAATTATCATTTGGTAGAGATGTCAATGGTAAATATGAACTGGTGTTAGGTAGAACCACACCGGACAACTTCCCATGCTATGTTGCCAACTCCTTGGAAGAACTCCTACCCTTAGCGATAGATGCACTAAAACCGGATGGCATTGAATGGGCAGAAATTAAGTAAACCCCTTAACTTGCTGAATTTTCGTGATATTTCTTAATGGTTTCTTTTGCTTTATTGGATAGCAGGTTCATTGTTTTGGTTATATTATCAGAATTTTCTTTCCATTTTATAGATACTGGTTTATCATCATTATGGATGTCATTCATATAGTCTATTCTTTCTTGCCAAGATTCTTTACCGTCAATCATATCAAACGGTGTTCCCCCGCCATATATCTCTGGGTATTTAGAACAAGCTATATGCCATTCATTATCACCTTCCTTTTTAGACCAGGTTAATTTTAATTTATCATACCCTTTATCTTTTGGGACTATTCTAAATAATAATGCTTTTTTATTCCACCAAGAATAACCATCATATGATTGAGAGCACCATTCAGTATTTTTTGCAGATTCCGCTGATGCAGTGAAATTAATTGGGTATTAAAACATCCACCTTGTCATCACTAAAAACAACATCATACTTAGCATCCTCCGTTTCTTTTCTATACTCATCTTGATATTTATAAATGTCTCTTTCAAAATCTCTTAGTGTTGGGAATTTGAAAATGTCATTTTCTATTGTCTTGTTTAATTCACCACCTAAATAAAAAGATTCTTTTTTAACTTTACTAGCATACCAACCTGTTGAAAATATAAACAATTTAAAATTCAGATCTGAATCAAATTCACGGTCGAAATCAAAATATTCAGACTTTGACTCCTTCTTATACATGTTTATAAGCCATTTAACATATTTACCTGGCTTGGAAAAATCTTTCTTTCTAACAGAAGTGGGATCCAGATTAACCAATTTATAGAATATCTTCTTATCTAAATCAGAATACCATTTATTTCTAATTTCTTCGCTCCCAATACTTTTTTCTAGTAGAGGGGAGGAGAATTCCATAAATCTTAATAGTCTCATCTTGTATTTTTTAATTTTATCCATTTATATATCGGCAGTCGAAATTAGCTAAACTCACTAAGGGCCGGCCAACCCAAGGCATGTTGCTAAGAGATATATAGCACATGAAACATCTACAACCATACACAGAATTTATTAACGAATCCCAACAACTACCCGATGGAGTTGAACAGCTGGACTCGCAGAATTATTTCGATGCTAGAAGAGGTAGAAGCATTCCGTTATCCACAGAGGATATAGAGAAGGTGGAATCCCTTATGAAATTAACAGGTGCAATCAACAGACACGAGCATCTGAGAAATAAATCAACTCCTGATAACGAGCTCATCATCTGCAAAGATAAAACTCCTTATTCCTACATTCCACCCATAGCATGCTTTGGTAAGACCGACGGCATCTACGATCTAACTTTAAACATTGAGAGTGACCTTTATAATAAAAAATACTATTCCTCACCCACATTGGAACCACTTATCCAGATCGCATTAGAAGCTTTCCTAGGTTCTGGTAAATTTAAGCCACAGCTCAAATGGGAAACAATCAAATAGACCAATGAAACATCTCCAGCCATACACAGAATTTATTAACGAATCTCAAGCCAGGGAACTCACGAGACAGGAGTTTACTGATCTTGCAATTCAGTCTCTAGATAGTAAAGAACTTTACAGATGGGATCCGATAAACCCAGAGGAAGAGGAGTCACTGGTCTCCCTTTACAACTACATAAATACAAATGGCGAGGACGGTGGCTACTATAAAAAACTAACAGGAGAGGATCTAAGATTTAGAATTGTACTCAACAAGGATAAAACAGAAATAGGAAGACAGGGTTACCCTAGAATCCAGGTTGGTAAAATCTCACCCACCATATGGACAGTGGACACCTCAGATGACATCCCTGGGGAGATCTATCTTTCCAACTCCTACCACACTTTCCCTTCTCTACAAGATGCCATAACATTCATTGCCGCTAAGTACGGACCAAGAACTGAATGGACCAAAATCAGGTAAACCCACTAAGGGCCGGCCGTCAGAGAGCATACCACCACCATCACCTATAAAACCA
>Ga0247722_10001966_pt1 | contig 10979 bp, 8 predicted proteins | sample MSEWelMarce3H_FC_FD_189094 | JGI IMG/M metagenome (GOLD analysis project Ga0247722, IMG submission 189094) | Subsurface sediment microbial communities from gas well in West Virginia, United States - MSEEL Well Study Marcellus 3H_FC | ecosystem: Environmental > Terrestrial > Deep subsurface >...
ATGTAAAGATATTAGAAATTTGATACTATAACTATATATTATCAAAAAGCCATGTCGAACGAAGAAATGTATGTGACCAAGCGCGATGGTGTCGTCGAAATCGTATCATTCGACAAGATTTTGAAGCGCATTAAGCGCATCGGTCAAGAAGCCAACGTCAAAATCAATTATACCACACTCACTATGAAAATCATCGACCAACTTTACAACAAGATTTCCACAACCAAGATTGACGAGCTCACCGCCGAGCAATGTGCCGCGATGTCTTCCACACATCCCGACTACGGAACACTCGCAAGCCATATCACGATCTCAAACCATCATAAGAATACTACATCCCTCTTTTCCGAGGCGATGACCGCGCTTTATTCGTATATCGACAAGCACGGGACAAATTCGCCACTCATTTCGCAGGAATTGTATGATATTATGAAAGAGCACGCCGATGAAATCGAGGGTCACATTGATTATCGCCGGGACTATTTGATTGACTATTTTGGATTCAAGACGTTGGAGCGGTCTTATTTGATGACGGTGAATAAACGCGTGATTGAGCGCCCCCAACATATGTGGATGCGCGTCTCGCTCGGTATCCACGGACGGGATTTGAATGCGGCGTTTGAGACTTACGACTTGATGTCGCAGAAGTATTTCACCCACGCGACCCCGACGCTTTTCAATGCGGGAACGCCGCGACCCCAGATGAGTTCATGTTTTCTGATTGCGATGGAAAAAGATAGCATCGAGGGGATTTACAATACGCTCAAGGACTGTGCGCTTATCAGTAAATGGGCGGGTGGAATCGGAATGCATATCCACAATGTGCGCGCGAGCAACAGCCATATTCGCGGGACTAACGGAAAAAGTAACGGAATTGTGCCTATGTTGCGCGTATTCAATAACACAGCAAAATATGTTGACCAGTGCGTTGTACCTGAAACACAAATATATACAACCCAAGGACCGATTGAAATTCAAAATTGTTCGTATGGTGAAACTCAAGTATTTAATTTGACTGGCGGTGTAGAAACTATTGAAAACGTATTGGAACATCCATATGAAGGTCAAATCTATAATATTGAAACAATGCATTCAATCGATAATCTTAGAATTACACCAGAACATCCAGTATATGCTCTCGTTGGACAATCGCGCGGGTTGAATTATAGTGTAATTGAAAATAGATTAGATAAAAATATTTCAAAATTTGAATGGATAGACGCCAAAGATTTAAAAGATGATGATATGTTAATTTATAAAATACCAAATTATAATGTTGATATTAATACAATAACGGAAGATGATTGTTATATGTATGGCGTTATATTGGGTGATGGTTCAATGAGCAATTCTGACCAAACTGGTTATATATCTTTACATTCCACAAATAAAAAACACATTTTGGATTTCGCAATTCAATATTTTGAAAACAAATGTATCAAATATAGAATAAATGTTAATGAAAATGTTACACGAATTTACTGGAATAAAAATATATGTTTGCCTTTTCGATATAGTGATGTGTATGATTCTAATAAAGTAAAAAGAGTTCATCACAAATGGTTAAATTTACCAATTGAAAAATCAAAACACATATTAAAGGGTTTAATTGATACAGATGGGTGTAAGCATAAAGAATTATCTTTTGATAGCACATCTAGAAATTTGATTGAAAGTGTTCGTTTTATTTGTTTAAAACTTGGAATTTTAACAAGTGGATATGTTAGAGATAGAATAGGTGAAAGTCATACAACATCCGCCGGAAATGTAATAACCAATCAACAAATAAGTTACTGTCTGAAAATACCAAAAACACAAACTATTTGTAATTTAATTAATATTGAATATGATGAAAACCAGTTTTTTAAATTTTTCAAATATAATGATTTTTTATTGACCAGAATTAAAAGCATTACTATCGAAAATTATTCAGGAACACTATATGATCTTCAAATGAAAACGCAGCATGATTATATGATTCATAATTGTGTAGTACATAACGGTGGCGGACGACGTAATGGAAGTTTCGCCATCTATTTGGAGCCATGGCACGCCGACATCGAACATTTCTTGGAGATGCGTAAAAACCACGGCGACGAAGAATTGAAGGCGCGTGATCTGTTCTACGCATTATGGATCCCAGACCTTTTCATGGAGCGCGTGAAGGCCGATTTGGAATGGACACTGATGTGCCCCGACGAATGCCCCGGTTTATCCGACGTTTATGGCGACGATTTTGCGGCTTTATACACCAGATACGAGGCAGCCGGCAAGGGACGCGTAACAGTCAAGGCGCGCGAGATATGGTTCCGAATCCTGGACGCCCAAATGGAGACCGGTACCCCCTATCTCTGCTACAAGGACGCCGCCAACCGCAAAACTAACCAGCAAAATGTAGGCATCATAAAGAGTTCCAATCTGTGCTCCGAGATTTTCCAGTATTCCGACGAGAACGAGACGGCGGTGTGTAATTTGGCGAGTATTGGTCTGCCGACCTTTGTTACAAATGGTGTGTTTGATTACGACAATTTAGCCAGGGTTGCCGGCGTAATTACAAGAAATATGAACCGAATCATCGACATCAATTATTATCCGACCGAGAAGACCCGGCGTTCCAACCTGAGACATCGGCCCATTGGTATTGGCGTTCAAGGATTGGCCGACGTGTTTATGATGTTGGACATACCGTATAATAGTGAGGCGGCAAAAGAGGTGAATCAAAAGATATTCGAGACGATTTACTATGGTGCACTGACGGCATCGGCGGATTTGGCGGTTAAGGAAGGACCATATGAGACATTTGAGGGCTCGCCCGCGTCCAAAGGCATTCTCCAATACGATATGTGGAATAAAACCCCGATAATGGACTATGACTGGTCAATTCTCAAATCCCGAATCCAGAGAGTGGGGCTACGCAATTCGCTTTTGGTCGCACCAATGCCTACGGCATCTACATCACAAATCCTCGGCTTCAATGAATGTTTTGAACCATTTACGAGCAACATTTATAGCCGCAGAACGCTGGCGGGGGAATTCATCCTAACCAACAAGTTTTTGATGAAAGACCTGATCGACCTGGGACTGTGGAACACGGATTTGAAAAACAGCATTGTTGCAAACCAAGGAAGTATCCAACACATAGAGGGGATCTCACAGCACATCAAGGAGAAATACAAGACGGTATGGGAGATTCCGATGAAACATATCATTGATATGGCGGCGGACCGTGGGGCTTTTATATGTCAGAGCCAAAGTCTGAATTTGTGGATGGAAGACCCAAATTATAGCGCGCTGACGTCAATGCATTTCTATGGGTGGTCGAAAGGGTTGAAGACGGGGATATACTATTTGAGACGACGCGCGAAACATAGGGCGCAACAATTCACAATTGAGCCGCAGAAGGCGGAATGCGAGATGTGTAGTGCGTAAAAGAATGACTGATAAAAGACATATAAACTTGTAAAAAGACTATTGTAGGTTTTAAGTATTACGTTTTATGTAAAATGTAATACGAATTTGGTTTATTTTTCTTCTTGGTTTAATTTAGGTTTAAATCTGGATAGGTCTCTTTTTCTAATTACAACATTACCTTGTGAAGGTTGATCTGCTATGGCGGTAGGAATTACATCCGCAATTGGAAGAGCTTGTGACTTATTTTTATATAACAGTTGTAAATGACTGAGAACGAAGGGTGTTGATGCGGTAATAAGAGTTACCCCAACACTAGCAAGTGTGATTCCTATTCTAATATCATCCTCAACTTTACCCGCATATATTCCAATTGTATCTTGTATTTCACCGACAGACCTAGCAATTTTTCTATTTGAATATTCTACCATTTTTCCAGCAAGATTTCTCTTAACAAAAAAATAACCGACTTTTATATATTGAAACACTTTTTTAGGAATACTAGCTTGTTCGCCACCAACAATTCGAGTTAATGTAGATTTATAATCATTTTTTGCGATTTCCAACGCAACTGATAACGCAAAAATACTTGCTGATTTAACAATGGACATCACATTTGGGTATGGTATTCCATAAAAATCAACTGGTTCATATTCCTCTAATCCTTCAAATACTTTTATATATACATTTGCGTTCGGATCATTCTCCAAAAATTCATTTAAATGCCTTCTTGGATTTAATAAATATGCTTGATAAAATGAAAAACAAAGAGCAATTATTCCTATAAAAAACGCAATATATGCTTTCCAAGGAAAAGCCGACTCTTCTCTTAACGCAACGCGATTTTCAGAGAGGGCAACTGAGCGACTTCCACCATTTTGCTTTCCGTCGTTTCTCTTTCCATGTGAAATATTGTAAAACATTTTTCTGAAAAATTCTTTTAGTTTTTCTTCATCGACAATATTTTTTAAATCATGATACTTATTCAATTCAGACGAAATATCGGCATTCACATCGGAAGGCAAAGAAAAATCTTCTGGAACCTTGTGTTTGTTATATAATAACGACAATGGATATAATACATTAAACCCAGTGCTTATATTATTACGTGTTCCTAGCAAAGTTCGCTTTACAGGAATACGAAATCTAGACACTTGGCTTACAAGCATACCCCCTTTTCTAGATACATTTTTTTTCGCTCTCTTTTTCTCAGTCTTCGGCATTATATATTTACGCGGGAATTTATTCCATAAATAATTTTACAAATACCCATAAAATTATTTAGAAACCAGCCTCTTAACTATCCAATGAATAAAACATCCGCGATTACAAGTCTATTCCCATCCAAACACCCAACTTTAACCTACGTCTCTTGTTTCGTAAATATCAATTGTAAAGAGCCCCACAAAACGCACCAATGGCGCATTAATAATTTTCTAAATATTGCCGAAACTGGTGTGCCTGTCGTTCTCTACGTCGACGACGAAATCCGCGAAGCATTCGCCTCCACCTGGGCCAAATACAAGAACATCGCGCTCAGAAACGTGAACTACGACCAATCCTGGACATTCAATGTTTGTTCTAAATACAAGGCGCATCTGCCTGCATCGAGGAACGACGTCAAGGACACCTTTCTCTTTATTTGCCTGATGAATATGAAGATTGAGTTTGTTGTAAATGCCGTCAATGAGAACCCCTTTGGAACGCAACATTTTGCTTGGATCGATTTCAATCTGCCTCACATCTTCAACAACAAGGTCGCCACCTCAAATTACATGCAGTTCTTAACCACATGTAGGTGGCTACCCGGGTTTATCACCATCCCCGGGTGCTGGGAAAAAGGCCAGGGCGTGGAAAACATCGTGGATATCATCAACTGGCGGTTTTGCGGTGGGTTCATGCTTGGCGATGGCGTGGCGTTCAACGAATTATTTGACCTCTATTTGGAGCATTTTGCGATGTTTATGGAGCGGTATCGGCGCATAACGTGGGAGGTCAATTTCTGGACATGGCTCGAGGTTAATACCAATTGGGACGTGTCTTGGTATAAGGCCGACCACGACGACAGCATTGTGCGTGTGCCGTCGTATCTATTTTCGCGCTGCCTGGCCGACGAGTTCAAAGCGCCCACCATCCGATATCCTCTTCCTAAAATACGCGACATGTATCCCTCGTCATGCGGCTACGCCCATTTTGGCGACGACGACATTTTGAACGTCCGATACGTGAATTACCGCCTCGATGAATGCGGGCGCTACCACATCAGCCAACCAGACGGCCATTTGATAACCCAGAACGTGCGGTGTTTTTTGACGCCGGATTTGAAATCATTTGACGAAGACCGCCCGCCTGAGAATGTGTGGGAAGGGATGATAGGGTTGCCGACCTACGACAAGTCTGTTATGGGACTAGAGGACGTCCGACTTTACATAGCGGGGGATAAGCTGCGATATGTCGCGACGAATAAGAGCCATGCGATATCCCAACGCATACGTATAATGGTGGGTGATTATAGCGCGGATATGGCGATGTTTGAGACAGGACAGATTATTGATCCGCCGACAAATACGTGGTGCGAGAAAAACTGGATACCACTTGGTAAAAGCTTGGTCGCCGATACCGGCTCTACGAACGTCAGCTTAGTCGCAGGCTTGGAACAATTCATATATCGCTGGGCGCCCTTTGAAATCGGCGAAATAGAGAACGGCGCGCTCAAAATCGTGAAAAGCGTGCCCGTAGAGCACATGCAAACCCAGCGCATACGCGGTTCCACGCCGCCGGTTTGGTGTGCGGCACTCGACTGCTATGTATGTGTGGTTCATTATTGCGAACACATCCACGGGGCAAAGACACTGGCTTACTACCATATGCTGGTGAAACTGGGGAAAAAAGATTACGTGCCGTTTGAGTGGTCGAACTCGTTTCATTTCAATCGGGTGGGAATACAATACTGTATTGGATTCACACTTATGGATACGGGGCAAATGGCGTTTTGGTTTTCCGAACATGACGGAAACCCGGGGCTAATTATTGTTTAAGGTTTTTAGGTTTTTACAGGCAATATATTAAGGGTTATGGAACAATCGTAATGGTTTTATCCACATCATTATATTGGGCAATATTTATCTTAACTCCTAATTTTTTTAACCAATCAATCCAACGACTCGCTGAAATAACCACTCCATATTCGATATTAGTTGAACCGTCAGCTGCATTTATTGCTGAACCGGTAGTAAAACATACAGCAAAACATAACTCACTTGAATCTATTTTTCCAGAGGTTCTATTAAAAAAAAATCCGTGTGGTCCTCCGGAATTCCCCGGAGAAGGAGCTGTTTCTATAAGTCTGAAATATTTTTGATGCATATAAAGTGGGTCGCTATTTTCTACATCCATTTTCCAATCGGGATATACCTTATCAAAATCTCCAACCGGAAAGGATCCAGTATTAACTAAATTCGTAATAACATCATTATCGTCAATTAGTTTGCTTTTAAGCCAAATAGATGTCGCACCCCAATAATCTAAAACAGAATTCTTTGGTATAGTTTCACAATTATTTATTAAAAAAATATTTGTCGTATCCAATAACGGAGTTGTATTAAATACCGCAATATCATCTGCTGCTTCAATAAAATATTTATTCGAGTTTTCTTTTTCATTTTGCGTGACCGGGATTTGATAACTTATAATATTATCTTTAATAACAAACTCTGTCTTTATTTCTGTAGTGCCGATATTGGAATATAAAACATTTGTAGGTAATTTATCTTGAACTCCGGGGGTTTTAAGACAATGTGTTGCCGTATAAATATATTCTTGAATCCCATTATTTCCAATAGCAATTCCAGAGCACCTACCGCCTCCTCCAGTGAAATCTGTTCTGGTAACCAAAGTTCTTGGATTACGATTATATTCAAATTTCCAATATAATTTTGAGTCACCTGGAGCTGTAACTTGCGTTTCTGATATCAACGTCATACCATTTTTAATATGATTTTTTTTTAAATATTCAAATTCTGTATAAAGAACATACATTTCTTGTTTATTTTCCAGAATAAATTTTAATCTAGCTTTGAGTAATGGATCATACAATTTTTGTTTCCGAAAATCAACATCAATGTAATCATAATCAAGTTCTTTTTTAGAATTATTAATTCGTACAGCTGCTATAATTTGTGTTGTGTTGGTATGTTCAATATATAAAAACTCATTTTTAGGATCAAGTTCGTGTGCGTACCATCCGTTTTTTGTATATAATGCTTTTAACTTATTACTTATAGTTGTGTCAGACCCTCCTGTAAAATGTTTTATATCAGGAGTTCCATCGGCATTCATTTTATACAGTGACGGAGGCATTATTTGTGTCGCTGCTAATCTGGTTTCCTCTGCTTTACGAGCTTTTTCTACTTGAACCGCAGCTTCTGTTTTTGCTTTCGCCTCGTCCGCAAGACGTTTTGCTTTCGCCTCATCCACGAGACGTTTTGTTTCAGCTTCATCCGCAAGACGTTGTTGTTCCTCATCCGCAAGACGTTTTGTTTCAGCTTCATCCGCAAGACGTTTTGTTTCAGCTTCATCCGCAAGACGTTTTGTTTCAGCTTCATCCGCAAGACGTTTTGCGTCAACTGCTGCTCTATTTTCCGCAACTTTTGTTTCAATTTGTCCAGGAGTCAAACTCGGCAAAACATACATAGGCGGATTATCATTAATTTGATAGTACGAGCCAATGTTTTCCGTTATAACGTAAAAAGGCACGGCATCATCAGGAGTTTTGTCAATGCTCATTTCGTAACTGGTTGTAATATCATTTACAATTTCAAACAAAGACTGTGCTTGTACAGGTACAGGTACAGCAGAAGCAGAAGCAATCGGCGAATTCGTATATATTTTTATTACGGTTCCATCAGCCTTCGCATAATAGGTTATTGGAGTTGTTTTATTTGTTATATCCTCTGTTATCAAACCAAGTTCATAATTATCAGGTGATGTAAAACTCGCCATAATCTATACAATAGAACTATATAAAGCCCAATTTCATTTTTCCCAAATTCACATCATTTTCGAAACCAAGAACGCGATAACCACATTACTAAACCCCTTTTCTCGCTCCTTATAAAACGCGTAGCATTCATTCAGGTCCCCCTCATTGCTATCTAGAATAATCATCACTTCTTTGATAAACATATAGTAGTCCGTATTCATAAAGCCATTCACACCTAAACACCAATCAATGTATTTATCTATGCTATCTACTTCCTCGTTCACCAAAATGCGCAGCAAAATCGCAATCATCATAAATGGGTGAACAATCGGCTCGCCCATCGAGTTTTGGATAATCGAGTCATATGTCGTGATGGCCGTCGCATAATATTCAAAATGCGTCGTCTGAATGACGGCAATTTTCTCTTGAAAGTTGACCGGGCTATATCCTTCTTTCCCCGCAATTTGGATACACTGTTCGTAAAACCGTATCGCTTCTTTGCATTTCCCCTCATTATTATAAATTCCAGCCACGATGTCGCAATATTTTATACACATTTGGGGGCGTCGCTGTTTTTCATAGATATCCACAACATGGAGATACGCCGTAACAGATTTACTATAGTCCGATTGTTTATACATTTTGGCGGCTAAAATGTAGCACTGAGCGGCTTTGTCCAATACGTCCGCCAGCATAAAATTATATCCTGCCGCGAAATAGCATTCGGCGGCGAAACTCGTCGTATCACACGCGGTATATTCAGCCGCTGCCTTTTCAAACAGTTTTGCCGCGTTTTTGTATTTGGATTTCCTAAAATACGGCAAATAATCAATGACCCTGCCGGATGGTTTTATATATTCTTTTGCCTCTTCCCGATAACTTTCAGCAAGCGTATTCATCGCTTATAATACTATGTTGTTGTTTATAATCTTATTATTAAATTTATTTGTTTTGTAAATAAATTTAATAAATAGTGACGCCATTATTCAATTTTGTTGCTTATCGGAACTGCGGGCGCTGTCCTTTTTCAACAATGAGTGGATTCGGCAAAAGCGTTTCTTCACTATTAAATATGTTAAAAGATTTCAACATGCGAATATCCGGCGTCGGTGCGGTCTGATGATTCACCATATTACAGGTGCCGATTCCACGTAACATACTCTCAATATCGCACGAATTGTTTGCGAGATCGACTCTAGCCATGCGACCAGAAAGCAATCCGTTTCCGGCAAAATAGGTTGTCGCAGGTCTGCTACAATCGCTACTTCCCAAATATCCCGAATACTGTGTATTCCAGTGTTGTTCCAATTCATAATCGCCTTTTTGTGATTTTTTTCGTGTATCCGTCATTATCAGATCTATATACAGAGCATATTTTATTTTTTCATATATATGCACATTTGTGCGCAAATGTAACGTTATAAGACGCACACTTTACGTGCGAACGTAAATGTTTATCGGTATAAAATCGCATATAATATATTATAGTCGGAGTCCTCTATATCCACCGTACTATGTTTCACCATAATCGGATAAAACGATTTCAAATAGTCATACGAAAGCAAAATACAGAATCCCACCTCGGGGTCTTCTGAAATCATAAATGACGCCGCCTTGATAAACAGGTCGTAAAACAGCAGATTGTCTTTCAACAGGGCATACAATTGCGGATGTCCCCTATTCATCGCTTCTGTATCAAAATTCATCTCGTCGCGCGAAATTTCGTCTAAATCGGGGTCCTCCGACACAAAATCTTTCATCATAAACAATTTACGGATTGCTGCGCGGTATTCAAACTCGTCTTCATAATACAAGGTGGGTGATGAAATGTCGTAGTTAATATCAGTCATTGCTAAATATACAATACAATATTCTTTATGTTTGTTGAAGATATTTGTTTAAACCTTTGAACCACAAAAGAAATGTGGCTGGTAAACCTCTAAGATATGATTATAAAACCTGATTAATTTATAAACATAAGTCGCTTATTCATCGTTATTGGGGAGATGGGTGGGCTCGCTCTTGCGCGAGTTGGATCCGCCGCGGGTCCAACCGTCGAGCGCAGCCTCCTGAACCAAATATTTGGGGTTGGTAATCTTCTCCTTAATACTATCAATCAGCGGATACATCTGGTTGTTCATGTAGGACTGCTCCGAAACGGTGGAAACACTCTTTTTGTTTGTAACAATATCGCCCTGTTTAAGCTGCGACTCAAGCACGGGGTCGCACGACCCGCGTCCCAAATAAGGAACCGACGCAAACGCCCTCTGTTGGAGCGAGAGCTTCTCTAAAGAGCGGCCATTCTCACGCTTAATGGTGAAAAACGAGTCGACATCTACCGTGTTGGCTGTGATACCCGCACTGGCACCACCCGGTGCGCCAGCGAACATCATTGCAGGCTGACTGGTGGCGAAAGTGACGTGGTCATCACTGCGCGACTCGCTAAAATAAGTGGACATCATATAGTTGCTGTATTTGGTATTCATCATATTTGTCTGTGTCTTGTCGGTATTATCACTTCCAATTCGTGCTCCATTATTAAATGTGTAAGGGTACATAGAAGCCATCTTCTTTTATATAATATATACAG
>Ga0247722_10001967_pt1 | contig 10972 bp, 16 predicted proteins | sample MSEWelMarce3H_FC_FD_189094 | JGI IMG/M metagenome (GOLD analysis project Ga0247722, IMG submission 189094) | Subsurface sediment microbial communities from gas well in West Virginia, United States - MSEEL Well Study Marcellus 3H_FC | ecosystem: Environmental > Terrestrial > Deep subsurface >...
TACTTGATAGACACGATATCAGTGCATTAAGAAAAGATAACACATATTTGTTTGAAATCATTTATCCCGAAAATAGAATTGTTGTTAATTATGGTGATGATGAAAAATTAGTTGTTATTGGTGGTATCCATACTGAAACTGGTGAAGAAATACCAGATAGTAGTTTATTTTGGATGCAAGATGTGGGATTTGAGGTTGTCACAACATATAAAACGTGGGGTGAAGGATACGATTTATTAAAAGAAGAAATATCTAATGATAGAGAAGGTTATGTAATTCGTTTCAAGAATGGTTTTCGTATGAAAATTAAAGGAGAAGAGTATAAAAGATTACATAAAATTCTAACCAATTTTTCATCAAAAGATATTTGGGAACTAATGAAGGAAGGTAAACCTTTAGATGAATTTTTAGATAGAGTACCTGATGAATTTTACAAATGGGTTAAACAACAAGTTAGCTCATTTCAATATGGTAAATACAGAATTGGGGAACACTGTGGTAAAATACACGATTACTTTAGATATGGTAAATATGGGGATGTTTACCCCGAACCAACAAAAAAGGATTTCGCACTACATTTAGAGAAATGTAATGTTGAGACATTTTACAGACCAATTTTATTTGCTATGTGGGATGGAAAACCATATGAACATATTATTTGGAGACTAATGAAACCAAAATACGAAAAACCATTTAAGAAAGATGAAAACTGAAAAAATAAGATTATATCTTGATGATGTAAGAACACCCTCACAAGATGATTGGGTGGTTGTAAGAAATTATGATGAATTTGTTAGTAAAATTCATTTTCACGGATTAGAAAATTTTGAGGTCATTTCATTGGATCACGATTTAGGTGATAGTGCAATGACTGAATATTATAATAACGTAAAGGACAACTATCAATTAGATTATACGAACATTACCGAAAAAACGGGTTATGATTGTTGCAAATTTTTAGTGAGTGAGAGTATGAGTAAAAATATACCTCTACCACAGATTTATGTACATTCAGCTAATCCTATCGGGAGTGCAAATATGATGGGGTACATCAATAATTATTTTATGAATTGTAGATTACCACAAACTTGTATCCGAGTTAGTATCCAACATACGATTAGTGAAGAATTTCATTTATCACCTGAACTCAGAGAAAAAAAGTGGAAAAGAAGAGGGGATTAATTTTTTTATATTAAAAAAAGAAGATAATTTTGTGAACCATTTAACTAACTAACTTCATATGACAAAAACTACTAACCCAACCAAACAAAAGTATTTTAAAGAACTAAAATTAGACGGGAAATACGATGATTTCAGTGACTTTTATGATGAAAACAAGGAAACCATCTACAAGTCAATTATTGAGGTTTTTAAAGAGTTTAAAGACACTAAGAAAAGGAAACTAACACTTAACATCTCAGCTAAAATTAAAGGTTTAGAATGGGATACTGAATTTAATTTTGATAGGTCGGAAACCGTTGTTTTAAAACGAGATGTGATGCCCTATTTTGAAGATATTGAAGATTACGAAACCTGTAATGAAATATTAAAATTACACGATTGCTTGACTTTTTAAAAATAATTTTTTAAATTAGTATTGTATCAGGAGAGAGGTACATTTATTTTTGTCATATCCCCGTGGGTTTTTAACCTATGGGGATTTTTTATTGATAAAAATATAATTGTACTATATAAAGAACTTCTTGTTATTATTATATTTTTCTTGGTATTTTAATATTTTTGTTGTACTTTTCTAATAGTTATATAAAAAAAATACAATATGTTAAATTTACTTATAGGTCTCCTTGTTCTATGTTCCTCTTTTGGAATTACACTTTCTAAAACACAAACTAAACACGGTGTTCGTAAACAACGTCAACACGTTAAACCATTAAATTTGGATAAAGAGGTTTTTAAAGCATAACCCTTGACCCAATTAAAAAGTTATTGAGCATTGGTGAACCGGGTTCTGTACTAACATTCAGTTTGTAATTAAAACTGAATCCAAACCTTTTTGTTATTTTATAGTCAAATGTACTTCCCAATAAAAATCCCAGTTGTCTACCTACCATAGTACCGCCAGTAAGAGTGTTATAACCTAACGGTGAATACATTGTAAACACCTGTGGTGATACCGTTAATTTCTTACTATACTGAAAAGGTTTAGTCCAAAATACAACCGCAGATGTTGATAAACTTGTGGTGTACGATTTTTCTCCTTCCATTAATAACGTAATTAAACCTACGTTATAACCATAGGTACCGTATTTTGGGTGAGGTTTAATCCAAGTATAACCTAATAAACCCATCAACGTTCCTTTTAGATAAGCGGATGTGAATGAATAACTATTAATTGAATTTAATTGACCCTTATCATTTAATTTCATAACTGTCACACCTGAAGATAATGCAAATTGGTCAAATGTAGAAAAGGCCATACCATTTAAACTATATGATTTATCACCCATTAGTGATGATTTAGAAAGTCCAACTGTCAATGCTAACGCATAATTACCATCTGGCATTTGTGCGGTGGTTAAATCCGAAGCGATTAACATAGGATTCATATTTTGTTGTTTCTTCTTTTCTTCCTTTTTCTTTTCTTCTTTTTTCTCCTCTTTCTTTTCTTCTTTTTTCTCCTCTTTTTTCTCCTCTTTCTTTTCTTCTTTAGATTCCTCTTTCTTTTCTTCTTTTTTAGATTCAGATTTAGATTCTTCTTTCTTTTCTTCTGACTTAGTTTCGGTTTTCTTTTCCTCGGTTTTTGATTCTGTTTTTGATTCTGTTTTACTTTCGGTTTTAGTTTCACTAGATGAACTACTTGATGAAGATGAACTACCACCACTTGATGATGATGATGATGATGATGCGGGTGGTGGACTTGATGAACTTGGTGGTGGTGGTGTACTTGATGCTGCGGTAGAACTTGCGGCCGATGATGCACTTGAACTTGCGGCACTTGATGCGGAACTACTTGCGGCAGAACTGGCGGCTGAACTAGCAGCACTTGATGCGGCACTACTTGCGGCTGCTGATGCTGCAGCACTTGCCGCGGCGGCTGCGGCTTGACTTGCGGCGGCAGTTGCTGCGGCGGCAACTTGTTGTGTCACTGTTTGTTGAACAACCAAATTTGTAGGACAAGCCATACTGTTGTATACTATATATGTTTGTTGTAACCAAGCTTGTAATGCACCACTTTGAACTTGTGCTGGTGTAAATGTTTTAATTTGATTATAAAACATAACAACTGCATTACCATTAACGTATGTAGTTGTTGCAATTTTAACTTCACCAGAACATTTATCGATAAATGTTTGAGTCATTATTGTTTGACCCTTAGACGTGAAACTAAAAAATAATATCAGGAGAGAGGCTAATATTTTTTTCATTATTTTTTTAATCCATTAATTTTAAATTGTAATCGTTTATTGTGAATGGACTATATATCGAGTATCTAACATTATTTGACACATTTTTAGTCACTTCGTGAGTGTAATTATATTTTTGATGTTCAATTAAAATACATTTTTTATAATCGGGTACAATATCTATAATACCGTTTTCCGAATATAATTTTAAAATTGAACCGTCGTTAATATCTCTATTGTCATTTAGAAAAAATAAAATAGTAAATAAACGATTACCGTCTGGATCATTATCCTTATGTTTTCTAATGAATGAACCTTTTGGATACACGTTTATGTTACCCATAAGATTTTCTTTATGTTCATTTTTTACATTTTTATTAAATAAATCAAATAATATTTTTTCATAAACATTTGTTAAAAGTGAATGTATACCATTTTCTTTTAAACATTGTATTGGGTGAGTTAGAAAGAAATTAAAATAGTCATCATCATTAAAACCAAACTCCTCATTTAGATTTCTTAAAAATTGAAAATCGTCATATGTTATCTCGTAACTATCCTCAATTCTATTAAATCTTAATAAATCTATTTCAGATACTCTATCTTGTATTCTATCAGACCATTGTAAAAATCCTAAAGCACTTTTAATCTCATTTAACTTAATATTGAAATTATGCACTAATTCACCTAAACGAGTAAATTCATCATCGTCTAATAAATTTTCTAAATTGTAAACTTTATAATCAAATTCTAAATTCATTATTTATTATTTAAACCAATTGATATTTGGTTATAATTTCTTATCGGGTCTCTATCTAATTTTAATGTGAAGAATTTAAAGTCTCTTATTATGCCAAATTTAAATGTTGTAAAATTTGAATTTGATTTTGGAAAAGATATACCACCTAAATCATCTCTACCTTGATATCTAATAACTTCATTACCAAATCCAATCATTCCGTGAACACCCAACCTACCAAATCTTTTACCCCCACCTAAGTAGATTGTTCCTTGTTTAATAAAGTCATTTTTACTCAATGGAAAATCAACTTCATTAATTCTACCATTTGGAAAATATTGATTTTTATCTATTTCATAAGACATTGTATAATCTAAAATATAATAACCCTTATTACCACCGACAGCACCCCAAAAACTTACTTGATTGTTATTTGTATGACCGAGTCCCGCCGTGAAATATATCGATTTAGAAACCGTATCCCTTCTTCCATTTTCGTAGATTCTAATTTCACTTCGTTGTCTCCATCCGAAATCATCATACCAAATGTAAGGATATGGTTGATACCATCCCCAATTCCCCCACATTAATCCATATGGGTTTAATGCGGTACCTCTCCATCTTCTTACTAAAGGTTTGTTTGGTACAGGTCGTCCTGGTCTAATTGGTTCTGTTTGTGTTCTCCATCTACTCACATCATTTCTTTGTGGGACAGATGGTTGTACTCTTGGAACTTGGGTACGTTGTTGTGGAGGATTACTTCTCCAAGATGATACTTGACCAAACATTAAAGTTGGTATAAATAAAAATACGAATAAGAGAGTTTTCATAAATGTCTTTTTATATAAATACTAAAAAAGGGGTAATTAAACCCCTTTCATACATATTCTATCTAACTCTTCTTGTCTGAGTGCTACGACCGATGAAATGTCCCCATTATCACTTAAAATGTTAACAGTATATAAACCTAATCTCCTCTCACCAAACTCAATTTTTTCACCCATAATTAATCCCATCTCCATCATTCTTAACCTCAAACAAGGTGTACATTTTTCACAATTTTCTGGCTCAGGTATGTCAATAATTTCGTAAACCATTATTTAGTGAATATTCCTTTTTTAATCATTCTATCAAGAATATTGGCACACGCAATATCTAATGCCTTTTTAGTTGCAATTGATATTGTCGATTGATTAAATTTAATCGGGTCAACCGTTGCATCAGATAATAATGTTAATTCTCTTCTTGTTGTTGCTTCACCTAAACCCGATGCACCGAATAAAACACCCGTCTCAGCATCGGTAAATCTAACCTGAAGACCAATACGAGTTACCATATTATCTTTAATTCCATCTTTTAAATTAATGGTTTCGTCCTCCGATATTGAATAATCATAACATTCAATTGTCACAAAATATTTCGCTAAATTAATTTTACCACGACCATCCAATTTATTTTCAGAAATTCCGGATTGAGATGCTTGAAATTGTTTTACCATACGATTCTTAATTTCCGTTTTATCTTCGGTGAATTTGAATCTATTTAAGTTTTCTAAGTATTCCATTGATATGTTAGCAACACCTAAACCCACACGTTTTTCTTTTAATTCAGGATACATTTCATACACCTCATCAGATATACCACATTTAAGAATTTGAACTGGTATTTGAGGCCCATCATAGTCCATATAAGCTGAGATGTCTCTTTTCTTTTCGAAATCCGCCTTATATTCTTCTGTTTTAGTTTTACCTATTGTTTGTCCGTTAACGACAACAGCGCTTAGTAAAAAAACGCTTAATAATGTTAATAATTTTTTCATAGTTATTTAGTTGGTTCTTCATACCATATGTTATCCGGATTATTTTTAAATGTTCCGTCTATTTTCCAAGCAATTTGATTTGAAAGATTTCTTGCCCTTTCATCTTGACCTGTAAAATGTAAATAAATACCGAAACTTTGAAAGCTTAATGCAAATCCTAACCAAATAAACACAAGAATTATGTATCCTTTGAAAAGGGTTTCTCCGATGTTTTTAAATGATAATTTCATAATATATTTTATATATAAATATATCGAAAAAAAAAGGAGGATATAAATCCTCCTCTATCTTAACCTTCTGTTTCGTCTTTCTTTTTATGTGAGAATTTGTCCATTGTGTCAGCACCCATTCCAATTCCTGTAATAATCATTACTGCATTTACCAATTCAGGTGATGGGGCAAAATCCGCGTGAGAGAACGAATTTAAAATCATCGTAATACATAGGAATAAAGCACCTATGAATGCTATAACCGGTTTTACCGATATTGATCCCCTTTCATCTTTGAAAAGTTCAATAACCCATTGTTTAAAGTTCATTTTTGTCGTTTTTAATTAATTTATTTTATCCTTCCAAATGCATTTCTGCGTTTTCATCTTTTATTTTACCACACTTTAAACATTCCTCGGTACCATCACCATCTAAATCACCCCAAACGTGTTCACATTGTCTATGTGCAAAATACATATCAATTTTACCGTCGCCGTCAAAATCTATACCGTCCATCGTACCATCACCATCTTCATCTACTTCAACACCCGTTCTTGGTTGAACGGTTGATACTTGTTCAAATGTGTCATTTACCTTTTCCGTTTTTGAATTATCAATAGCGGTTTGAAATGACTCAGGTATGATTGGTGTGTTGTTTGGTGGAGTGTCAGGCATATCGGCAGTATTACTTAACGATGTACCATCTTCCTCGTCCATCTTTTGTACTAACATCTTATCCTTATCAGTATCACTAAACCAATAGTCAATGATTTTACCATAAGAACCAATGAATGCTCCTAATAACAATAATAAAAGTTCTTTCCATTCCCCTTCTATTGTATTTTTATGTAATATAGCAAAGAACATCCCCCCAACAATAAACATAAATCCACCCAATACCAACGCAGTGATGTACCATCTTCTGGCCATCATATTACTTAATAAATCTTTAAATCCACTCGGTTGTTGTTCCATATTATTTTACCATTTTGGTGCTTCTTCTTTAAACTCATCACCTTCTTTTTTCTTAGGTTTTGGTTGAGGTTGTGCTGGTTGAGCATTTGAAGCCTTTTCTTTAATTATTACTGTTTTACCACCTGCCGATTGAGATTGGTTTTGTGTGTTTTGAATATTGATAACGGGAGCCGCCTGTTGAACAGGTGCTTTATCTTCTTCTCCACCTGTTAATTTAGTTGTAACCCAAGTACCTACACCTAATGTTATTGTACTTACCAAACCGATGATCATATTTTTAATTGAACTACCGGTACTTTCTGATTTTTCTTCTTCTGCCATTGTATTTGTTTTTATATAATTATTTAATTTTATTAAAATCTGTTATTCCTAATTGTCTATTGTTAGAATCAAACAACCCTATTCTATATGCTGATGATGGTAATGCATTAGTGTAAACCTTTAAAAGATTGTCACCAGCAACAACATTCATCGTTTCTTTTGATACTACTCTGTTAGCAATATCGAATATTTTAACTGTTACCGAACCGGAGGTTTCGGTTTTTACATTCATCGCAACCTCAGATGTTACAAAAGCTGTCTGTAACTTAATACCAACCGAATTTGTCATTTTAAGGTCTTCCGACACTAATTGTGGTGTGGGTACCACATCTTCTTTATAACATCCCACTAAAATTGTGGACATTAATACTATTGAGAGAATTTTTTTCATTTTTGTCATTTTTAATTTATTATTATTTTTGTCTTTTTTAATTGATTTCCACCCACATCCTCAAGTACTAAATATAAATATCCTTTAGGTAGGGAATTAGTATAAATCTTCTTCACATTTTCCCCATTTTGTCCAATAAACTTTTCACGACTTATAACTTGATTTGATGAAACATCTATTAAAGTCAGTAAATAGGTACCTGCGGATGGTAAATCAAAGTAAATAGATTGTCCATTTGTTACCTTACTTTCTGTTACATTAAAGATATTATCTTTTGCAACCACCTCAGGTATCGGTAATTCGGGTTTAACACAACCCGTCAATAAAATAAATGATATTAATATTAATTTTTTCATTAAAATTGAAAGTTTGTTCCTATCATAAACATTATTGGGTTACTTTTTTTATAACCAACTGATTCTGATAATTTATCCAAAGTTGTGTTATATCTGATATTAGTATTTAACACAAATCTTTTAGTTATTTTCCAATCAATAGATGTTCCATAATATAAGTCCAAATTGAAATCATCTATATATGCTAAATCCGATTCAGTACCATCTTTAAATACTTTATAAACATCACTCATAGCAAATATTTGTGGCGAAATATTTACCCTCTTTGTTTTCAATGTATACGTGTACATCACCATACCTCTATAAGTAAGTTCAGATGATGATGGCATTTGTGGATATATTAAATCTTTAAAATCACCATTTTCGTCTACCGTATATTTTCCTTCCCATTCACCCTGATAGGTTCCCCAAAATGATTTTGACGCAGTTAAACTATAACCAAATGTTCCAAACTTTTTAGTTCTGAATACATCGATGAATGAAAGTGTAATATCTTTTTGGAAATCAAAGTCCGTAGAATAGAATGTTTGTATTGTTGTGGTTCTTTTTTCTGTGTTTCTACTAAGACCATAACCCACACCATAATAATTCCATATAGGGTTTATTGATGCTGCGAATGAATGTCCCCATTGACCATTTAAAGATGATTTGTGGTATCCTAAATTAAGAGTAGTTGATACTTGTCTACCAATTACACCAATTGAAAGATTTGATGATGAAAGTACATCTTTTGAAAAATTAACATATGATTGTAATATACCCACATCGTTCCAATCATCACTTTCTCCAAATAGTTCCTTTGCAGATAGTTGTAATGTATCAGGTTTTTGTATTTGTGAGTTTGCAACAAACCCAATTAAAACTAACGATATGATTAATAATAGTTTTTTCATTTATATAATAAATCTAATATTTTACTTTTGAATTCTCTGTAAAAAACTGATTCGATGCTCCACCTCATAAGTTCGTCTTTTCTTATCCTATATCTATATCCGTCAAATATAAATTTTTCAGTCTCAATATCATCTATTAGATAAGCCACTTCCATATTTACTTCTTCTTCTTCTCTTCTAAATTGATTATACCAACTACTAGGAACTTGAATAAAACACTTAACATTTACAATTTTATATTTACCTGTGTGGGAGATAAAATTTTTCATCTCATTATAGTCAAATGATATATTCATAATTTTTAATTTATTTTTATTTTTAATTGTGTTCCATTCTTATTAACTGCATCGGTATTTGAAATTGATGTCAATCCCAATGTACTAGTCAATCCGATTAGTGGTAAGAACGTTATCTTATATTCAGTTGTTTTATCCAATGTAGTTGAACCATCTGTTATCAATGAACCTAATGTTATATGTGAACCTCTATCAGTTCCAAAATTGGTAGGTGTCCCCTTTGTGGTGAATTCTACCTTTTCAAATTTTAAAGCGGTATTATCATAGTTTAAATTGAATTGTGTACCAACTAATTCTTGTTGTAATGGGTCTACTGATATTGTTACTATCAACTTACCACCAATGTTCTCACCCATTAGATATGCGTTGATTTGGTTAGAAACCGATTGAGTTGATAAACTCATTGTTCTCATTGAATTACTTGCCACACCACTTACACTTTGTTGTGCGGAGTGTGATAGGTTAACATCACCCACCCAAGTTGCGTTTACATTGTAAGTATTATTAAGAGTACCAGTATTCAAACTAAAAGGGAATAAACTCCTTGTTGAGTTAAATTGTGTATTCCAATTAGATTTTGTAATTGCATCATATTCTGATTTACTATATAACTTCATCAAATAAGTTAATACTGAATATTGTGTTAGTGGTACTGCTCCTGTCAAATGTTGTAATAATTTGTATGTATCCGCTTCATTAAATATACCATTACCGTCTACATCTGCGTTCATATATTGAATACCCGATGTGAATTCTAATCCACTTTCATTTCCAAATATTCCACCATTTGATAATTCTTTAAATGCGATAAACACATCCGATACCGTCACAACACTATTATAAAGTGTGTTTAAATCAGTTTGATTAGTATATGATAAATCGATTCCGTGTTGTTTATAACTTTGGATTGGTGAGAATGTAAATTCAGCCTTTGTTCCGTACCAACCATCTTGTAATCGTAATTGAGATTGAAATGTGGATGAAGTTATTTTGGTTGTCAAATTACCGGGCATTACATATATTTTCCATCCACCACTTACATTATGAACACTAACAGGTCCGTCGTATATGTCAAATAATTTAACCGATGTTACATTGTTTGGAGATACTCCCGTTCCATCAAATTCTCTTTCATCTATTAACAATTGGTGTCCACCTAAATTTACATCATATGGATTTATTATTGCCCATTCAACTTGTCCGGCGGTTGTAGTTGCTTTAACCCCAACACCACTTACTTTTGCGGTATCTAAATCATTTGTAATATCAACTTTACCTAAACCACTTATTGCTCTTGATGTATTAGTTGTTGTACTCCATACATTATTTACATATCTGTTTGCCTTCGCTGAAAATTTAGTTTCATCTACATTACCACCAAAGTCAAAATTGAATCTTGCGGTTAGTATCTCTCCGTTTGAGTGAGTTACTGAATTGGTATAAAACTCCGTAAATGTCGCATCATCGGGGTTAGTCCAAGTTCCAAATTCAACCACATACGGATTTGCAAAATGATTTGGTAAATCGTTCCATTGAGAACCATTCCATTTTGTTACAGCATAATCTTCGTTACCACTATCGTTTGGTTCGCCGGGTGCCCAGTTGTTG
>Ga0247722_10001968_pt1 | contig 10969 bp, 8 predicted proteins | sample MSEWelMarce3H_FC_FD_189094 | JGI IMG/M metagenome (GOLD analysis project Ga0247722, IMG submission 189094) | Subsurface sediment microbial communities from gas well in West Virginia, United States - MSEEL Well Study Marcellus 3H_FC | ecosystem: Environmental > Terrestrial > Deep subsurface >...
GAAGCAGTCTTCACTCAGATGACAGCAACATGGATCAGAGTTTTGTCGACCCTTGTGTTTTAAACAGAGGCCCCCGGCTCCATTCAACAAGTTCCTTCCTTTACCCTATCCAATGTCCCCAAGTACTGGCAAATGATCTTCCTATTCATCCCTCAACCCATTTTGTAAGGAGAGAAGATTGCACTGTTGAAAGAATCGGTGAATACGAACAAAATCTTAGGGAAAATCGTGAAGCAATTTACGATTTGACTAATTACATTTCTATTCACCGGTCTTATCATCGAATTCAGGAGAATGCTAGAGATAGTGCTTTTGAGGTAATTTGTAAAGCAGCAGCAAAAAATCCAACAGCATCATTTAATTCTCCTGAAAACATTGCAAGAACCAGAGCAATGTGTGCTATTCAAATGGAAAATTCGTTTAGCTACATTTTGGATTTAGAACGGAGATTGGCTATATTTCAGTTGTTGGAAGTTCGAAATGCAGCTGAAATTAGTGCAATGAGATTCGGTTATAATTATGTTCGCCAACATCCCTCAGATGAGTTTGTCATCTTTGTTATGGAGGAGGGACATATATTACAACGAGTGAATCCGTTTATACCTTCAAGATTTTCAGGCCCCCGAGATGAAGAACCCGAAAATCCCGAAGACCATGTCCCTACTCCTAAACCTGAAAGTCCCAGAAGATTTCCAAGAAATAATATATTAACTAACCAATTGAATTCACCTGAACCAAATTTTGATGTTGTTCATATCGACCACGCTTTCGAAATGACAAAATATTTTAACAAGAAAAGAAACATTTTGATTGTTTACCCCAACGATTCTAAAATTTTTAAAGCCCTAACAAAAACAATGGACAACAATATTGCTATCATTCACGATGCAATTAAAAAATATTACACTTCTGGCAAATATGAACAACAACTCAAAAACATGACTGGTGAATATTTTAAGTTTACTAACCAACTTGAGCTATCGCACATTGATTTTGATTTCAAAAAACACTATATTTACGAATTGGACGATTACATTAGGCAAAAACTTGATGGAAATATGCTATGGTTTTACGATACCTATAATTGCATTGAAGATGTAAAAACAAAAATCAGTAACATGTTCAAGAGATTGTTCGCTACTAAAATATAGTGTTTTCTTAAATCAGATATTATTCGATCAAAAAACTTGTGAAAATTCTAATTTGCTGATTTGAAAATAAAATAATTCGATCTAAATTTTCGTGCTTCAAGTTAATGCTATAAGTTTTTTTGCAGAAATTGCAAATTCCGATTAGAATGTTTTCTAACCAAATTTAAGAGGAAAATAATATTTCGCGCGGACACGGTTTATTTTAAATGACAGTCAGAAAGGGATCAATTTTAGAATAGACAGAAAAACTCTTTAATTTAGTATTCATCTTAATATTTTCTCTTTTTACTGGAGACATAATGTTCATGTGTCTAAATGTTTGATTGACTTGGGTTATTAATTTATTCGAATTTAAAAATTCAAAGTTCAAACATGTTTTTCGTCATAATTTTTTGTTGTCTGGTCACAGTTTCGGGACTTGTTCCCAACGAAAATTGCATTTTGAACGCGAAGTTGGACATCTGCGCCAAATTTTACCCTTCGTCAATGACGGAGTGCGTAAAAAAAATGAAGCCTACATACGACAAGGTAATTTATGTTTTACTTTCAACCTATTTAAACTTGTGAGAAACAAATGCATTTCAAGTCTAGTTTAAAAGCGTAAATTTTTGAAATGTACAATTATGTAAAACAAAAAAAGTTCTTTCTTAAATTACAGACTTTTCTAACGTTAAATTACAGATCAAACTCGAAATCTGCGGGGAAGACGAAACGCAGTGTTTTGAGCTACGAAACATCTGCGCAGAGTACCGTTTCGTCGCCGTCTTCCTGCCCGGCTTCCCCCAAGACGAGGAGTTCGAGTTCTCCTGCCGGACATCTCATTTTGTCATTGCCGGGGTAGGCTCAGCATGTTTTCTTTCGATTGCATTCTCCACCTTTATGGCAGGTGCGTTTTTTCGTCAGGCAAGAAGAAACAGCTCATACCAGAGGCTTGAGGAAGAGGGGGAAGTATCGTTTGACTCTATCAGCCGAGAGGGGTCTCCGATCGTGGGAAGAGGGTTTGGCAGGAGAAACAACTCGACCCGATACAGACCAGTCGACCCCGACCATCCTCGAGCTTCCAAAAAACGAGAGAGGGAAATGAAAAATATGAAAAAGGAAGAAAAAGAAACAACGCAAGAAGAAAGTCAAGGGGAGAAAGAAACAAAGAATGAGGAGAAACCCAAAGAAGATGAAAAAAACAGAAGCAAGAGAGAGAAAGAGGAGAAGAAGAAAGAAATAGAAAGAAAGAAAGAAGAGAAAAAACGAGAGGAAGAACGAGTCAAAGAGGAAAAAGAAGAGAAGAAGAGAGACGAGGAAAGAAAGAAGGAAGAAAAAAAGCGAGAGGAAGAACGAAAGAAGGAAGAAAAGAAAAGAGAAAAAGAAACTTTCTTTGGGTGGTTTCAACGAAACAAACAGACAAAGAGAGAGAAAGAACTGCTTTTCAAAGAAGAAGACGACGATGAGACTTGTGAGAGCGAAACAGAAACAGAAGCAGAAAGAGAAACCGAGAGAAAGAAACAAAAGGTCGAATCGGAGAAATCAAAAACTTCAAAACAAGGAGAAAAGAAAGAGTGAGTACTACATTTTTTTCTCTTTTTCGTTGCAAAAATACATTTTATTTAGACAGACAAAAACGATTCATTGAAAAAGTGCAAAGTCATCAAAGCAAAATGGACAAAATGAAAACGATGCAACTTTAATTAATTTCTTTCAGATAAGAGTCACAAGTAAATTTGACAACTAAATTTAATTAATTTCTTTCAGGCAATGGTCAGAGATAAATCTCAAGACTCAGGATTCGAGAGATCTTTTGGGCGAGGAACTTTACGGGTACAGAGAACACGTTTCGTCGTCAAAGGTTATCGACCAACTTAAAAGACCTAACCAAAGTCGAACTCCTCCGCCGTTCGAACCCTACGGAGCAAACGGCAGCAACGAAAGCCTTCGAGAAGAACTGGAAGCTGCCGAACAAAAGGCTAAAGAGGATCTCTTTCGGGCTATGAACGAACCTGAATCTTACTTTCTTTAATTTAACTTAGAGTTTGCATTTTCAATAACACTATATATTCAAAATAATATTTCAATGATTTTAACAAACAATGTCTTACCTTTGATGATTGTTAGGTTTTTCAGATTAGTTTAAAGATGAATTGATGAATGTCTAAATGTAAATCAAATAAAACTAATTATATTTTGAGTTAACGTTGTTTGAAAACATTAAAAATGAAAGGTAGACAACAATAAATGTTTTGGTTTAGAGAAAAACTTACTTTGATAAAAAGTCAATGAACCGAGTGTTGGGTGTATGAAATACGAAATGAAATAATCAACCCTTTTTGAAAAGTATATATAGCCAAACCAAGAAAAATCGTTAGTAAATAAAATGCGAAAAAGAAATTTGTTTAAGTTGGTAAACAATTATAAGAAATCGTTGGTTAAAGTTTTCTGCGCGGAACAATGATGTGCACTTACAATTTAAAAAATAGAACATATTTTGCAACTTGTCCTACGGAAAAATTCAAAAGGGAAGAGTTGTTGTATGTGATTATGTGCAGGGTTAAAGGTTAACAGCCATAACCATAAAAGGTTTGCAAAAGTTGAAATACATTCAACGTTCTATTTGCAAAATTCACTGATAAGAAAATTCTAAAGAAAAAGAACTTGGTTGATTACAAATTAGAACGACAATAAAAAAATAAGTTTTATCATGAAATACATGACTGTGCATTTTAGCGATGAAAAATAAATTCTTTTTTATTTAAAGTTTATAATGACGTAATAACGGAAAAGATATTTTTTTAAAGTGTGTAGAAACTTGTTATTTTTGATGAATTTTAAACTGAGTTTAGTTTGTTTCGAAGCTTCCAAACCATGAGTCAGCACAATTCTGAACTCTGGTCAAGTAGTTGGGCAAATCGAACAATAGTCGATTACAATCATGTATCTATTGTCGATTCTGAACCAGAATTACATTCACCCGATTGTTTAGGGTGCAGGATTTGTTGCCCCGAACACCGGGACCTAAACGTTGCCAATCGTCAATCAGAAATACTTTCTGTTGATGTTTCATCTCAAAACTCTTTTGACGATATCGATAATCAATCGACGTTCAGTTTAGAATCAAACCGAGCTGAATTTAATTCTCCAAACTACAGTTTTAACCACTCGGTAATAATACTAGATATTATGAAATGTGTATTTTTCAATTTATATGTGTTAAGTAATGTCTTATTATATTTTTAGGAAACCGAAAACTATTTAGTCGATCGTAATTGGGAGGATCTAACTCTGCAAGAAACCTTTGGTCTTTCTGAAGCTGACCTTTTTTTCTTTGAAAATTGTCTCAAGTCAGTCTACGATATGATGATAAAGTATCAAAGCAATTTGTTTGCAAAACAAAAACTTTTTGAAAAGTTTACCGAACTAAAAAACATGATAGACGATATTGTTTTGAATACCAATTAATGAAAAATAAATGAACAATTGAAATCGATGACGTTTTTTTATTAAACACGGTTAAATATGACGTTTTTTATTAATGAATAATCATAAGATAGTATTGGAACAAAACATAAACTAATAATCATAAGATAATATTTGAACGAACAAAAGTTAGATTTAGTCAATAAAAGACAGGGCCAAGTGAGAAGGGGCCATTTCACGACAGAGATAACAAGAACTATAGTAAAATGGACGGCCGTAAGCATTTGCGACGTAACAGAGCATTTTGTTTTCGCAGTCTTCTCCGGTCAAAAGTTTATAGCAATGAGAGAAGTCAGAGAGGCTGCAGTAGTAGTTTTTTTGTTTTTGTTTCTCCATTCTTTCTGTCTGCTTTTCGTAAATGGTGTCCAGAAGTTGTAGCTTCTTTTTTTCTGCTTTGGAAAGTTTTTTTGGTTGAGGCAATTGGACGATTTCGGTCATCATCATGGTGGGATCAAAAAATTCTCTCATGTGTCCCCCTTGCAATTTTGGACCTTTCACCACTTCTTCTGCTTCGTCAAGGGCCGCACAGAAAACGCTTAGCCCAAACTGTGGGCCCAAGCCTGAACAATTTGTGTCAAACACAAAGCCAAACGAAGCCATTTCTGAATGTTTTGAGTTAACGTTTTCAAATGAAACTAAACAATCTTACTAAATTTTTCTTTAATTTTTTTAAAGTTGGGTTCAATTCATTCAAAAAGACAAATTTGTAATTAATTTAAATCTTTATTACGTTTCTGTCAATACTAAATTTTAGACATTATATTTTTAAAGAATTTAATACACAATAAGAAACACATTATTAGTTAATACATTTAGATTGAATAAATTTAAGATGAAAGAAAATTTAACAAATCGACCAAAGAGCGCTCGGAAAAACTTTAAAATCGCATTTTTTTTTCGAATTTGCACTGGTAACACTTGCATTCTGTGTAATGCGAAGCCTTCCGTTTTTGTGCTCCTATCCTTTCTCTTAATTTTTCCGTTTCTTTTTGTCTTTCTTTCTCTTCCTCTCTTGCTCTCTCAAATTCTTGTCTTTCTCTCTCTCCTTCTTCTCTTGTCCTTTCAAATTCTTGTCTTTCTCTCTCTTCTTCCTCTCTTGCCCTCTCTTCTTCCTCTCTGGCTCTCTCAAATTCTTGTCTTTCTCTCTCTCCTTCCCCTTCGACTGTTTCTGTCTGTCTCTCTCCTTCCCCTTCAACTGTTTCTGTCTGTCTCTCTCCTTGTATTTCAAATCTTGCGTTTTCAAACTCGATTAAAAATGTTTCTCCTTCTAATTGATGATTTGTTGAAATTTCGGTTTCAGTTTCTCCAAAATTATTCATTTCCAAAGAGGGAGAGGGAGTTTTTTTCCGAATTAATTTTAAAGATGGAAGAGGTCTGATTGGGGCAGTTTGAACAATTCTAAAGTTTTCTTCCTGCAAATTAAGCCAGGGCCTAATGAAAGAAGTGGAAGGTTGAGGTTGAGGTTCAGGTTCTTTGAATTGTGGTTGAGCGGATGAGGAACTGAAATGAGAAGGCCAAAGGGGTGGAAAGTTTTCGAATCGTTGAGGAGGAGCTGGGGTTTGAGATTGCGGAGGTCGCATTTCCAGAGTTGTCGAAGGTGGCAAACGACGTTGAATGGTATCAACAGACTCAAAGACTTCAGGCCCAAGCAATGATTGGGGAAGTGGCAGTTTCCCGAATTGAAAGAAGATGTACCGGTAGTTTAGAAATTCTCTTGCTTTTTGAAATAGAAGTTCTTTTCGTTTTTCTGCCGCAACTTCTCTCATCACCGAGATTCTTTTCTGAAAGAAAATTAAATATAATAAAACAACTGACTTTTGAAGCACTTACTCACTCAAGAATTAAACAGATAGTATCTATTTTACTATTTACTAAAAATTGTAACTTACTTCTTTGATATGTTCGTCTCTTAAATGTTTTAGATAGTTGAACAGTGCAGGTGGAAAATTATTCATTTGCAGGAAGAAATGAAAACTGTCCAAGTTCATTTCAACAATTTCTTCCAAAGTTCTTCCACGAACATGTCCGTAGACAAAGTTATTTGGCATAATATTCATTTTGAGAGCTCTAACAAGTTTAAATTTTAAAAATGTAATGATTAAATTTTGCTCTAGAAGTTCTATTTATTCCCCCCAAAAACCATTACGTTTAACCTAGTGTGCTAGTTGCAAATTTTTTGCTTTTGCGCAAATTATTTACCTTTTTAAATGTTTGTGTTTTCTTCAATCTCTAGCTTGACTTTGATGTCTATTTCTTCTTTCTCTTCGTTTTCCAAAGGCTCTGTTTTGATTTTTTGTCCTTCGTCAAAGCAGTTTTCAACAAACGACTCTTGCGTTAGAGTTGAGGTGTAGGTAAAGGTGGGGTTAGGATTTAAGATTGGTTTTGGCGGGGGATACACAACTCTGAAGGCAGTCGGCAGTGTAGGAATCTTGAAAGGAGATACAAGTCTAAAATCTTTTTTTTTAATTTTTTTAGGAATGAGCAATGTGGTGTTGATGTTTGTGCTGTAATAGCGGGGAACAGGAAAGGCAGACTTAATTTTGGTCGCAGTCAGACAACTAGAAGCAGGCAGGTTTTCTGGGATAAGAGGAATCAAATTTTGGCTTTGAAGAAAACAAAGATTTTTGTTTTTGACAAAATTTTGGTAATGTTTAATTCTAATTTTGGTGTAGACTTCTTTGTTTAAAATGTCTCTTTGTCTGTTTTTTCTTTCTTCAATGAGAGCAATGTATTCTCTCTTTTCTCTCTGTCTTTTTGTTTCGTATTGTTGTTTTTCGATTTCCTTTTCTTTCTTTTTTTCAAGTTTTTGCTGTAAATAAAAGAGCAACACATTAGTTTTTTAGTAAATCATTAAAAAACGATCACTAATTTTTATAGTAAATGTGTAATACTTACATTTGACAGTTGGAGTTTTCTGAGCAATTGCAATCTTTCAACAAATAGTGGAGGAAATTGATTTCGAGTGACGCATTTCCTGAATTCAATCACTGACATGTTTTTTAAATCTCCAATTTTTGTTCCGTCTTTTATGCCAACTATACACGAATCTGGCAGATTGTTCATTTTTAGGTCTAGTTTTGTACAACACAAGTATAGAAATGCGAAAATCTAATGAGAGCCCCATTATTCTTGAGACACCGAACCCTCTTTTTGAAGAATTTTTTTTTTCCAATGCAAATGTTGTTGACTGTACATATCTTGGTAAAATTGAACCTGCGCTCTGAGGTGCAAAATTGTTTTTTCCAACGATTCAATTTTATCTCTGAACCCTGATCTATAGTTTTGAGCGCAAACTTTGTTTTGATGATTCCTTCTAAGCTTCTTTAAAAGATTTTTTTCGCTTTCTGTGAATTTGTTGGTTTGCAGATAAGAGTTTGCCTTGTTCCGGGGCAACACCACAAACACTTTTTTATGAATAGCAACAAAGTCAGATTTTTTTTTTGACATTTTTCTTTCAGACATTTTCAACTCTTTTTTATTTTGTTTTGTTTTGCAAAACATAAATGCCGGCTTAAATGTTTGAGTCAATTTTAAACAAAAGTTAAACCCCTTTTGTAAAGTCATCATTAAATTCGTCCATCGCACTTCTCTCTCTTCTTTAACCTAGGAACATAATTGCAACACAAAAAGTGCAATGACTTGAAAAATGGTTTTTTTCGTCAGAGGGCGCTTTTCTAAATGATTTAAAATGGTGCGGTTAAACCTCTCTTAGTTTTAAAAAGTTTTGGAGGACCAGAACATGTGTTACTTTTGTGTCGTCTATTGTTCTTGCTGCAAAAAACTTGAAGGGGCCGACATGTCATGCGATCTTCGTTTTCGACCATGTCATCATCTTAATTGCAACTGGCGTCGTTATTATCTGATTGATTCCGGAGACCTTTGCGATCACTGCGATTTTCACAACCACACAGAACCTTGCGAGACGAGACAGCGACCTTCGACAGTCGACCAGACTTTTACAATCAATTCATCCGAAGATTTGTTTGTAGAAGAGTCTTCTGATTCCGACAGCCAACTCGAAGACGACGAGCCTGATCAAGTTGAGCTTCCTTAAATTATCCTAATCATGTTTGTTTTTGTCTAATAAATTTTGCATACAACATTTTTTTCATTCTTTATTTATTTGCAAACGCGCAGAAGTTAAATGCACGCAAAAGTAGTGGGGAAAAGAATATTGCTGCCATCTAACTAAATTTGCAAACGTTACTAATTTTTGCTTTATATTTGCAAGAGTTTGTTGTTTTTATGTCTTGGCTTCCTAGCTCAAATCGTTCGAGCGCCTTGACAATGAACGATTCCTTAATTCTCGAGTTCGAATCTCGAGTCTTTCTTTGGATAAAATCTACTGGACCTTTTACTGTGATTCTTTGTTCTCTTGTCACTTGGAAACAATAACTATTGGGTCTTTTACTGTGACACAAAGCAATACAATCAAAATTGCTTACAATTGCTTCGCGCTTGGGGATCGAAAGATCTTTTTGCTACATTTTATACATGTGAATAGATTACAGGATCAATCTATTCCATTCCGGGATATAGATTTGAATCCTTCAAAAAAATCACTGACGTCAGTGAGACAGTATCCAGAAATTGGAAAAATGAAACACTTTAAAAATAAAATGACTTTAACCTAACCTTCAAGTTTTGTCTTTGGATATGAATTGAACTTTGACATTAGCCTTGTAGAAATGTTAATTAAAGTTTTATTTTGACAAGAAAACGGAGAGAAAAATATGTAATGTTTAAATGATGTGCATATTAAACGTCTACTTTTAAAATTGATCTAATTTAAAACCCGATAGTGTTACAAACAGTTTCGAATGTCAGAGACCTCTCTTGTTGAAAGAAAAAGTATAAAGAAATACATTAAAGGATGCCCGGGGCTTGTTCTCAAAAAAGGATTTCAAGTTGTCTTTGCGCACCCAAAGTTAACATTTACTATAATATAAACAGATTTCAGGATTGTTCCACTCTATTGAGATGTAGATACAATCCGTACAAAGAATCACTAGAATACAGTGAAAAAAAAATAAAGGCAATGCTTAGACTTAAAGTCACTCGGTTGAAAACTAAGCTAGTCTAAGCGAGGTAGACTAAACACGTTGAACTATTTTTGTAATGCTTTTACTGTAGGCTTGCATCGATTAAAGGAAACGTAAAATACAAAGTTTAATTTAATGTTATATATATTAAATCTTATTATACGACGTTTTTAGTTTTATTTCAAGTTAGAGTCAATTGCATGAATGTACATTTCTGAAAGAATCGGAGAGACCTCTCTTGTTGGAAATGTAAGGTACATCACAGGATGCCCCCAGCTCACTCTTGAAAAAGGTTTACGAGATTGTTCTACGCACCAAAAACAATCTTTCAAAAAGAACTGGACCTCAGAAAGATCCCAGAAAGAGACAAAGACTATCGGTTATTGGAGTACTTTATACATGGAGATTGCAGAGCAAAGCAAAGCCTGAGAGAAAAAACAAATTGAGTTACAGATAATTTTAACTTAATGTTTGACATGGCTTTTGTACAAATTTAACTAACCAGCTCGTTATAAAATTATTGTTTTGATTGACATGGTTATTTTTACACGTTTAAGGGATAATATGCTCGATAAAATAAGAAACAACTTTTTTTTTAATTTAAAAAAGAGAGACATCTTTGGTTGAAAAGAGAAGTACAACAACATAAGACGGTTAACAATTATACTTTCAAAGTGACCAGCGCAAAAAGCGCCCATAGCAACATTTAAAACATTTTCAGATTGTTCTCGCATCGACAATCTTACAAAAAAAAGAATTTTACAATAATTTTTCTAAAATGGCGGACGTTGTACTTGTAAACCCATTCCAAACCGACCGTTTCATTTATTTGAAAGAAGAAAAATTGAAACTCGCTTAAAAACGGTGTTACCCTTAACCCATTAAAATTCTTTTTCACCACATTTGAACCTACAATAAATTAAAGCACAACTCGCACTAAACAAATATTTAAATGTACAGGTATAATGAGCAAACTAAAAGTTTAAAGTTTGAAACAATTTCAAAGAATGTGAGAGACATCTAACGTTTGGACATTCTAAAATTTCTTATCCTAACTAAATAGGAAGACAACACTATTTTTATGCGATCAATGAGAATGACAATATCGATAGTCGCACACATAGTAACCAAACATGTTTTTTGTCCTACCTTGAGGCTGTCTTCTCTCTTCGCCGCGGTAAAAAACAGAGAGGGCGCCACCTCGGCGACCTCGGCGGCCTCACCTAAAATTCACTCTCGCCACACTTTACTCGACAGAAAATCAAAAAGAGGTCACTTACCTGAAAAAATATTTAAAAATCATGTCAAAAT
>Ga0247722_10001969_pt1 | contig 10963 bp, 5 predicted proteins | sample MSEWelMarce3H_FC_FD_189094 | JGI IMG/M metagenome (GOLD analysis project Ga0247722, IMG submission 189094) | Subsurface sediment microbial communities from gas well in West Virginia, United States - MSEEL Well Study Marcellus 3H_FC | ecosystem: Environmental > Terrestrial > Deep subsurface >...
AAACAAAACCGCTTCAGTTTTCAGTTCAAAAAAAAAGGGAAGCCAGAAAATGGGTCATTCAGCTACAGCATTCACCATGTCAACAAAACAACCCATGTTGTCTTTTCCGGCGGCGATGAAACATCCATGGTGCATGCAGTGCATACATTCCTTGAACACCTTGGTTTTCAGTTTGAGTTCAATGGAACCATAAGGCCCAACAGCATCAGGGCTGATACTTTGACTGCAGGCGACTATACGACTGCCCCTTTTTCCCGTTGGAGAGGAATAAGGCAGCATGTAAACTTTCCCATGGACATCTCTTCCTATCCCATTGAAGAAGCAAAACTATATGTAAAAAACTTGCTCAGGATGCGGTTCAATGTATTGGCCGTTCACAGCTATCCCAACCTATGGCATGAAGTGCAAACAGGAGACAGTATAGAATACGCAGGAAACTTTTTCTACAACAGGGTGCATGAAATACCGGAAGTTCCTGTGATCAAAAAAAACATACGTTTCAACAGCAATTACTTTGTCATACCGGCAATCGAGCCTTTTTACAAGAACCGAATCAAGAAAAGCGAAATGGCGGTGGATTGGATGCGGGAATTGCTCTCCTATGCAAAATCAATTGGTCTCCGTATTCAATTCTCAGTTGAACCCAGGAACAGGGGGGACATAAACTATATCTTGGACAATTGCCGTTCAGCATTGCAAAATTATCCGATGATTGACGCACTTGAGGTCATCACCGAAGAACTCGGAGGATGGGGAAATTCCTGCACCGACAGCACCGTTAGAAATGTATTGGTTTCTCATTTTGGCGAATCGGTTTTGAAAGACACCACTGTCATCAATGTTATCAAAAAAAATCAAACAGATCTTGACAACCTGATCCACCAAATTGGAAGAAATATTGAGGCGGTGAGAATCCTTGAAAAAGATGAACCATTTGCATCGGGGAAAATTGATTTGAAACTTGGTGTCTATTGTACGATACAACCCTATGCAGCTGTAGCCTATCACTTGGCGAGAAAGTACCTGCCCAATGCAGAAGTTACCATCATGCCTGGGCATGGAAGTGTACGAACGGCGAAGCATTTTTCGGGCATCAATGCAAATGCAAATGACTTGAAAAAAACCACCGTTTTTTTCTTGGATCGAATTTGACGGATTGATGTTCACCCAACAAAATCCGATTGCGGGAATCGAATCACTGATGCTGGATCTTTCCGCCCGGAACAAAGGTCAGCAGACGAATGCGGTGATTTTCAACCATTGGAGAACAGCAGAAAACAGGACTACTGCAAGGTATGCTGCAGTTACCGCTTTGCTGGGTCCTGTTCCCTCAAAGGAATTTTATTCCAGTTATGCGAAAGGATTGGGAATAAAGGATGTTCAACAATTTGTATCAACCATGAAGAAGCTGGAGGAAATCGATTTGTTGTCTACCAATGATCTTCCCAATGTGGGATTTTGCTGGGTAGGTGCCTGGCTGCAAGGGGGACCGTATACCTGGATGAACAGGACAATGCTTGAGCGGGTAAGAAACATGTACGATTCGGTAGGGCATGGCCTCGGGGAAATAAGCAAATCAGTGGTCAATAAGCCAGGACAAGATTATCTTGCATTCCTCTGCAACAGGATCAGCACAAGCTCCCTCTATCTGAAGGCATTTTCAGCTGGTGCAGAAATACAGGAAATCCAAAAAGACAGTGCGGGAACATATTCACAATCGAATGCGGCAAGGGCAAGGTCCATCTGCAACCGCGCACTCTCTTTGTTTGAAGGATACATGAAGGTACATACCGAAATGATGCCTGACAGGGGAACAGAAGGAACACTGATCAACCTCTGGCATGGTCCGATGTATGGTTTGAAAATATTGCGCCAAAAAATTGGGGGAACTCCAATGGATGCTCCTTTCAAAGAAGAAAAATCCTCTGATGCTCCACCATTACCAATATTGTTCAATACCGGAAAACCGATTATTAACTAAAGGAGCTCAACTCCAATACATGAATTTGTTTTGGGTATTTATTTGTACCGTGCCTTGAAAAGTTCCATCATGTGAAGGTTGATGTCCCACTGGTTTGAAATGGGTTTCATGCTATAGGGTTTCAGTGGCATATAGGGTGCTGGTCCGAATTCAGGGGTTACCGTCAAATTTCGCTTCTTTTTCTTATGCCTTTCTACAACCAAATCCCACCATTCGAAATACTGTTTCAGCAAGGGTTCCCATTCTGGTGCCCGCGGATCATTTATCTGAGGGCCTTCCTGAAAACCAATCCTGGCATGGATATGGCGAGTATGTTTGATGGCCAATGAAAGGGCTATGGGTTGATCATCCAGCAATGATTCGTGTACATTGCACCAATGAGAGGCATCCAGTGTAATGGCTACATTCTTGTTTGCCTCAATGCATTGCTTCATTACAGGAAGGTTGTACAAGAATTTTCCGCGATGGGTTTCGTGTAAAATTTCTATCCCCGTTTCCTCACTCACCTTTTCCGCAACAGCAATCAGTTTCATGTTCTGCTCAAAACTAAAAAAATCTTTCCCTGTTTGGCCATTGATCAAAACAGGATTTGCTTCAGCCAGGCTGTACAAGTATTGGGTATAGCTTTTCTTGTTCTCATTAAAGTTTTTCTCGAGCGACTGCCAGTACTGGGCGATGAGTTTTAAATCAAAATCTTCCAGGATTTTCAACGCTCGCTTCCGTTGAGCCTTTGCCATAGGCAGGTCCATTTCAATCCCGTCATAGCCAGCAAGCTTTACCTTCTTGCAGAATTTTTCAAAAGGCAAGGTATTTCCCCAAATTGTACCAAAATAGTGTAGTTCCACTGTTTTTATTTTTATATTATTCGTTGAGCATTTTTTTCAAGAGGGCAAAGCCAGACGGATTTTCCTTAATCCGGTTTGCAAGTGATATTTCGCAAACAATAAACCTGCCTTTCCCGTATGCATAATCAGCTGCGGCAAGATACCCCGAAGGATCCTCCCCCGCGAAATTACAGAGTCCTGTCGTGGCAATGGCATTCCATCCATCAGCCTTAAAAACGTTTCTCAAAAGGGGTTGAATATACCCGGCTTTTTTGTCATACCAAAGGAACAGGTCTTTGTCCTTGAATTGACCATCACTCAAAACCCGGTCAGTGAGGTTTGCAAAATAATATTCCCCCATGATTGTATGTTTCACGGAAATGCTTTTCTCGCCAATCCGGTAATCTCCCGGAGCAATTTCAGTAAAGAGCAGGGTACCGCCGTTTTTTACAAAAACATCGAGCACTGATTTATTTTTTTCATAATGCTGCATGTTGTCAATGATCACAACCTTTGCATCAGCCAATGCTGTGGCCTTCCTTGCATTAGCATTTTCCTGTAAGTCATTCGACAAGGTGCCCACATCACCATACACATAAATTGCCTTTTTCAACTGCTCAGCTGCTGGAAATATTTCAAGTTCCTGGCTTGCATAGTGAATACATTTACCCGACGCATCGAATAATCCAACCCGCACAAAGGCAACTGTTCGTTTTTTTAAGACGGGCACCTTAAATTGAAGTTGCCCTTGGTAGCTTGCACTGTTCACTGCAATGGAAGAATTGGCTGTTTGACGCAAAATAACCTTTCCATCAACAACGACTTCATACATGATTTTGGATCCTGCTGGTGTTTCATTCCTATCATTACAAATCCATGTTTCAATTGCTGCATTTTCATTTGAATACCAGGCATACCGATCTGTTCTGAGAGATACCATCAATGGGCTCAGTGCATCACGGTAGCTGAAAAAGGCCTTTTTGGGTTGCCTGTCCACATCCATAATTGCCTTCATCCATCCTGCAGGCCAGGCATCGATAAAGAGATGTACGGCTGAAGAAACGTTCCTGCTGTCTCTCCTAAAAGCTTCGGTAACAAATTGAACTGCCCATGCCTGGAAATGCTGGCTCGCATCAATCCAGTTTTCAATCCCTTTTTGGGTGGGATACCACATGTAGTGAAATGTATTCGTTTGTGATTTCGAAATACGATTGGCATTCCAGCTCAAATCATCTGCAGCGTTTTTCGGAAGCCAGGAAGCAGGATAATATTTCTTCATGGTATTGATTGGGTCAAGCCCTTCCGCACCATATTCACCGCAGCCATATAGCCAGTCAGGTTTGATGAGCTGCCAGTAGCCTTTGTTAAACTTGCCCAGGTCCATGGCATGACCATTGTACCAGGTATTGTAGCAATGGTTGTCTGGCAACCCCGGACCCGGGGGGTCGTAGTCCCCATCGCCCGACTTGATTACACGATCAGGATTGGACAGCAATACAGCTTGGTCAAGTGCGCTGAAAATTTTGAATATATCCTCCGGACTTGAAAAGCTTCGCTGTGGGCTTCCCTCTGCATTGGGAAACCTTTCGTTGATATAGGTTACAACAACGGTAGATGGATGGCTTCGCACCAATCGTTCCATTTCTTCAGCCTGCTTTACAACTTCCTTGAATTGGTTGATTCTTATGGCGCCGAAAAGGGGAAGGTCTGTCTGATTCAACATTCCTAACATATCACAGTAGTCATATACCTCAGATTGTACAGGGCGTTGGGTGAAGCGGATAAAATTCATGTTGCACAGCTTAGCCAGCAGAATATCATCCCTGAGTTGATTCCAATTTTTATTCTTGACATCATTTTGCTCAAATCCCATTGAGTTTGCTCCACGCAATCTTATGAAGTTATTATTCAGATACATTTTCCCCTTGGGAACAGTTACTGTATCCATTCTAAAACTGCGCATTCCAAAATGCTTGGATTCTACATCAACAACAACATTGTCCTTGTTTTTCAACTGTACATGCAATGAATACAGCCATGGATGCTCCTGCTGCCAGGTCCTGAAATCCTTGATATCAAAAGGGATTCTGATATAATTCACGCCATACTGCATGGGCAGACTTTTTTCAACCCAGTCGGTAGGCTTCACCATATCACCAATTCCAGGAACTTGTACTGTGGTTGCCTTGAAACTTTTGTTCATGAACACAGTATCCCTGAAGTTTTTTCCAAACAGCGAAAGATCAATCGAAACATCTTGTGATTTGATGGTGGAATTGTAAACCTCAAGCCAAAGCTCAGCCTTTGATTGATCAGGGACTGGCCTTACAAAAATGTCATTTACGAACAAGGTAGACCTCGCTTCAAGGAAACAATCCTGGTAAATACCCATGGCAGGAGGGCAGATATGCCAACCTTCAATTGGTTCATCATATCCCAAACCGCCGGCTGCATAAATTTTATTTCCAACTGCGAAATTTCCTTTTTCATCTGTCGAACCTGTTGTGGTGGGTTCATTCATGACCTTGACCAAAATTCGATTGGTCCCTTTCTTTGCATATTTGATTACATCAAATTCAAATGGTGCAAAAAAACCTTCATGCATTCCACAAAAACTGCCATTGAAAAAAACCTCTGCCTTGTAGTCTACACCTTTGAAAGAAAGAAACAAACTTCCCTTTGAAAGCATGCGATCATCAAGATCCATTTCCTTGTAATAGTAAGTCACCGCATGTCCCAGGGGGGGTCCATAATGAGGGATACTGACATTTTCCCAATTCCCTTTTCCCATCAACGTATTTGCGAAATCTTTTTGATCACCTTCGGTTTCAATCCTCCATGACATGTTGCTGATGGGAACTTTGATGCGTTCAGTTGCATTGCGCTCAGCAAAGTTTTTCATGAATGGGGCATAGTATGCCCGGATTGAATCCAGCTCTTTGGCCAACGCTTCTTTTGAATCAACTTTTTTGGAGAATACAAATGGTGAGGTTGTTGAAATACCCATTGGCAAGATCTTGTTGGGCAATTCCATGGGCTTGGGTTCAATCAACTGATCTCCGCGCATTTTGTATTCCTGTCCACCAATTTTAGCAAACCTGTCTTGCTGTGAAAAGGATGAAAGTTGAAGTGAAATGAAAAAGAGGAAATATACGAGTGACTTATACCGCATTGTGATGTGTTTCATGATGATATTAACATGTAATATATATAAAAAGAAAGCCAATCCCTTTGCGCTTTTTCAAGGCTTCAGGACTGGCTTTTTTTATAACCCTAACGAAAATTAATAACCGGGATTCTGTGTGAGTTTTGCACCATTGTTCTTGTCAATTTCCCCTTGAGGAATCGGCAGCAGGTTATTGTATGTAGCAACAGAAGCACGTTGATTGACATCCCCATATTTCCTTACTCGGTCATAGACCAATCCAAGCCTCATGAGTGTCAACATCCTGTATTCCTCCCCATACAATTCCCTTACACGCTCATCAAGAATATAGTCCAAGGTAATATCATTGGCTGCAGCCAATGGTGCCTTCGCCCTTGTTCTGATGACATTGATGTCTGCAGCAGCACTTGCCTTGTCACCTTTTGCCAAATAAGCTTCTGCCCTGAGGAGATAGGTTTCAGGGAGACGCATAACATACTGGTCCTTGGTATATCCATTGATGAAGTTTCCGTCTGCATGTTTATCCGTACCAAACTTTGTCCAGTTCGGATAGATATACCACATGGTATCTTCATTGGCGGTCAGGAACGACTTGGGTATAAGATCACCTTTTTTATAGGCTGGTTGTGTACCTGCTGCTGCAATGTTTGCACCAAAATAAAATTTACGCCTGATGTTTGCTTCGCTGTTTCTGATATCACCGGCAGATTTTCCCCATACATCCCAATTGGAATACGTGGTACCCCGAATGAAGCTTGCACCGCGTCCCACACTATCAGAAGCACCAGGAACGGCTAGGCCTGCTTTGGCAAACAGCCAATGCCTGCACCAATAAGCCCTTCCCTGTATCATCCAGTTTCCCTGTGTTGGAAATGCTATACCTCCGCCGGGAACATTGCGCTCAAACTGGGCTACCCAGATGGCTTCCTTGTTGCCCATTTGGTAATCGGTATTGTTGATCTCGTGGAGATCCCAAACATAATCTACAGGAGTTCCTCGGGTGGTAGTGGTTTCATTTCTTCTTGCGCCAAAACGTGCATTCATCAATGAATATGAACCGTCGGTTCCATTGATCACTTTTGTAGCAGCAGCAATGGCACCATCATAATCTTTCAAAATAATATTGATTTCAGCAAGCAAGTGATCAGAAGCTGCACGCACCACTTTTCCCGGAACAGTTGTGGAGATGGGAAGATTGGCACTGGCAAATGTCAAATCCTTCTTGATAAAGTCATAACATTCCGCTTGTGTATTCCTGGTGAAGTCAACCTTTGGTGCAGTCACCGGTCCTGAAATGATGGGAACGCCGCCGAAGGCGATAACCAGGTTTCGATAACCCCAGGCCCTTAAAAACCTTGCTTCTGCAGCCAATGCATTTTTCTCATCCGCAGTTATTTTGGCCAGTGGATTCTCTATACCGGCAATGACCGTATTGGCATATTTCACCATGGAATAATTCCAGTTCCACCATTTTGCAGACTGCCCATCCTGTGAATTGATCTTGGTATAGTTGACCCATGCAGCGTTGGGATCAGCAATATACACTGATGTTGTTGCGGCAACATCAAAGTTTACACCAAGGTGCCAGAAATCTGTCCAACCATCGGTAGAGTTATAAAAATACTGCAGTTGCCTGTAGCAGGAGTTCAATGCAAGGTCAAATTGAGCCTTGCTGATAAGCGCATTGTCAACCGTCAAGCCATCCCTTCTGACCTCAGTAAGGAACTCTCCATCCTTTTTACAGCCTGCAAGGAGACTTATCGCAAGCATGAAAGCCGTTATTTTTTTGATTATGGTTTGCATGATCATTAGTTTAGGTTCTTTTTAGAAATTAATGTTTGTTCCAAGGTTGATGGTTCTGAACAAAGGATTGGAGACGCCGATTGCGCCTGCATTTTCAGGATCCAGTCCCAACCATTTGCTGAACACCAATGGATTTTTTGCCGACAAATAAATCCTCAATCCACTCATCTTCAATTTATCCAACTGCTTTTTATTGAGGGAGTATTGCAAACTCAGATCTTGAAGCCTTACGAATGTTCTTTCATGTGGATGGCTATAGCCAAAAGGATTTGAATAGTTTGGCCTTGTGAAAGTATTGCTGGGTGTTTCAGCAGACCAATACTGTTGGTTAAGCCAGTTTTGTTGTTGGTTGTTACCAAATGCGGTAAGGTTATATGATGAGTTAGGACTCATGTAGTAATTGCCAGAACCACCACCAACAATAGCGTTGAAGTTGAAATATAACTGCCAGTTTTGATAGGAAACCGTATTGGCCAAACTCCAGCTGAAACGGGGTTGAACATAACCGATGATTTCCCTGTCGAGTGAATTGATTTTTCCATCAGGTTTTCCATCACCCCTTACTGTACCATTGATGTCACGGATCTTCAGGTCACCCGCCTTTGAACCAAATTTTGAAATATAATCAGCATCCGCAGTTTGAACGATTCCGTCAACCACATAGTCGTATATAGCACCGATGGGTTTGCCGATGAACCACCTGTTACCGAGGTTATCGTCTTCCTTTCCATCTCCATCAGCATCAACACCCGTCAATGCAACTACTTTGTTGCGGTTCATCCAGTAGTTCAGGGTAGCTTCCCAACGGATTGAATTCGGATTTTTTGGAGCAATGATTACACCGGTTAATGAAACCTCAACACCCATGTTATCAACCTGTCCGATATTCGTCCTCACCGAACTGAAACCGGTAAGATTGGGAAGGGAGCGTGTAAGCAACTGGTCAGTGGTTTTACTTTGGTAGATGTTCAGGTCTCCAGAGATCCTGTTGTCAAACATTGCAAAATTCAGACCACCATTGAGCGTAGCCGTTTTCTCCCAAGACAACTGCTGGTTGGCAAGGCTGCTTTGGTAAATGAACAGTGAACTGGTTGAGCCAAAGACAGTTGTTCCGGAAGCAATGTTGGCCAATGTCTCATAAGAGTCAATACCCTGGTTACCGTTCTGGCCATATGCCAACCTCATTTTGAGGTAATTGACTTTTGGCAATGCCTGCTTGAAGAAGTTCTCTTCGCTGATTGCATAGGCAACTGCACCACCATAAAAATTGGCAAACTTGTTTCCCTCTGCGAAAGCAGAATAACCATCACGCCTGAAATTCAGGGTCAGGTAATATTTGTTGGAATAGTTATAGTTCATCCTTCCCAAATATGCAAGGTTTGAACGGTCGCTGAAATAGGAAGTGGCACGCTGGTTCGCAGGATTACCCAGGTGCAACCCATAATAGCCCAATGTTGTTGTACCAGCAAGGGAGAAATCACTGGCAGAACTACCCACCCTTGAACTGGATGAATAATCGCGCTGATAACCGGCCAAGGCATCAATGGAATGATTCCCGATCATTTTTTTATAGGTCAGGAGGTTTTGAATCTCCCAAGAATTGGTGAACACATTTGCCATGCTACCATAGGTGCTGGAGAGGAATTTTGCAGGATTGGCGATGTCTGCCGGATTGTCGCCATTGATGAAATATTTTTCATGCCTGAAACTTCCTGAAACGGTCTCCTGCTTGTACTTGTTGACATTGATCCTGTAATTCAATCCCTTTACCTTGGGGATGTCAGCACTGAGGTAACTGATGATCCTTGTGCTCGTGTATTTTTCAAGGTTGTCATCATAGAGACCGGGAGAGCTTGCATTTCCCCAATATGGATTGATCAGGTTAGCAGGGGTTGGATTCTTGTCCAAAATCCCCAACGCTTCATCCTTCCACTTGTAAGAATAGGGTGTACCGATGGTAGCTTGGCCCATATCAGGTGGTGTTCCTGAATAATCCCTTGCAGAGTAGTACATGCTCAAACCATAATCCAACCACTTGTTTATTTTGGCATCCATCTTTGCTGTAACCGTATACTTCTTGAAGTTATCATTGTCCAGCACTCCGTTTTGTTTCAGGTAACCAGCAGAAACATAGTAGTTCACCATGTCAGTACGGCCCGAAACACTGAGGTTCAAATCATTCAGGGGAGCGTATTGTGTGATTTCCTTCAGCCAATCCATTTCTTGCCCGTTGTTGTAAGCAATCAGTTCCTTGGCATCGAGAATTTTGTCCAAGGAAAGATCGGCCTGACCGGCAAGACGCCTGTTTTCAGTACGCCATTTGATAAAGTCAGCACCCTTCCTCATGTCAGGCCTTTTGGTCCAGCTTTGAAAACCATAGTTGTTGTTGACTGATATCGCAGGCTTACCTGTCTTACCACGTTTGGTTGAAATCATGATGACCCCGTTGGCAGCCCTTGAACCATAAATGGCAGCAGCACTGGCATCCATCAGGATATCAAAGGATGCAATATCCTGGGTATTGATCTCGTTCAAACTTCCATCGAATATTACACCATCAAGTACAATCAATGGTGCATTTGATGCAGCGAGCGAACGTTGTCCACGAACCAACACACTGGGTGCGCCACCAGCAACACCTACTGCACCAATGTTTACGCCTGGGGTTCCCTGTATGGCTTGAAGCGGACTCACATTGGTCATGGTTGACAAAGGAGTACCTTCAAGATTCACCTTTCTCACTGCACCCGTCAGGTCCTTTTTCTTTTGGGTTCCGTAACCGATTACCACCACTTCATTTAGGCTCGAAGATTCTGCCTTCAATAAAACAGACAAGTCATTTTTTCCTTTGACAGCAACAACCAGGGTCTCATAACTGGTAAATGAAAAAACCAATGAGGCATTTTCAGCTGCCTGTAGCGCGAAGTTCCCCCTCTCGTCTGTTACCGTACCCTTGTTCGTACCAGAAACGGTCACACTGACACCGGCTATTGGATTTGCGGAAACATCCTTGACGATTCCCTTTACCATTTTGGCTTGTGCAAAAATGGATGCAGAGAAAACAAACATCAAGACTGAAAAAAGAAATAGGCAACGCAGAACCTGACTACCGTTCCGGAGTTTGGTTTTGGGATGAAAGTTGTTAAGCATGTTGATTTTTTTTCGTTAATATTTGGCAAGGATCATTCC
>Ga0247722_10001970_pt1 | contig 10959 bp, 5 predicted proteins | sample MSEWelMarce3H_FC_FD_189094 | JGI IMG/M metagenome (GOLD analysis project Ga0247722, IMG submission 189094) | Subsurface sediment microbial communities from gas well in West Virginia, United States - MSEEL Well Study Marcellus 3H_FC | ecosystem: Environmental > Terrestrial > Deep subsurface >...
ACTTACTACTATTCGATAATATTTTATAAAATTAGAATAATAATAAATAATATAAAAGCGTAAAAAATGACTATATATTTTTCTTAAACCTTTATAACTAAATACGAAACGAAGAAAAAGAATGAGTAGTAACGTATACGAAATAAATGATATCCGCGATGAAAAAGATTTCAAAGGAATAACATTTTCGGCGTATAAAAAAACCGATGTTACAAAGGAATTATTAAATAGTCTATCAAATTCTAAAGTAGAACCGGCTTGTTATTGGAGTGCAGAGTTGGTATGCTCTGGTCATTATATGGAGCTATGGGATATTATTATCACATTTGTGAGCAAGTACATACATTTAGCAAACCCTAAATTACCGTTGTATATCGAAATGCGATATGAAAATTTCAAGTCGATTATATCGAACGGATATGCTGGTAATGAATTACAATTACGTAATAACCCGAAAATGCGAAGTCTTTTTGCGGAAATTGTATGCGTACTATGCAATTCGAAACGTCAGCATAAATTTGAAAGCGTGAAAATCAAGAAAAAAGAGGAATACGACATAACAATGATGACTCAAAAATTAAAAGCACCCAGAATTGATTATGCACAAGAATATTTTAGAGCAAAAGATCCGAAGGAAATATTCATAGCTGTGAATGAGTTTGCATATCACATATCGAGAGATTCTAAAAATACATTATCGGCGTGTTATTGGGTGGAATGGATTGTAGAATTTGAAACCATTTGCAAGGCAAAACGCGAATCGTGCCGTTGTGAAAGACGTTCTCATATCGCAGTAGACGATAAAATGCAATTTGATCCGATATGGATTATTTGGGATATTATAATCGCGGAGAGTGCAAAAGATGATGGACACACTCAATTAACACAAAAAATTATAAAAAGTCTACTCCGAATGTATTGTGTTCGATTCACGCCAAGTGTTCGTAAAAAACGCCGATATCTAGTATACTTTGCGATATCTTTACTAACTAGTGAATATGACTATCGTATCGAAATAGTCCAAGACAAGCTTATATTAGAAACAGCAGTATCAAATATAAATACATTATATAAACAAATTAAACAACACGAAATAAGCCCGGCGACTGATTATTTGTTTTCGTCAGCTGGATATAATGGAGATAGTGATAAAAAGGGAGATTTAGAGAGAACGATTAAACGACTAGAAACATTAAATGCGATGAACACGATTGTTCGCAAAGTCGACGACGAAAAGAAATGAAATAAAAAAATAATAATAACTATATATCACAGTAACTAAAACCGTAGATAAATAACAATGTCGTTGCCTACATTTAAATTCAAACCAGATTTAAACAGTTCAGATAATATAGGATTATCGCCTGATTTAAAATTAAAAAAGGCTGGAATCGTTCCAGATATCATTTCAAATGCGAAAGATCGGGTATCATCCATTGAGTTTCCTGATTTACCATCACTTAATATGAGTGATATGAGCAATAACGATGATGAAGAGACCAGTTTCTTTTCATTTTCATTCATCATCCGTATGATACTAATCGCCGTGATTTTATGGTTTATGTGGGTAAATTTAGCAAATAATGGTGATTTTAATTTAGGAAGTGGTACATTTGGAGAAGATATTATGAAGTTTTTTAAAAATATGGAAGAGAACGGAAAAGTATTGTATGCGCGAATTACCGGAAATATCGCAGATTATAAATCAATAAATGATCCCAGCGATGCAGCAGATGCTGACGCAAACAACGACGCTGATGCCGACGCTGATGATAATACCGAAAGCAGCGTTTCGGATCCTAACAGTGATGGTAGTAGTAACAGTAAAATAACGACTGAAATAAAACAAAAACGCGACTTTAAATCGCCAACACAAACAAGATCCGATAATATACATAATAATGCGCCAGTTCCTATATCAATGTCGAACAGTGCAGACAAAAAACCCGGGTTTAACCACAATGACGAAAAATATACATTTTTAGATAAAGCCGTTCGTAATTATGGACCATCACCTGCAGCTGACGATAGCACGAGCCTCACACAAAAACATCAAAGCGGTAAAGCCGGTTATTGTTATATTGGTGAAGACCGTGGATTTCGAAGCTGTATTAACGTAGAAGCGGGCGATAAGTGTATGTCTGGTGAAGTTTTTAATAGACACGATATTTGTGTGAATCCATCACTGAGAGAATAATCATTATATACGATTATTATTATTATTATTATTATTATTATTATTATTATTATTATTATATGAATAACAACCGTATATTCATATAATAACAACCGTATATTCATATAATAACAACCGTACCATATCTTTTTGGTCGATCGGTGTGATATCGCAATATTTGTATTATATACGAATACTAGGTGTTATTCTATACAGTACACTTTTAGTTGTATCAGAATATTGATTACCGCCAAAATTCGCATTAAGTGTGATTTCATAAGGATTACCAACTTGAAATATCGTAACGTTATTATTAACTGCTGGAACGAATAATTTATGTTCACCACTTCCATTAATATTTTGGTTATCAAGATTTTTTATGGTTTCATACGTAACACTTCCACCTTCACCAGTTTGGGATACTTCGACCTTAAACATACTAATTGGATTATCTCTATAATTATACGAATCTATCGAAAATGTTATATTCGCACCATATATAAGATTCGCAATATATATAAATTCGATATTACTAATTTTGATCAGTTGAGTAACTGGTTCTATAATAACAGAGACTACGTTAGTAGATATACTTTCATAATTTGAGTTTTTTGATGTTAATGATAAGGAATATGTTCCTGATTTAATTGTGGTTGAATCCAAAGATGTGATATAATAGGTATAACTATTCGGTTGACTTGTAGTTGAAACTGTATATAGTTTTGTTTCAAAACCTTGAGTTGTTATATTATAGCTAGAAATTGCAGATCCACCATTATCAGGTCTGTCCCAAGTCACAGTAATATAATTTATTTTACTGCTTTGAGATGATGCACCGGTACTCACTGGAGGTATACCATATCGTGCTGAACAAACAACATTTAATGGTGGAGATGGCGCCATTAAAGTTCTAGCGGTGAGTATTCGCGATTCAGGTCCAGTCCCAACACTATTTACCGGTTCTATTTTGAGTTCATATGTTTTTTTATTCTCAAGATTACGTAATGTGTATTTTTTAATTAGAGGATTCGTCGAATCCGATACGACTGTGCTATCACTAACAAGTGTTGATACCCACGTTGTATCTGTAGTTTTTTTATAATGAATCATATAATGACTAATCAATGGTCCATTATAACCACCAGATGAAGAAGTATTCACAGGATTTGTCCATTTCAAATCAATGATTAGATATTTTCGGTCAACATCCATTAATGAAAAATTCGAAATTATACTAGGCGATGATGACGTTTTTATATTCACAGTAGCGGGTACACTCGAAAGACCGCGCTCATTCGCAGAAAAAACTGAAATATAATACAACGTATCAGTTTGTATCCCTTTCACACCAATTGAACCAGAAGCGTCTTGAACTATAACAGTATTTGCGTTTCGCTCACCCGATATTTCATCAATCGGACCATCTTTATTTGGAAATATACTTGTATATGGAATCCAAGTTTTATTATTAATCGAATACGATATAACATACCCAGTTATCGGAAGACCGCCATTTGAAATAGGCGAGTTCCACCTCAATATGATACGATTATTATCACTCAAATCCGCTACCAAATTACGTGGAGGAGTTAAAGCTATTGTCGGTATATTTGTCGTTGTTTGAAGACCCGCCCTATATTCGTACGTTCGTTTTAAATTATATAAATTAATACTTGGATCATAACAAAGAATTCGCTCTTTACCCGGTACACCACATGCACTTGTTAACCCACAATATACGCGACTACTAGGCTGTATTGGACAAATCAGACTATTTCCATTCGATCCAGTTAAATACTTGTTTTCATTACCAATCTGGCGCATTAACTCACCGCGTGAAGCCTTTGCATATTTCTGACTTTTTGTTAGACCACCAACATTTTTATTATATTTAAGTATCTCAGTCTTACGACGCTCGCTATACAATTCGTCCACTTCTACTGCAGTTAGATTACGTGTTTGACCAGATGAAGTGGTAATCGAAAATTTATAGTCAGGGCACGGCGGTTTAAAACGTGTCCAAAATTCGCGTTGATACGGATTTGTGTATACGATATTTGTATTACAATTGATTAATGACGGAGAAATTAAATTCACATAAACAAGAAGCGTTGCGGTTTTTGATTTGAAATTTCTTGTAGAAATTTGGGTTATCGTAAGTGTAACAATTCCTGCATCGTAAATATACGCCATATTTTTCCCATTCTCATTTTTTATTTTGATAATATCAGGTGCACTTGAAACCACAGTGAAATTATTGCTCGCATCTGTATTGTTTGAATTAGGTGGTATAATCTCAAATGGCTCATCATACGTCATTTTGGTAATATTTGGTAATTTGTACTCTGTATATGGATTTCCTGTATTTACTTCGGGAAATTGTCCGCCAAAAGTAGGTTCAGACTTTACGATACGCAAATTTATAGTAGTTCTATTCGACTGCGTGGAAAATGTCGAATCTCCAACAAAATTAGAACGCTGATAAAATGCTGTAGAATCCTGGTAGACTGCGATAGGAATAGGATTATATACAGGAGCATCATTCGGTGTTTCAATATTAAAATTATATGTGGAATTTAAAAAAATAATACGATTATTTTGTATCGAAATATATTCATTTTGTAGAATGTATTCATCGTTAAGTGGATCTATCATTCTTCGGGTCAGGTAATAAATCGCATTTGTATTATCGAAATCATTACTATTTATTAATTTTCGATTGGTTGTTATGAATTCGGAAAACGGTAAATCAAGGAACAATTGTAAATACTCTCGCTCTATTGTGTATGTAGCTCTATCACCACCAGATCCGAGTAACACACCTGATATATCAGATTCTGGTTTCAATGAAATATCAGTAGGCACTGCATTTAAAGTTAATTTAAAAAATACACTCTTTGACGCATATGGAATTCCATTGTATGAACCTGCATCTTGTGTGATATATATGTTAAGAACAAGCGACGTAGCATTTCGTATAACCGTATTACTCGCATCAATTAATCCATTAATAATTAATACGTCATTATAATTCATTAAACTATCAGGGTCATACGGTAGTCGTTGTGATGCTACTTGAAATGTCGAACTCAAAGGGACAATTGATACCGCGTGACTATTATCCGGACATGAATAACGAATACGCTGATTCGGATTTTGATTACTCGTTCCAATTACGATTAAAGGAAGAACACCAGTGCCGATAGGATGAGTAGAAAGAATATTTGAAGGCAATCTACCAACATCTACCGGATTCAATGTGAAATTTGTATTCAAACCTATTCTAAAAACATTATCAGAGACAACAGTAGGAATAATTAGGTCACCATTCTGAGCCTGAACCAGATTGGGATACCAAGTCGGAGGTGATGGAGATACAACGAATGCGAATGATACATCACGAGTATCGAAATTCGCAGTTCCAGCTTGTGTCGCGATGATAATACTAGTTCCAACATTAACAATTGTGATTGTTTTATTATTAATCGTAGCGACACTAGTAGTTCCACTTGAATATGTGAAAGCGCCGCTACTATTTGAAGTCGGGTCTATGATATCAAATGGCTGGTCTCCATTTATTTTAGACGGTATAATGAAATTAGTAATTGTTGGAAGAGTTTTTTTTACTTCAAATGTAGCTTCTATAATCGCAGATATAAAACTTCCTGCTGGTGCTTGAGTTGCTACTACGGTGCACGTACCAAGAATTTGATATATAGTAACATTCCTTCCGATAACAGTGGCGATCGGATTGGATGGATTTGGATTAATAATACTATACGTGAATGCACCCGTACTATTTGATGATGGGTCGACTAAATTAAATGTATCATCTCCTATTCTTTTGAATGGGACAAGAAAATTTGATAAAGTAGGTGTAGTCATTGTAACTAATATTTATATATATTGTAATTTATTCTAACACACGTAGTGATGTATATACAATAATTAACGGAGAAATTATATCACAGTAATAGGATATTATTGTGATAGGATATTATTGTGATAGTGAAATAGTAGTATTAACGCAAAAACCAGTTATTCGACAAATAAGTACCTGCGCTATCAGCTGCCGCATTTTCAGCACCTTCACCACCAACCATTTTTAATACCGGTCCTTCGTCTACAATACTAGAAATCTTATTCGCACCAATAGAATAATTAAAATATTGGATGGTAGAAATAAATCCGTTGAATTTATCAGCCGGTTTTGTCTCACCAATATTTATTTTACCATAATTTTGAATTGGGATTCCTATAGTTTTTTTTCTCTGGACTAAACGTCCATTAATGTAAAGATCAATAACATTGTTTGTTACACGAATAATCGCATTTACCCATTTCTTCATAGGTATATCAGTAGCAACCAGTTGCTCATTCATATTATCGATGGATGGTGTTGCACCTGATGTCTGTTTACCATTAACATCAACAACCGCTACCAAAGTTATATTCTTTCCTGTATCTTTGCGATCAGAATCATTTATACTAACGTCTTCAGTAACCTTAATATATAATCCTGGTGCATTATTTGGATAATAGATACCAGTTACTGAATGTTTTGAACCTTCACCACCTTTACTAAATATTCTTGAATATTTATCAACAGTAATAGGTGGAGTATTTATTAAAAACCAAGCGGACCACGTATATTCTAAACCTCCATTCTCATTCATAGATCTAGATATAAATATGGAATCGCTTAATGCTGGATCTTGTGGTACATATATAGGCAGACTATCACCGCTCGCAGTTCCATCTAATACATATGGGCTAAGCGACGGTAACATAAAATAGGATAATACGATAACGACTACCTTCATCAAAATAGAAAACACGATTAACACCATCAATACAAAGGCAAACTTTGCGACATAACTATTTGACTCCATAAACTCTTTCAATCCAAAACCACCGCTAGATAATCCGGCTTCACTTGAACTAGAAAAATCTGATGTGATATTATCCATCATTCCTGATTCGCCTCTATTACTCATTTTCTTTTATATTCAAAATGTATATTATTTACTATATATAATACTATATATAATCATCACGAATTATTATTATTATTATTATTAATAGTAAATAATAACAATACCGATAATCCGATAATCCGATAATACCTACAATAACCAGATAATAATCCGATATAAATATTAAGTGGATACAGTCACTTGTTCTTGATTATCAACCAAGAAGCTTAATTTCAATTTATATTTATTCAATAAATCGCTCCAAGGGCTTCCACCATAACCTTGCGAATATATATCCCACGCTTCTTGCGGGGGAATAGGATTCGCTTTTAATTTGACGTTCGTGATAAAACCAAAATCATTAGCAACACTATCGCCTAAAATGATAGAGATTGTTTTATTCAATTCAGACCCGCGATCTACGACACACGACTTTACTAATTTACCGTCTAAATAAACATCCATCGCAGCACCATTAAAGCTTATGATGAGATTTACCCATTTCTGTAAAGGAAACTCGGAAATATCACATGTTTTACCACTAGCTGTATCTGAACGAGGTTTAATTATAACATTATTAACGCTTGGTCGAAGAGAGACCGACATTATTTCGCTTGAAGCATTTTTGAAGCGTATAATATTTGCAGAATCAACCCAAGTTTTCAGATAAAACCATACAGAAACCGCGCTATTTACCTTAATTGATCTTGGAAGATTATCCCCTGAAAGCGTTGTTTCATTTTTTGACGGCTGCATTGTTCCTAAAGTTGCATAACTTGTAGTCAACGCCTTAAAAATAACATACAACAATAATAATATGACTACTACAGCCAAAACCAATTTCGAGTTCATTTCTGTATACCTATATTATATAAGATTGATTATATATACTATTAAATATATATAATATAAAATATAAAATCTACAATATAAAATCTACAATACAAAATCTACAATACAAAATATAGAATACAAAATCTACAATACAAAATCTACAACTAGTTATTATTGTGAATATACATCAGTTTCAACACCACTATTTACTTCGTCAGCTACAGTTTTCGTACCAACAAGCGGTGGTTCTAACGTTTTCAGTGCATTATAGGTCCACCGTATCTGCTCTGAAGTCATCGGCACTTTATTAAATACTACATTACAAATATTACCACTAAGACCACTTCTATCTGTGCTTTCTCCACTTGTGATACGCTCGACTATGATATTTGGAATAATAAATCCACTTTTGCCGATCAATTCTTCATTTAAAAACACATCCATTGTCTTCCCGTCATAATTGATAACAAAATAATTCCATTTTTGAAGAGGTATTTGCGTTATAATCTGAAGTTCATTCGACATAACGAATTCTTTATATTCGCTAGTGTTTACGATATCTTTATCGATCGACTGGTATACAATCTTCTTATTATTTCCATCATAAACAGTTCCATCAGTTCCTACTGTACTACAAGAAACCTTAAAATTGGTTGTACTTGGGTTGTATGTTATCGTCGGAACACCAGCGAAATCAAAAATAATTATATCCTTATCTTTTTTCGTAATAGTATCATTTAACCAAAACCACCCAGAAATAGAATAACTATAACGTTTCTTTTCCTCTGGCGGACAGTTCGCATCATTGTCTGCATCACTGCGATTCATTGCGGTATTATGGAATATAAAAATTTCGCTGCTTTCCGTAGTTAATTTTGTATCGTGTTGATTCATCAATGGAATTGGTGCTAAAATAATTTGCGACTTTGAAACGCCCGCTTTGTTTATCAAGTAAGGCAAACCAAACAACATAATCAATAAAATTGTCTCAACAATTAAAATAATCCAAATGGGTCGAGTTGTAGAACCGATCATATTTCGTCCTCCAACAATCGCATCAAGTATTAAACACGGGACATAAATGATACACAGCCATAATAGTTTTAATATAAGTATACCTAACTTTGATTTCGATAAATGAAACAAAAACATAATTATGATGAAGAGAACCATTAATGCATAAAGTTTATAATAAGAAAGCACGATGAGTAAAACAAAAAATACCACATTCACAAGAAACCGTATATTTTCAAACAATAAGGAAATATTGTTGTCTGTGCCTAATTTATCCGCAACATCATTCGTATCCACTATTTCTAAACAAAAATGAAATAATAATATAACAGTTCCTAATATAGCCATTCCTAATATCGACATTTTATTATCAGACTCGCCATCACGGTCATAAATCCAGACAATAATCATAAACACAACGTAGAGTACGTGCATAACTGCGAATGTGATTTGACGACCTGGCTTGTTCGCATCCTCGGGCTTTAAATCATTGAAAATTAATCTTTCTGGATCTTCTGCGCCAGATTTATTCATTTTATCTCGTAAAAATGCAACGACACCAGCAATTCCGACTACAATCAATATCACATATATAAATGTAGTGGTCGCGGGGTCAAGTCCGGTTGTTGATGACGATGAAGAGACATTTCCAGCTGCATCGGTTGACGTGCTTGTGACTGATTTTTGCTTGAATTGATAAAACCCGTATATAATAGTAAGAATGACCATAATACATGATACAATAATAATGATGGTTTTGATCAATTTACCTACTAGACTTACTTTTGTTTGATCAATCGTAACCGCAGAGTCATCTGTAGGCAACGGCTGGATTACGTTTTGTGGTAAAGTTTGGTCAAAAGGTTTAACACTTGTTACGTCAATAGGGGTCGGCTTATTCGTTACATTATTAGGGTTCGAGTTTTTCGTACTGAATAACCCGCCAAAAAACCGAAGATCATGATCTGGAGTCAATTTACCGAAGAAAATATCATTAAACTTTCCAACTTCACTCGTTAGAATATCTTTTATATTATCCATATTTCCCAACGTGAAAAACCAAAGTAAACCCCAAATCACACATTTCACAAAAGTCCAAGCAGATAATGGAATTAAATACAGTGTAGTTAATATCGCACGAAAATACCGAATAATAATTGTTTCTAATTCAAATGCAGGATCCACTGTGGCGCTCCAATATGTGACTCCTTTGAAAAACCAAAAAAATAGAGTTACTAAAATTGTATAAAATATTAAACCACCGGGTAATGGTGTACCTTGGTCCGATAACCATATCCATACTGGAATCATTGATAAAACCCATAATATTAACGCAATAACAATGCCTCCTCCATATTGTTTCAATGGAGAAACAGTAGGATTCAACCTCCATTGCCAAACCTGTATTGATTCTGCGAACTTCAATAAGTTATCGATACCATTTGAAGAAAATTCTTTTACCACTGGAATTAATAATACTGCTGCAACTGATAAAGCGATGAGTATCGTAATAAAAAATGCACCAAGTAATTCTTTTACTTTTGAATACATTGTTGCGTCGAATGATGTGGCTATCCATTCATCTGTTTTCTGTGAAGTAGTAACATATGTGTAAATCACAATTACCCATAATATAACCAATACAACCGCTCCAAACATATTCCATCTAGATAACGAAGCCAAGAAGGGGACATATTTATTAAAATCAACAGACCGATGGATGGGCTGCCCGACGGGGACAGAATCTTTCAATGATACGATATCATTCCAATCATTCGCGGTAAGATTATCTATTCTATTATTTGTAAGATAACCAGATTTAGGAAACTTAGCTCCCTGCGGCGGCGCTGCCGCCGCCGCCCGCCCGAACGCTTCCCAAAAAAAATCCTTAGGTAACAAATCTTTATCGGTAATTTGATATTTAAAATATCTACATAAAGCCATAAATAAAACTAAAAC
>Ga0247722_10001971_pt1 | contig 10956 bp, 11 predicted proteins | sample MSEWelMarce3H_FC_FD_189094 | JGI IMG/M metagenome (GOLD analysis project Ga0247722, IMG submission 189094) | Subsurface sediment microbial communities from gas well in West Virginia, United States - MSEEL Well Study Marcellus 3H_FC | ecosystem: Environmental > Terrestrial > Deep subsurface >...
AATCAAAGCGCTTGAACACGACAAAATACGTTGATTGAAAAACGTTATAAATCTATAATAAATCATTAATATTTTCAACCATTTTTAAAATAATTTTATTAAATAATATATTTTTTTTACCGCTATTCATTTCTTTTTCCATTTTTTTTGTTAATTTGTATTGCAATGATGTAAACATAATGTTTCTGGGAACATGAAGCGCGCATTCAACTTCATAAATGTTTTTCATAATGCGATACCTTACTTCCATAATTTTTTTAGAAGATACTTCATGTATATCAATGTGTTTTACAATTTTACATGCTGTCAAACACCGATCCGAATACGTTCTAAATAACATATTTTTTTGAATGTTTGGAACCATAATAGTTGTATCTTCAAATTTGATTTCTTTCAAAGGGTATAATTCATTACCATATACGTGTTCATTGGGAAAATAGTAATCAATAAACCAAGTAGGTTCGTCGCGTTTTGATAAAAATCCACAATATTTTATTGTGTTTTTATCATAATAGTAGTCGCAGATAAAAATATCCATAAACGGAAACTCATAATTGCGGTAACGCACTTGGAGTCCTTGTTCGCATTCGCAGCACGTTAAATCGGGATGTTTTTCAAGTTTTTGTTTCACTTTTTTCAAATCCGACAACATAATCGAAATATCAATGTCATTATCCCAAGGTATAAATCCGGAATGTCGAACGGCGCCCAGCAACGTTCCGGCACACGCCCAGTATTCAATTCCGCATTCTTTTGCCAACTCGTTCCACAGCTTTAATATTTTTAATAATATTTTAAATGTTTTTTGTTCTTTGGCGCCAACAGTGTACTCATAGTGCGCATTATCGCGTTTAACAACATTATCGTCATTATTATATTCAATGCCTTCAATATTTATTTTTTTATGAATTCCAAGTATGTCATACTCTAAATAAATCATTATTACTAATTATAATATTGTATTAGTATTATAAATATTATATTATAAATATTATAAAAATTAACCTAATAATTTAAGAGAACTCATTATAGCATACACGCACATCATGCGCGTCCTGAATTTCTCCACTCACCAGCACACGTGTGTTCAATAATCCCGCTGGACACAAGTTTTGAAACCACATTTATAGAAAGAGTTTTTTTCGCGGCATGGATCACGCTGGTTACTACATCCGGTCCCGTCAAATACAGCACGTCATAATCGCGTTTGGGCGCGCGTTGAATGAACATGCGCCGCCTTATCTCTGCTAAAAACTCTAAAAAAATCGGATTTTTTGGTTTCGAAGAAAAAGCATAGTTGGCAATTCGAATCGGATGTTCTAGCACCCCCTTCCGTATCGGCTCATAGTATCCCGGATTGTTTCTGCTTAGCGGAACGATATTTTCTATAAAAAAACATTCATTTGCGGTGATATTTGCCAGCGGTTTTTTAAGCACAACGTCGGCGTCCAAATAAGTGCCTCCGCAATGATACACGATCAAGTAGCGCATAATGTCATACTTCATAATATTGTTCGCTGCGCGGTATATGCCTTCGTATTCAGGATACTGCTGCACCAAGTATTCGCAGTCACTTTCTGTCCACAACTTTATTTCGCACATGGAGTTTTTTACAATGCTGTTGTATCCCCGCCTGTACTTTTCATTTGCGTGATGAAGCGGGCTGGGCGCGTCCACGCCGTACCAAATCATGTGAACGATGGGCGGTATTTTTGCACTCGCATGTTCTGTCTCATTTTCACATCCATTTTCTTGACCCATTTTAATTTAATAGTTTTTTATTTTATTCCTTTAAAAAAGAAGGAATAAAAAAATCAATGATGGAAAACGAATCTTATAATCTTATTCTGCTGTAACTGCCGCTTTATTTAAGAGTCAACAAATAAGTAAACTTGTTCAAGTTTCCGAGCAGCTCGTCCCTTATATTTAAAATGTCGGAATTGTTCATTAGCGTGGGACATTTTGACATGTGCTCGAGATAATGTTTAAATTGCGCAATTTTTTGTTTGAAGGGACCAATCGAACTGAAATCGTAGAGCGGCAGCGACTTTGTGCGTGTCAGGTTTACGCGCGGCGTTCCGTCCTTTCCGAGCAACACTTCGATAAACGCATCCACGTTTGAGTTCAGATCGGAATACAGCTCGTCGGTTGCCTTGTGCGTAGAATAGCTGTACGTCTTCCAATGATACAATTTGACCATATTCAGCATTTCTAAAAAGGTGCAAACAATGTTGGAATGGCTATAGGATCCGGACCCGGATGTAGTTGACCGCTTGGTTCTGTTTTTTATTCCGGATGTTTTTTTGGTAACCATTATTTATTTATACTATTATTTAATTTAGCGAGATTCTTTTATATATTGATATATATTTTTTTTTATTTTTTTTATTTTTTTTATTTTTTTTGTTGTTTTTGTTGTTTTTGTTGTTTTTACCGTTTCAACTAAAGAAATTAAAATTGAAAGTAGTAAGTAATACTTCTTCAAAAAATTTAATTAAAATCCCATGTGGAAAATGTAACAATGTGCGCTTTGATAAAAATGAAGATAATAAATTTTTTTATTATAATTATTATCTTATAATATAATATAATAATTATAATTACATTTAGAAATAATTACAGTACAAATAAAAATATGCAAAACATAAAAAAAACTTCACGAAATATTCTTATGAAACAAATAAATAATAGGGCTTTAGGTACAGGTCAAGGAGGTTATCAAACAAATTTTTCTTCGATTAACACGATTAACACAACTATTTTATCTAACTTTAGTATAGAATATAGTGAAACATTAAATGGTGTTTCTCACATATATAAAGTGAAAAATCCTATAACTAATAACACATTAACTACAGCTGAGCTTGTAAGTATACTAAACAGATACAATATTGCATATGAACAACCAGGTGGAGGTAGTAATTGGTTTATTACTACAAATGGCGGGGGTTTCAACGGTGGGGCAAAGACAGTGGAATATGATGTAGTTTTTTCTTCTGTGGACGAGGCCTTAAAAGGTGTTACTACTATTAAATTACAAAAATGTAACCAAGAAGTATGCGATACAGGTGGTTTTATGGTCACGATTCAAAATTATCCTTCGCCTTCGCGTGTTAAAAGTATAACTATTACTAGTGACCAAATTCCTTCTGTTCTTGTGCTTTATGCTCCATATCTTTTTAATGAACCCTTTCCTGTTGCTTCTGCAGGTGTAGACCCGAAAAAACTTACTTCTATAAGATTCGTTTAACCTAAATGAGAACAAAAATCAACTTCAATTTTTGCCATATGCTTGGGCTGCTACATCGCAGAGTGTTTGGAAGTGGCAATGCTACTAAAGATGGTGCACCAGTTGCTTTTAAAGTAACATCTATTATTATTATTCCCTGATTCCCTTATGGTAAAAATGGTTCATATAAAATTTCGGATGGAGTTACAAGTATCAGTAATAATGCGCTCGATTCATCCAGCGAATTGACATCTGTTATAATTTCCGATTACCTTAGATGATCTGGAATAGTAAAAGATTATAAAAACAAAATCAAAAAAAATCAATGGAAAAAATGTAAATTGAAAAACTTATTTTCTATTTTACAATCCATTAGTGTTTCACAAATCATCGTTACCGTCGTTCAAAGTTCAATCAAATTCATATCCCAGTCAATATATAAAATGAGTTTCAATAATACACGCAGAAATGATGGTGGCGTTCGTTCTGGTGCCAAGACGGGACCTTTCTGCAAAGTGTGTTATGATGCGAAATGTTCTGTCGGTGAATACACTTCTCATTTCGTCAAGGACCAGCCCGGTCCCAACGGAAAAGTCGTTTGTCCAACGCTTCTTGCTCAAAAATGTTTGATTTGTGGCGTTCCGGGTCACACATCAAGCTACTGTCCTGACAACTCTTCTGTATCATCATCCTCATCCTCATTGTCTACTATTCAAAAAGAACCTTCTCGTTATGCCTTGGCCACTGATGAAATTCGTTACCCCACTCATTCCATTCGTTTGCCCCCCATCCAAAAACAGCAACAGCCACAATACAACAGACCCGCTCCGCGCATTGTTTATGCCAACGAGCTTCCTTCAAAATCGACAACGATGACGACGACGACGACGATTGAATCTGTGCGCCGCGAATTCCCCTCCCTCCCCAACCTTTCTTCACTCCGTCGTTTTGAAAACAATGAGCCGGCGTTGAAGCGTGAATTACCAGCGGCAGCGGCAGCAGCTGCTGCTTCTCCTGTTCACTCGCCACTTGCGCAACCATCACCAAAAAAATGGACAAAAGTCAAATACAACAAGAAAAACAACCCATTCGGATCCCTTGACAGCGATGTTGACAGTGATCATGAAATGCCTCTGCCTGTTGTTCCGTCCTCGTCTTCATCATCGTCATCCTCGTGGGCTTCGATTGCGGCAGGCAGCAAATCAGCTGTTGTTGCAGCGGGATCAAAACAATCACAGTCACAGTCACAACAACAGCCACAACAACGTGCACGCTCACGCTTCTCCATCGTTGTTCCAAGCGCAATCTCGACAAACACTCTTCCTCTTCTTCCACCAATCTCCTTCAAACCAAAACCAGTTTCCGCTTCTGACCTCGAAAAAAAAAAGCAAGTCAAGAAGTTGTGGGGAGACACGGATTCGGAAGATGATGAAGAATTTCTCGAAAGAGGTATCTCAACTGCTGAAGAGCAATGAAGAGCAATGAAGAGCAACGAAGAACTGAAGAAATGAAGAAATAAAAACTAAAAATCGAAAACTAAAAACCGAAAAATCGAAAAACTAAAACTAAAAAATGTTTTTTTATAATGATATAAAAACTAAAAAATAAAACATGTATTAAATTTCATTTTCTTACGATGAACAGTGCCGACGCGGTTGAAAATAATAATAATAATAATCATGAAATTGTTATACTGATGGCAAATATGATCAATTATTTAAATGTGTCATTCTATGAATCTCTTTTCACATATAATCACGAACAAGCGCGTGCAGAATTAAATGCAATATATGAATCCGTTGCTTTGAAATGCAGCGAACCGCCGTCATTGGACGACAGCGTTACTTTTTACAGAAATGTGCTTTATTTAAAGAGTGTTACTGATACGGATGACAGCACGTATCACGTGTATATGCGCCAACTGAAAACATACATTCAAAAGTTGAAATTGAAGGATTCTTCTCCTTCTTTATAAAAACAAAATAAAAATGTTTTCTTTTATTTATTTATTAATTATTAATTATTATTTATTTTTTTCAAGTTTTCAAGTTTTTATCACTTTTTCAAGATTTTACATTGCAAAAAATGTAAATTGAAAACTTATTTTCTCATTTTACATTCATCAGTGTTTTACAAAGCAATCTATACCCGCCAATACCAATATGTCATCCTCCGCCGATATCCGTTTCTACGACAACAGTTACTTGAATGCGCTCAAGAAAGGACTCAAAGAGTCAACTGAAAACTACTACGACCAGGACCGAGACAACAGCAGCAGCAGCAGCAGCAACAGTGATGACGAAATTCAAACTCGTTCGAAAACCGCCAAAAAAACAGCGAGGCGAAATGCGAAAATCGCCACCGGAAAGAAGCAAAATACCACCACCACAACCGCACAGCAGCAGCAACAGCAACAGCAACAGCAACCATCATCATCGCCCATCGTCGAAAAGAAACAGAAACAGAAAAAACTCACGAAGCGCCAGCAAGTGTTGCAACGATATGCCGACGAAGAATCAGTCGGAGCAGCATCCGTTCTTGCATCCATCGCAGATGCTGCTGTTACCAGAAGCCAGGCGCGAAACCGAAACACAGTGATGTGGACTGAAAAGGACAGAGCTGCCGCATCTCGAGATGCAGCCATTGCTCTCGAAGTTGCAACTGCAGCAGCAGAAGCGGTCCAAGGAAAAAAGAAGAAGGAACAGTCCGCTCCTTACTGGACCCGACTCCACGAGAAGAGCCGTTCAACTGTCCGCTTCCAGAAGGAGATTGGGCGTGTCTTTGAATGTGACTTTTATTAGAGTCGCGCGCCAATAAAAGAGAATAAAAAATAAAAAATAAAAAAGAATAAAAAATGAAAAAGAAAAGAATAAAAATTTGTTTTTTTATTCTTTTTTATTGTCGCATATTTATTTTTATTTTTATAAAAAATTAAAATCTCTCTACAACGTATAACCAAAAGTATAATCTAAATCTAACTTTATAAAAAATAATTCTTCTCGATGATGTATTCACTCGTTGGCGCTCCATTTTACGACGAGAGAAATCAGTGTTATAAGAAAATAATTCGAATCAATAAATTTCCGCAAGGACCAGGACCTTTACAACAAATCGTGAAACGCGTTCGTTCCCCGCGCTTATCTCATTTCGACACTTTTTCATATAGTTGCGGGTCAAACGCCTTTAACCCGCCCTGCATCTTTGTCATATGCAACCCGTTATCGCCGCACCAGTTTTTAACAGTGGACGAGCTCCCCGAACTCATGTCCTTTTTAATTGATAATGGATATAAAATTGATACATCCATTACGAAAATGCTCATGAAATCAAACGTGAAACCGTCCAATGATTTAATCTGCTATATTAGCGACATTGCCACTTCCACTTCATAAAACATATTTCTTTTTTTTTCACGTCTGTTTTGACTCCTCCTTGTCCTTCGGTTTGAAAAAACGCTTGAGTCCGCACAAATTCAGTTTAAACTCTTCAAATAAAGATTCAATTTTCGCATTGGGTTTTGCAATTTTTATCTTGTTGGACAGCGAAACACACGACAGCACAATTTTACGATTCGTGTGCGGAAAACGATTGATGTCATACCGATTCTTTGTGCCGTCAATAATCGTTTTAATAATGTCGTCAATCATATTGTGTTCCGCAAAATACTCAAAACAGTCACGCGACCCGTGGTCATTATTTGAATACGCTAAAATCTTCACCAAATCAATCACCAGCTTTCTTCTATCTTCGCTCGGAATGTCAAAATATTCCACGTATTCCATGACGCGAGCAAACGAAGAAATCATGTTGCACGGCAACAATGGATACAATTTTTGTGACTCCAACGTCTGCTGTAGGTGAGTATATACTTCACTGCCAATGTACTTTTGTTTGGGAGTTATAATTTTTTCATTTTTACTCGCATGGTCATGGTCATGGTCATCCCCATCATTGTTACCATTGTTACCATCGGTATCGCTTCCACCATCATCTTCCTTTTCGGGTTCAGACGTTTCTTTTTCTGTTTCATGTTTCTCTTCAACTTGAACTTCAACTTTATTATTCAAATGAATGTCTGCTTCTTCTTCTAAAATAATCACAACCATGTCATCGTCCGAATCATTCAGTGTGCGTTTGAAAAATATTTTATCCCCGTCTTCTGAATTTTTATTTTTATCCGAATTATCGGAATTATTATCGTAATTATTATCGTTATCATCGGAATTATCATCGGAATTATTTTCATAATTATTTTCGTAATTATCAGGTTTAAATTTTAATATTTTCATAGTATTTTCTGCAGATGCCGGAATTGACATTTTGTTTGTTTTATTATTCTACGTATCACAATCTATAAAACTTGACAAGTCGTTATGTTATATATATATGGATAAAATATTTTATATTATTTTTGTTAAATATATATAATAAAATGTGTGGTACATCAGCGTAATTGTAACTTTTTTTCACTGTTGTAAAAAACGAACACTTTTTGTATTTTTTAAATTCACATTTATATTTTGCCGTATTACACAACAACAACGGTTTATATTTATATTATTTTCCAGGACCGCATATTCTTCTCCACCAGTAACTATAATATTTGCTCCCGACATTTGAACGCAGCCATTTATAAATTCTGTGGACCCAGCGGAGTCATCATCTTCACATTCATATTTACATACCCTTTTAACAAACTTGCAACAGCGCTTTACCCCATTCATACGACTTTCAAATGATTCTGGCGGATCACAAGATAAAGCAACGCATATGTTTTCCGAATATTTCGCACATTCCGTTAAAATACTAGAACTAAAACTAAAATCTTTACTACCGTCGTTAGAAAATGCCCCAAGTGTGAAAACGGTTATAATGTCGATGCGCGGTTTTTTCAAATATGTAATGTGTGGATCATTGTAAAAATCGCGAATTGCGGCGTTGTAAACGTGAAGCACATCCACATAATTTAAAAACATAATCACCTGACTATCTCTCGAATACGAAAAATATTCGATTTGAACCGTTGGAAAGTAATATTTTATACATGCGGCGTGTCGAATAATAAAGTCCATGGAAAAAGAATAAATCGTTTTGGTTTTATTTTCATGTATGTCTCTCAACACGTCGAGAGAATTTTTGCTAAATGCATTGTTCAAAATGTTCAACGCATTTTTTCCAAAATCTGCAATGCCGCCTTCGCCTTCGCCTTCGTCGTCACCTTCGTCGTCACCGCCATGCCGATTTTGATTTTGGAAAATTACTTTCACGGTGTTATCTTTGGCGCACTGCTTTATACGTTCAAATTCGGCATGCGCGGTTTTCCATGACCGGTATATCGCGCGCACGTTCAAATTATGAGATTCTACAATGCACCGTTCAACGTCGCCATAACACTTGTACACTTCAGATGCAACATTTTTGAAAAATGGGAGAGACAGCCCGTCAAATACACGCCGTTGAAATGGAAGCACCTCTTTCATATGAATGTTTTTGCCGTGATAGAGACCCCACGACGCATTGTTTCTTAAAAACCCGCCGCCGTCGAAATAAGAAAAGAATATGTCACACTGAAAATGTGATTTTTTTACACCGCCTTCGCCTTCTTCATCGCCTTCTTCAGCGCAGTTATTATCGCGACTATGATTAACATCGTTACCATTAACGTTGACATTTTTATAAAATCTTTGAATCACCGAAGAGTAAACGGTGCATCCGCCGTTTGTTTTTTGTTTTGTATGCGGATGAACGCTTTGAACCATTTTAAATCCATGTTTTTTCAACACGGGGGCGGCATTTGACAACATGGGGACATGTTTATTGAATATAATAATGTCATAATCGTCTACAAACGGCAGCGTTTTTCCGCTTCGTAACAGCCCTATTGAGCTCCCGGCAAAAAGGGCGTAGGGTATTTTAAAAGCGTCGAGAATTCTAAAAAAAATGGTTGCTTGGTCGGCAATTACTTCAGTGGGTTCGCACAACTTTAAATTGGTGACTCCGACCGTTGGCAAATAGTATGAACACGAGCCGTCGCCGTTCACATTCGCATCATTTGCATCATTTGCATCATTCGCATCACTATCAAAAAAAGGATCTAAACTTTCAATAACTGTTTCTTTATTTGTCTCCCCCATTTGAATTAATTTCGGATGACCTCTTGGATTGTTCCTAGAAAATCCACCATTTTTATTTCCAACATTCCATTTCATAAGCATTAAATAAATATTAAATGAATAAAAAACATATATCATACATTCTAAAAAGTAAATAATACTACATTTTTATCGTATTATTATAATATTTTGAATTTTTTCAATATATATTATGTTACAGTTACACTCCCTTTTTTATTTTAATAAAGCGTTGAACCAGCTGTTTCAAGCACTCTTTGAAATCATAGAGCGATGCCACATGCTTCGGCAGTTCGCATATTCCTTTTCCACGCTTGCTGTGATGTGGACCGTAAAATAGTGCCAGCTCCAGCATTTTTATAACAAGCTGTTCTTCCCTTGTCAGCTCAACCTCATTTGAAAGCAAATCGATTCTATATGCGCCTTGATAAATAAATCGATTGTAGTTGCCACAGCTGTACACGGAGGAGGGTTTTAATGCGCCACCACTACTGGCACCGCTTTTGCTGTTATGCGGGATTGGAACACTCGGCAAATTTGGACTGTTTTTCACTAGCCCAATTCCGACAATTCTATTCGCATCATTCTGCATTTCTAAAACAATTATCCACGCATTTTCGCGAACGGCGTGCTTGATAGGAATCGGAGAACCATATACACATTGATCCATTTTTTGATGTCGCCTTCTCCATGCACAGTTTTGATGGAGCGTTTCGGTATTGAATCGCGTCGTGCAAATGAAAACCATATATTATTATATCGGTCACTAGTGTCACTCGGTCAAATGTCAACAATAATATATAACACAAAATTAATCAATTTTTTAATTTATTTATATCATGAATAATCATTTTACTTTTATTTATTTGTTTATTATTTAATATATTTAATAAAATTTATTGGTTTTACTTTTTGAATTAATAACCATGAATTTTCTAGATGCGAATTTAGATTCATTTTTATTATCATCTTTTAATTTCAATGCGGATCTTTTGAAAGTTACTTGATCTTGATATTAAAGTATACGTTTTAATTTAGTAAAAGGCAATAAGTTATAATATTTAAGAGGTGCATACAATTTATCATTCGTGAAAAAAATGTTTTTATCTTTATGTAATTTAAAATTTCCTATTGTTAAAAAACATTTTTTACTAACAAACCAATCTGTCATTTTTACTTCAAAGTTATTGATTACATCACATTGACTAGTTATAGTTACATTTTTATGCATCACGTTATCAATAAAAATTTTAACCGCATCCTTTCGTAAAGAAAATAAATACGATTGATAATGGTATCTTGTTTGCGTCGAGTCATTATAACCATACAATTCAACATCGTGTATTGCAGTTAAATTAAAAAAATGATTAATTGAACTATGAATAATAAAAGAGTCGTTCGTTAAAACAATATAGTCGTACTTGTTGATATTTACCACATTTTGTAATGCATGAACCCATTTTCCAAAATCATAATAAGAAGAGTTGGGTATTTCATAATATGTTGTATTCGAAAACCTTGAACACGTTTCTGATAATATATTTCCTAATTCGTGTGTGTTTATAATTATTTTATCAACATTTAAATAATCGAAAT
>Ga0247722_10001973_pt1 | contig 10941 bp, 11 predicted proteins | sample MSEWelMarce3H_FC_FD_189094 | JGI IMG/M metagenome (GOLD analysis project Ga0247722, IMG submission 189094) | Subsurface sediment microbial communities from gas well in West Virginia, United States - MSEEL Well Study Marcellus 3H_FC | ecosystem: Environmental > Terrestrial > Deep subsurface >...
TTTGAAGTAAGAGCAAAATTAAAAAACACTGAAACAAAACAACTAGCTGTTAAAATAGTAGACCCAACATTTATAGTAATACTACCAAATTTGAAAAAAACATTAATACCGTTGACATCTGCAAAAACAGCTACATCCGATAAAGATGGATATGAATTAATATATAATGGTGCAGAAAGTAATTTTACAGAAGGAAAGGAATATTTTATAATAGATGATAGTAAAACTACAACTGATCCAGCATTAGCATCATTCATATACAGAAAAGTAGCACCTGATGTGGAGGACGCTGATGTAAAAGATCAAATCGCAACCATACAGGATTTAAAAGATTTTTCCGAAAAAATATCATTTGAAAAAATACGATTAAGTGCGAGTGGAACAACCAATCCTATTATTAATTCACGTGTAACTGCATTATCCAATTTAGAAGTATACATTTTGAACACCATTGAAAAATATAAAACAACGCCTGAAAAAGTTCCTGTTTTGAAAAAATATATCGAAAATACATTTCCACTTTTGGCGGATATGTCAAAGCCACTTCCCCAATTGATTGATACCTATGGATTACCAAAATGGATGGCGAATTTACTACCATCAGGTATGGCAAATAATCCAGAAATAACAGAAGAAATAAACCATTTAATCGATAAATATTCCGAAACCGTTCTAAATGGATTAAGTGCATCGGTATCTTTTAAGTATACTAGTCCAAGAGAAGCAGAATCTACTGTAAATACAACTGGATTTCCATCATTAAGTGATTTAAATAATGTGTGTAATACGATACAAGGGCAACAAGGACCGCAAGGGCAACAAGATGTAAAATCGGCATTGGCAAATATAATGGCAGGAAATACAACGAATGCCAATTTTAGAGGCACTGATGTAACAGATGCATTAGCACAAAATCCACAGGATGCTGGACGTGGCCCATCGCATTTTGATTGGAAACAGCGTGCCCAAGAGATAGAGGGTCAAATTAATAAGAGAGGACTAAATCCAAGTGATTTTGGGCTAATGAAACCAGATACGAAAGTATCAAATGATTTTTCATGGAAAGGATATACACGTATGATGTGTACTAGATTACAGGCTACAATGGATCCATCATTGCCTGAAACGTGCGGATGTCCGCCAATGAATTGGCCAGGTTGGAGAATTGCGAGTTAAAAAAGTAGGTTAGAACAGAATGACTTCAAGATTTCATATATTAGGAATTTTTATAGTTGGCCTTGTGATAGGTTTATGTATATCTAGAAAAGAGGGATTTTCAAATTATGGAAATAAATGCGGTAGTTGTGGTGGCGAATCCCCATGCAGTTGCTCAAAGCCTAAACCACGTCCCATTTGTCCGGCGTGCCCAGAGTGTAAACAGCCAGATATGAGTAAATTTGTCCTTAAGAGCAGTATCCCACCATGCCCAGCAGTCCCTGATATGAGTAATTATATCCTGAAAAGTGAATGCCCGCCCGTTCCTGAATTAAGTAATTATGTTTTAAAATCATCTATTCCAAAACAGAATCCAATTATTTTAGACTGTTCAAAATGTAATAAACCGAAAGGAGAATGCCCACCTTGCCCTCGTCCTCGTTGCCCAGAAGTGAAATGTCCTCCTCCAACACAATGCGCTCCTTGTGCACCGTGCCCAAGACAGTCATGTCCTCCTGCGATTGTAAAATGTAAAACGGAAAATGTTGTAACTCCAGAAGATTCTGTTGTGAGACCATATTTAGCCCCGCTTAGTTACAGAGGATTTGGCAGAGATTAAGTATATTAACAATATAGAATGGACACAAGATTTTGGGGGCCATCAGGATGGAAATTATTACATCTAATCACGTTTCATTATAAATATTCGCCAAAAAATGCGGTTACATATTCACAATTTTTCGAAACAATTCCTTATATTTTGCCATGTAAGTTCTGTAGATCATCATTAACAGATTATTATAAAAAATATTCATATAAAACATATGTAAATATCAATCCCAATTTGGATTTAAAAAAATGGATGTATAATATTCATAATTGTGTAAATGATAAGCTACGATCACAGGGATTAAATCCAAGTGCGAATCCTAAATATGCGGATGTTAAAAAAATGTACGAAACATTTACGGATTGGCAAGAACAACTGAATGTTATGTGGGATTTCTTATTTGCCGTTGCGTATAATCATCCGAAAGAATCACATTCAGAACCAATGCCAGATTGCCCTAAAGAAATATATAAATGTAAAGATAAGTGTGAAAAAAATAAATGGAATGTGTTACCTTTTCGCGATAGAATATATTGGTTTAAACGTTTCTGGGCGTTTCTTCCGGTTGTTCTCCCAGAAGAGATTTCAAAAAGATGGAAAGAAATACATAATCCACCCACACTTCAATGCCGTCGTTCCACATTGGCATGGTTATGGAGAATGCGGTGCAGTCTTGATTCTAACTTTAAAGATCCTTATACATCTATATGTAAAAAAATCACATCATATTCAAGTGATTGTGGTAATAAATCAAAAACGTGTCGCGTATCAAAAAGAAAATCAAAAAGGAATAAAACTGTTAAAAAACATTGAGTAAAATATCAGTAAATTCGAATATCTCTACAAATTAGTATAAATGAAAGGATATATATTTTTATTTATAATAATGTTAATCGTGGGATATACATTTAATTTTGATTCATGGCAAAAAATGCTGTTTTTAGCATGTATTTTTCTTTTAATTAGTTATATAATTATATTGGGAATTGACAATTTAACAACAATAAATTGCGGTTCAATACAAGAAGGATTTGTTACGGAATCAGAGGAAACAAAATATGAATGGTTGACAAATAATGATCTATTTGATGATTTTTACGCATCCGTCTTTACAAAATTAACACAAAATGTTAACTTGGTTCAAGCAGAAGTTGGAATTTGCATGGAAGAATTCGCAAAAGATACACCAAAAGATCAATTAATCGTGTTAGATGCGGGATGTGGAATAGGTATTGGAACAGTAGCATTTGCAAAGCAGGGTGTTGGAATGACGGTTGGTATTGATAAAAGCCGCGCAATGATTCGATACGCAAAAGGAACAACTGTACCAAATACTACATTAACCGATAGCCAAAAGCAAGATATTGAATTTAGAGAATTTGATTTAATAGGTCCAGGTGCTGCAGCGGCATCTGAATTTACACATGCCGTTTTGTTATATTTTACGATATATTATTTCAGAGATCTTGATAATATTTTCAGAAACTTAGCATTATGGGTAAAACCAGGAGGGACGTTAGCAATAGAAGTAGTGAACAAGTATAAGTTTGAGCCAATTCTTGATTCAAGTAATCCATGGATTGGGTTTAGCCCTCAGAAATATTCAAAGGAAAGATTGACAAAGTCGAAAGTTGTGTTTGACAAGTTTGATTACGAGGCAAATTTTGAATTGGATGATCCTAATGCAGAATTTCGTGAAACGTTTCGATTCAAGGATGGTTCAGTAAGAAGACAAAAGCATCAATTATATATGCAAAACATACCAGATATTATAAAGAAAGCAACAACAAATGGATGGACATATACAAAATATGTGGATTTAATGCCGATTGCATTTCCGTATGGATTTTTATTATTTTTTACAAGAAATCCTGAATAGCATCCTTAGTCTCGCATATAAATAAAATAAGGTACCAAATAAAGTGATGCAATTAATGCAACAATATTGAAATCAACACCCTGTGTATTCAGTAAAGCACTTAGAATAACTGCAAATATTACAAGCACACTATCACCAAAAACGGCATCTATTTTTGTTTCTTTGGCATATTCTTTGAAAAAATCTAGCATATCATTTGACCTGTAAGGAACAGCACTAAAAAAGAAATAAAATAAGAAATCAAAAATGACTTGAATACCTACACATATCGCCGCAAAAGATGTTAGACCTATATCTAATTTGAAGTATGACACGACATATCTCCCTAATAAAATATATAACACGCCAATTAAAATATCAGCCATCATGGCGGACAGTCTATATTTTTTATACCAGCTAGTCAACGTAGCACTTTTATAAAATATTCCACTGAATGTTAAGAAAATAATAAATAAATCTGCATAGATATTGGCAGTAAGAATAGGAATATATTCAAACTTATCCGAAAAGTTTATAGTAGGTTTAAGTTTCATTACTTTTTCAATTATAAATGAAAGAATAAAAAAAGCAACAACCACAAAGAATCCGTACATCTAATAATAATATTTATAATTAGATGTTTGACGTATTTCAAAAAGGACTTGTACGGGGTTCAGAAAAGTTACCATTTGATCCATCAAAACGATATGCATATGTAGAACATCCAAAGGAAGGATGGCGCGTTTATTTAAGATCGTGTATCTTTTTACACCCAGATTATGCTCCATTTAATCCACAACAATTTTTAGTAGTAAAAAGGACAGGATCAAAATGGTCTAGTTCCACGTGGGAGCCACCAAAAGGCCAAATGGAAGGAAAAGATCTTAAAAAAAAGCCAATCTTAGAACATTTGAAAGAGAATGTATTACGAGAAATGGAGGAGGAATCTCACATAACGGATGTTAACTTAAAATATACTGGATTGGCATTTCAATCAAGAGAAAAAGATTATCCACCAAATACGTATTTTCAATATCACATATTTCAAGGATTTGTTACATTTGATCAAGTAGAGCAATCATTTAATACATTCGACTGGATAAAAGACCATCCAAAAGGATTTGCAAGATGGAAAAGAGATAGAAAGGAAATGGATGAAGTTGCATGGTTTAATCCCAGAGTTACACATTTGAATCCGAGATGGTGCCCTGACATTGTTGTGATATATTTACGATATGCTAGACCTATTTTTACGAAAACATGAGCAAATAAATCCAAAAAGACTCTTACAATATGTTTTTATGAACGGTACCGTATTAAATTCCGTATATAAATCTAAAAAGTCGTAGTCGATTTCATCTATGAGGTGCTTCCTATCCATATGAATTAATTATTTAAAGATCTTTAGGTTTAATAATCATAATGGTATTTTGGAAAACATACCCTATATCGAATATTATTAAGAAATGGAATACTGGTATATTTACAGATTTGCGATTTGAAAAGGAAGATGTATTCACTTTTGAATCTACCATCCTAGATAGAAATAAAGTATTGGAAATTAAAAATTTTATAAAAAATAATTTTGGAGGTAATAAAAAGCCAGTATTAGATATTCCTGAAGATAAAATATGTGGTAAAAAAGATACCATTATATATGTTAGAGATACACAAATAATAGGCTGTATACGATACAAGTATATAGGAATGTTTTTAGATAAAGATATATATTGTGTGGATTGTTTCTGTATTCATCCTTCTTGGCGTAAAAAGGGATTAGGGGATTATTTATTGACAAAATTGCATGTATATGCAAATAAAAATAATATACCATATTCTATGTTTTTAAAAGAAGGTCCTCCATTGAATATAATGAATGCACCTATTTATTCAGGTGTGTATGTGTATAGAAAAGTAACAAAAATAACCGCAATAAAAAAAATAACAGCATTAACAATAGATCAAGCATATAAATTAATAGATATATTTTGTGAATTTAATGATATATTTATAATTAAAAACAAAGATAATCCAAATCAATATTGGAAATTGTATAAAAAGGAAGAGAAAACAATATTGGCATGTATTCAAGATACGTATCAATATTTAGATGGTAAAAACATAGGATGGATAACAGGATGGATAGAAAGTCCAAATATAACAGATGAAATAAGAGAGGAAGCCTTACACCAAATATCAAATTCAATGGATTTTTATTATATGTGGGCAAATAAAGCGTGGATAAGCGAAGTGAGGGCTAAAGAATGGAAAATAGACGGATTATTTCACTGGTATTTATATCAATGGACTACATCGATTCGTTTGACATCCTATTGCATATTAAGTTGAACTAATAACAGCTTGCACACCATATAAAAATGTAGTTTCACAGTTCGTATAATATTCAACAAGTACTTCACGTGCTAGATTGTTGATACGTTCAATTTCAGGAAGACCTTTATTGAAAATATTAGGATGCAGTGATATACTAAAAGGATTTTGCTGAATACTAAATAACTGACTTATAATTTTTCCGCAATTTACAGAATGTTTGTACTGTATTTTAAATAATTCATTTATTTTGTCATTTACATCGGTCATATTTGTTGTACGTGGTTTGTTCTTTAACTTAATACATAGATCTGTATCTCTTGTATTATTAATATTATCTAATGTAACTGGAGGTCCATTTCTATTATAAGCATCAGACTTTGCAGTGCTTCCTGTAAATAGTTTTTCCATTCTTTTCATAAAATCGATATATTTATCAAATGTAGTTCTACCAGCAGGCCCATCTATACCAATTTTAACAGATGCATTTTGAATGGTATCATAAAACAAATAGGAGAGAGATGTTAAACCAGGACTTGTTGAAAGTTTTTGACCTGATTCAGGAAGACCACTCATTCTTTTTTTAGGTATCTTAAGAAATGCATTGTTACATATTACATTCTCATTTAATGGAGCCGTTTTTAGAAGCTGTAAGGCTCGTGCTATACAATGACCATATGGTTTTATGTCTTTAATACCTGATATTGTATTTTTAATACTCAATTGTTTTATATTTGATTCTTTAATTTTTGTATCGGTGGAACTCAAATTCGATGAACTCGATGAATTGGATAAATTTGACCCATCTGTTAATTTTTTTAAATATGGAATAAGTTTATTGAATTTTGAATTGAAATAGTCTTTCACATCTTTTTCAGCCTTGTCTTTGTTGGATATTTTTATTTTATTATTACCAGTTATATATATTTTTTTATTATATAATATTTCATCAGGTATTTTTACAGTTTTTAAAGAATATGTCCCTTTAGGAGCATATTCCATACTTTCAAATTCAAATGTGGTGGTAGATCCCAAAATCTCATTTATTGTTACATTAATTATAACATTTGCATTTATGTTGTCATATCCTATTATAAACTTTCCACTTTGTTTACTATATGTTTTTATAGGTCTAAATTGAATTGTAGCGCTATTATCTGTATTATCCGCTAAATATTTAACCTCATATTCTATTCGACCTGGAAGTTCTATTAAATAGTCATGCATAAAATAAAATAATCCAAGATTTGTGCGATCAACAGGTTTTCCTCCAACGGTTCTAGGATAAAAACCAGGAGCTAATAGCGGTCCACCTCTATTCATCAATCCACTTTCTTCGGTTGTATTTGCATTATCTAGTAATGTAAGAGCAAGAGCCCCATATATTTGAATAATACGTGTATAATAATAAGAAATAATTAAGCATAAACTCTGTCGCTCTGTATCTTGATATGGTGGAGCCTGCATTTCTTTAATCGATTGAAATGAGATAACTCCTTTTTTGTCAACCGACGGATCAATTCGTAAAGTATAAAAATATTTATATAAAGCATTTGCTTTGATGAGGACATATTTATTACATTGTGCTTGATCGGATAATGTAACAAAATCCCGTAGAGTTACTTCTTTTAATATATATTCTAATATTTTATTCATAATAAGTCTCGTATCTTGTGTCATTTCGAATAATTTCGCATGATCTAAATTTGCGGGAATTGATACATCATTACCCATTTCTATCTATATATATTACAGAACAGTTTCCAGTATAGTCGCATTGCTTTCCAATCTTCGTAGGCATTTTTGCAGAGTCGCTACTGAAATGTCACTAACTTCCGCGATTTTTGCAATGGAAATCGTTAGAATATCGCACCGTTTTATAACAAATGCAATACAGCCCGCTGCTAAAGAAGGTGGCATGTTTTCCTGTGAAAGACCGACTTCTTCTATTTTTTCAGCGACATTATTGCACAATATGCGAAGATATTCCATCTGTTCACGTGGAATAGGAAGACGACTCAATGGCAATTGAATATATTCGGTTGCTTTTGTGCTAGATTGGCTCGGTTTCGTAGATGCACTATTAAGAAGACCTTTTTGCCTAGCAAGTGCTATTATTTCATTGGTTTGTTTATAAGCTTTTGTGAAGGTTGCAGGATTTAGTCCGAAAATGGTTGCAATATCCTGGTGTTTTCTCGGGGATCCTGATTTTTTAAGAGAGATGTAAATGCATGCAGATAAAAGAGAATCCTTGCTCAATCCTTGACGACCGCCAATATTTTGCAATGCAGTAAATATATTTTTAGCCTCATCAATAATAGATTGATTAATTCCATTATTAAGACCAATCAATGAGAGTCGTTCACATGTTTTAATATAGGATCGTTCTTTGTATGGAATCGTATTCCAAGAATGATATTTTCGGACTCTATACATTGTTTTAGCAGTGCCATAACCATTAAGAATAACTGTACCAAGTGATGCTTCAGGTAATCGTGGATCTTGTGGGGCTCCTACACGAGTAGGATCACACCCTCTATCTTCTTGTGAAAAGTATCGATATTCGGCAGTATTGTCAAATGGACGAGATACAACGTACCCACATTCATTGCATACTACAAGTTCACTCATATCAAAACAATCCGTATTAAAACAATGCGGGCAGCAATCTTCCGTTTTGGGTTCAAGTTCATCCCAGCTTTCAAATGTTTCTTTGACAGGTGGGAGATTACAACGACTTTTAAATAATGTTTCCATTGCTAGCCCTAATAATATGAGAAAAAACCATTTCAAATTTTTAAACGCGAATGTAAAACGCGATTGTAAAACGCGAATATAAAAAAAATCATATTTAAATATAGATTCTAATAAATAGAAAAAATGAGTGAAACAAAATCAGATGATTCTGCTGATTCCGGAATTGGATTTTTTGGATCCCCTTATAGCCCAGCAAATGCAATGCTTACACCTGGTGATATAGGTGTGAAAGTGGGAGACTCCATGAGTGATGTATTTAGTGCGGTAAAGGCCGTTGGATATTATACCGATATGATTGGATTTGGGGCTCCATCGACGCCATTAACGAGTGGTATGCCTTTAAAACCATTGGGTGTAAATTATTTCATAAAAACGGGTGTACAATGTTCAAATGGGGCAAACATGTGGCATTACATGAGAGGAATACCTGACGGTAACGCATTAGGTGAAAGAGTTAAATATGCATTAGACAAAATGGGATTGCCGCCTTTAAAAGGGTTAGCCCCAGCAATGGTGGAAGATGCGCAAAATGCTCTAAATCCAGTTCCTATGGTAAATGCACTTGTTGGTACAGGATATCCACAATGTACATTAGTAACAGAAGAAGTTGGAGATGCATATGGCAATATAAAAGACCCGTTTACAGGAGAAGACTGGATATCAGATCCATTAACGGCAGAAGCTACATGGGTAGCAGATTCTACTATGCCTGGCGGAGGGTATAATAAATGGCGCCAGAAAAAATGGGTACAAGCAGTTAATAAACGCAGGCATCCGATAAGTCTAACAAAAGAACAGTGGGATACAGAGCCAAAAATATACGATAAAGATGGAAATCCAATCACAGTACAAAAAGATCCTTTTGTAAATTATATGACACACCCATCAAGTGTTATTGTAATAGGTGTATTATGTTTATTAGCATTAGGATTTGTTAGACATTAGTGCTTTGCGAGTGCTTTGCTAGTTCTTCGCAAATTTGTATGCATAATAAGCACTTACACCGCCAAGGACTTGTGCAACAACATAATATAACAATTCAATTGATTTTAAACCTCCATTCATGTACATTGCGACGGATACTGCCGGATTGACATGGCCGCCGCTAATCGATGCGATTAAGAAGATAACAAGGGCTAATGCTGCACCAATAACCAAGGGATTTCCTTTGCTTGCAAAAATAGCAAGAATGAAAAAGAAGGCGCCTACATATTCCGCAACATAATTTACAATTTTCATTTTCCTAATATAACAATATTTTTTTATAATTTTGCGCTAATTGCACTCGTTGCACTCGTATTTATCAATTTGTGCTGAGTAATTAAACGAGATCCAATACACATTGTTTCTAATTCTTGTAGTAATAGTTTCGTAGCATAAGGAATGTTAATGTGGCTAAAATTCGTCGTATTGTTACAACCGCGACAAGCCCAAATACTCTGTTCAGGGTTCGCAATCGCCAATAATCCGCAATCTTTGCATGTATAACAAGAGAATGCGTCGGAACATTCCATTAATCTTTCTTTAGTAAATTCAGCCATGCCGTGTGCTACAACACAGTCACGCTCCATTTCCGATTATACCTCGCTCCGTTGATTATTTCTTCTCAACATCATTGCTATTTGTAGCTCGTAGTAATAATTCAAAGTACAGAAATTATTACTACTTATTACAAACACTCTCGCAAGTGGGTCTGGACTATATCTTAAGCGGAAGTTATCCGCCCACTACCATTTAGTCTCTGCACCTTCTCCATAGATAAAGACAGTTTACATTGTCAATTTATCCTTAGGAGCTTGGCTCAGGATTGTCTCTAGTCTAACATTATACCTATACCTACTAGTTTTCCCAGTAGCCATTATATGTTTTCACAATATAACTTAGGAGTTAGACATAATAATGCCATTTGATATTACCTGCTGTTTTATTATTTTTACAGGATTTTAATATACTACTATTATCAATGCCAGTCTGTAAAGATGCCTCTTTTGCTGATCTGAAATAAATATTTTCACCAATTTCATTTATATAATATACCGCTTTTCGGAATATCTTATCATGATTAAGTATAACTGAATGTTTCATATTCTCTTTTTGTGTAACTATTTCCAGATTATCTAAATTATTATTTCCTTTATTACCATCAATGTGATTAATTACATGTTTATTAGATGGAATATAATCTAGATATGTCATAGCAACAATTACATGTATATATAAATCTTTATAT
>Ga0247722_10001974_pt1 | contig 10941 bp, 14 predicted proteins | sample MSEWelMarce3H_FC_FD_189094 | JGI IMG/M metagenome (GOLD analysis project Ga0247722, IMG submission 189094) | Subsurface sediment microbial communities from gas well in West Virginia, United States - MSEEL Well Study Marcellus 3H_FC | ecosystem: Environmental > Terrestrial > Deep subsurface >...
GCCCGAGTCGATTCGCCATTTGACGACGATACAACCAGCGATTCTTCCCTCCCAACAAGCCGACGACATCATTCATCCAGACATCGGGCGTATTCTCATCCGCCAACGAGGCTCCTACTGGTGGGAGAAATCCCAAGCCAAACTGGAGCATCAGTTTTCGAGCGGCGAGCGCCAACCAGTACAGGGGGGCTTCTACGTCTTCTTGGAGGAGGAGCAATCAGGCAACATCGTTCGCTTCGGAAACGTCCTTGCGGGGGCGTGCTGGCGGATGCAGACTGTTGCGTTCCCCAAAGGCCATCCTGATGCCGATGTTCCGCCCTACCAGATGATTGATGCGCGAGAATAAGACAAATAGAAAGAAGAAAATAGAAAAAATAGAAAAAAGACAAAATTGAGGGGCGGCCCCTCTTTTTTGTGTAGTAGAAATGTCCAGCAATCTCTTTCGTGTCATCGACGGTGTATTAACAGCACTAGTTAAGTCGTCATCTGGTAAGCCCAATATTTCATCGAATGCGACAATACTAGGTGTGGCAACTGGTATTCATTCGTTGTATGCGTATGGTACTTCGAATACGGAAGACGTAACTGTCGTGAATAAGTATCAAATGGACGCTCATGGCTTCACAAGATTTATGGTTCATGATGACAAAGGGCGTCATTATGAGGTGAATAACAGCTTTTGGTATTGGAAATGGGACAGCGTAGAAGATTGGGCGAACATCAAGAAAGGAGACTGTATTCATGTGAAATATTATGGGATTCGTTCCCCATTGTTCGGCTTGTTTCCCAACATTGTGTGCACAAAATTGAACCTCGATGCTTCATAAATATAATATCACACATCATGCCGCATCGTTACCAGACTCGTCAGAAAACAAAGATCCATGATACAATTCTACAGGATCTCAAGAAGATAATGGATGGAATTGAAGCCGCATCGACCCCCAAAATACGATATCAAGAATATATTGCTCTTTGTCAATATTTCACAGAACGTCTCGATGTATTTACTCATTTTCCTCGATTGAAACCCATTATGTGGGATAAAATGGCGGAAATGGAGAAGGTTGTTCTTGCTGATTTACAGAAACTTCCTTCGATGCTCGAACCAAATCAAACCTATGTCAATGACCTGCTACTGAAGCGGTATCTATTGTTGGATGTTCTCACTGCGATGGAGAATCTTCGTCTTACGTATTGGTAAAAATAGAAACACTATGAAAAAGAGCTGGCTTTTGGTAGCTCATTAGAGGCCTTATGGTGGGCTTTTTTCTTGAATTTTGAATCGATACGTATAGTAACATGGCGTATCGATCACCCACTCCACGCCTGCCCGTGATCGATGAAGAACCAGTCAGACTACGATCGAATTCGGTATCACCCGTTCTAAGTGCTCCGATTGTGATCCCACCCATTATGATTCCAGATTCGCCGACACAACATGTACGCCCTTACGCACCCTATGCGCGGCCTGTTATGCATACTGTAACGGTTGAGCCTGTCTATGTTCCTCCCATCGTTCAAGAAGAACCGCCTTTACATATGCCTTCTCCCATGCCATCGCATGCACAGCGTATATCATCATGTATGTGTGGATATACAAAAATCATACTAGGGGTTGTTGCGTGTCCAATCATTTGTTCAGCTAGTTGCCTCGCAGGGACAACGTATACGATGTGTCAGGCGATTCAATGTAATCCTCCAACGAATGATACTCTGAAATACCGTGACACATTCTGTACGTATTATGGATGTGGTACTGCTTATACGACATCGTATCGGATCATCGAAAGCGGCCTACGAGACATCCGTGTTCAGCAAAATATGTCTCGGTAATTTGTTTTAAGAATAAAGAGTTTCCTTTGCGCTGAGGGTGTAAAGGAAATACTTTGGTTGTCTATTTTTATTTGCGATGTGTACGACGCTTGTAGTGCTTGCGCTTGTGGTGCGTTCGCTTGCGGTGCGTTCGCTTGCGGAAACCTCCGTTTCTATTATTAGCAGGCGGTCTAGCAGCCATTCTAGCAACCAGATTAGCAGGCACTCTTTCTTCCAATGCACCAGATAACTCACGTATCGACTCTTGTAATTTTTTTAAAATATTGATCGTCTCATCTACGCGTGCAGATATCTGAGCACGATGTTCGATGGCACGATCTTGGGATGCGTTAATCACTTTATCATATGATTCCGCCATATTGTCATTCAAATGATTTATATTATCTATAATCTCTGGCATGATGTTATTAGCTCTCGCAAGGTCAATCGCCTCTAAAACCTGGCGATCTGAATTGGCAAAGACTCCGCCCAGATATCCCAAATCAGCATCAAATTTGCCCTTACTATTTAAAAAATTCTTTCTGTATTGTCCACTAAAAAGTGTTTGGCGGAACTTTCTTAAATATTGCTCTGTAACATTGACTGCACTATCGACATCCTGTAAATGACGGAGTAGCTGTCGTTCTTCTTGGGTTGCCATGTTTCTATTAAGGTATCCTATTTTTAAAATGGCCGTATCCGTATCGTTTTCCACAGTCATCAAAATCCGTAAAATTGACTTCATTCCTACATCGGAGCAATAGTTACCAACATGTTTCAACTACCTATTGTAACATATCCCACACGTACTTTTCGATGTGATATCTCATACCATTGTGATAAACGCGCCTTTCATACTTTAACGAAATCAACTGTACCACGCGCACGAGTATATGGAGGAATTCTTCATACGATTCATGCAGATCCAGCCCAAGTACGTTATTTATTGGTACAAGGTCGTTATTCTGAAAAATGGTCCTTTCCAAAGGGGCATTCGTATGAGGGCGAGGATCCGCTAACATGTGCGAAACGAGAGATTGCAGAGGAAACGGGTCAGGATATACTACCAGATCCCGTGGAATACATACGAATTGGTTATGGTAATTATTATGTCTTTGTGTGTCATACGATGTTTGCCCCTTCTCCACGAGATACAGGTGAGATCATGGCTGCGGAATGGTTCACTCTATCAGAAATGGCGAACCTTTCCTTGAATGTGGATGTGAGTCGATTTCAAAAGAAACAATCGAAACAAATTATGATGGAGAATTTGTTTGTGTGTCGAGGGTGTGGATAACGCGGATGCGTTAAAATATAAAAGAACGATAGTAGGATGTTACATGTCAAGACAGATGAAATCTACGGAAAAAACGATGTAGTGAATTCCAATGATTTACGGAAGCATATTGTGAGCATCGATTCACGATTTCGTAAATCAAGTATGGAACCTCCTACTGATTTTTCATATAGTTTTGCACATCCTTATAAAAATGTGATCAAAGCACGAGTTGCATCGGTTGAAATTCCGAATGGATTTTATCATTTCTCCAAGGTCAAAAAGAACACGATGTTTCGTTTAGATGCGACCGATTATGGAGGGAATCGGCATTTTTTACAAGTTACCATTCCTGATGGCGATTATACACCGTGCGAATTAATCGAAACCATACAGTGTCAATTGGATGCGATCAAGGATACATATGGTCTATTCTTTCGAATTACGTATGATACACGAAGTCGAAAAGTGACATTCACACACGATGGTTCTGGACCAGCACCGTGTCCGCCTGGACCGACCCATTGTCCTGTGACGTTTGGCCTGACGTTCGCCATGATTGGCCTGGAAGATCGGCATTATGATTTTGGCCTAGGATACAATCTTGGATTCGCCAATCATTTCTATGCAGTTGAAGCGCCCTTTTCGATTACAAGCGAATCACTTATGACAGTGAAGCAAGATCAGTATTTCCTGCTGGGAATTGACGATTTCTACACGGTAGAGCACAAGACAGATGAAACGTATATTCAGTGTTTGGCGAAAATCTTGATCAAACAAGATTCGAATGGGATCATTTTTGATGATGGATATACTGTTCTTTCAAATGAGATCATTTTTCCGAGACCGATCGATCTGAAACAGGTCAAGGTTCGCTTGATGGATATGTATGGTCATCCGATCGATCTTCATCACTTGAACTTTTCATTGTCTCTTGAGATCACGGAGGTGATGAACATTCAATTGTATGATACCTATCGAACGTACTTGTGGAATAAGGAGGAGCCGCGAGCAGTAAAGAACACGAGCGGATCGTCTGCAGGAATTGCCCCTCCTGCTCTCAATTATAACTAGGTGGGATGCTTTACCCCACACTCCTCTATCAATAGAAACATGAGATATTTCAAAATAAAAATTGAAATTCGTCAATCCTATCACATAAATCATCTCACACTTCCAAGATGCCATTCGGTCGCATTCGAAACGTCCAGCCTGTCCAAGCCCTACCGCTTCCGCTACCCCACGATGATGCGGACTATCTGGATCAGCGATTCCAAGCGTATTATTATAAACCAGATGGTGTAGAACAAATCATCAGTGTGGACTGGAATACTCGACAGCACAGAGCCATCTTTATCGATGGAAATCAACAGAGTTTTACGATTGATGTGCGACGTGAATACCAAGTTACCTTGGCAGAGGTATTAGAGTTACACGACATTGTCATTCACGAGATCGAACTGTATGACATGCATGGACGCAGCATTCAAGACACGGATGCGGTGTTGAACCAATCTGTGGAGGACATGGAACTATTGGCTGGATCGATTTGGTCTCAGCCTGCTGTACCCATACAAGAGGCGTTGTACCAGCCAGAGCTTTATGCAGCTGGGTAAAGATGTTAGAAACCCCTAAAATTGAAAAGAAACTAACAAAAGAAATAAACCACGCCCATGTCCGATACAAGAGAGCGAACCAATTCCACGCACGAAGCCTATCTAAGACGAGTCTCGATTCCGCCTATCATGATTCCATCACAAGAGCATCATATACAGCAATCTACAAGAGCACCAATACACTCTCCACGACCTATCATACAAGTATCACACCAAGAATCACGAGTCCAGCAAGTCATACCGAGAGTAGAAAGACGACCGAGTCGCCTTCCTCCACCCGATAAAAACTTACCAACAGGCACCAAAGGATGTCTATGCGGATGTGCTAAAATCACCGCAGGATATTTTATGTGCCCTCTTATTTGTCCTGTGAGTTGTATTGCAGGAGGATGTCGTGGCCTCTATCACGCCCTCACATGTGATAAATATAATGAAGGTGACGACCCGCATAAACTATGTACATGGTTTGGTTGTTATAATGCGTGTGTGATTTCCAGTACATGGATCGAAGAAGGTGTAGCAGACATGCGAAGAAAACCGCAAGGAGAACAAGATATGGTACGATAATATTCATATGAACATTTATTTTTCATATGAATATATGATCGGTTGATTTACTATAATTTCGGATCTGTTTGAGGTGCCGACGAATTCAGAGTGGTTATGAGAAGCTCCTCTTTCGGAACAGATGAAAACGATACCGATAAAAGTGGCTTAATAACATTCCGTTCTTGCGGCCAATCATTGCCGCAGTTAGATAGTCGTTTAGACCGATAGTTAATCAGTAAGGTACCTATGTCTTCTAGATCGGGCATCCAATTGGCACACATGTGACATAGTGGATGAGGCATTCCTGGAGTATGTTCTATGGCAAGACTGGGATTAGGCCACCAATTCGAGCATAATTCGGCGGCACGTTCAGGGCTCGCTGCTCTTGAACGGGGCGTATCTGTCATTGATGTACTGATGGAGGATACGATTGTGCTAACAGATAACATACGATTCACATGCGTCATATTTATGATAAGCGTATATAAAAAATTGAAGTCGATACGCGCATTGAGAAAGATAACGAAAATGGAAATACTGGATATTGGATTGATTGTGGCGGCCTATATTCTTTATAGAAGTACACTATTACAGTCAACAGGCGATATCAATTATATTTTAGAGACGTATAAAACTCTTACTGCGGTCTATATTGTGATCTACATCCATGGACATCAGTTTCCCTATCGCGAAATGACAATCATTGCGAATTGTGTAATGGGTTATATTATTGGAAGCCTACTTCGTAAATTCTACTACAAAGATTATTAGAAATTATTTTATCTATTTTTTATTGAAAAATTGAATCGAATGAGTGTGTGAAGAGGGAGTTACTCACTATGGACATTGTTCAAGAACGCATTCGTAACTGTATCGACGGGAGACTTAAGATTGATAATCTGCGTCTTTGGTATCTTCCTCCTCTTCCCAACAACTTGATTTATCTAAGTTGTGCTTTCAATGAGATAACATCACTTCCACCGCTCCCTCCTTCATTGGAAGAGCTTCAATGTATGGGCAATGAGTTGACCACTCTACCACCTCTTCCTTCCTCTCTTCTAAAGTTGACCTGTCAGGGAAATTATATAACATCCCTTCCAGAGCTTCCTCCTTTGTTGACGTTTCTCAAATGCGATGATAATGAATTAACGTCACTTCCTCCTCTTCCTCCATCATTGACAGTATTGATGTGTCGTTCTAATCATTTGACTTCCCTTCCAGAATTTCCCGATTCATTGACGGATATGATTTGCAATGATAATCGATTGACTTCTCTACCAAACCTCCCTTCTACTTTTCGGTCGCTTGTATGTTCTCATAATCAATTGACCTCGCTCCCAGAGCTTCCTTTGACATTGACTGATTGTATTTGTATACATAATCGGCTAACGGCTCTCCCTCCTTTGCCTCCTCAGCTGTTTCTTCTTGCATGTTGTAACAATGAACTAACTTCTCTTCCACCTCTTCCTGGACATCTTCATGTACTGATGTGTACTACGAACCGCTTCACCTCTCTTCCCGAACTTCCAGACTCTCTTCAATATCTAGATTGTAATACGAATCATATCCGAATCCTTCCCTCTCTTCCTGGAGGGCTTGTTACATTGGGTTGCGAAAAGAATCCATTGGAGACATTGCCTGAGCTTCCTCTAGGACTTACAGGGCTGACGTGCGAGTTACATATCTATGACCACAGTATAGAATTGAGACAGATGTCTCCAGAGACAGTTCAATCTCTAAATAAAGATATTCAGGCATGGACAAACTATTTGATTCAAGAAAGTAAGGAACGTTCTCTTAAGAGATGCAAAGAATATAAAGAGGGAATCATGATGAAAGTGTGGCACCCTTCTCGTGTGGAGAAACTATTGGAAATGGGATATGATATCGAAGATATGTAGAACTTTTAAAAAAAGCTCGCAAAAATCTTCTTAAAATAAAACGAAAGAGGGGTGTGGGGTAAAGCATCCGCAGCATGCGGACTCTTTAGAGAAAGAATGTCCCCACCTATTTTTTATAGAAAATTGAAACAAGTGAGGTTGATAAAAACACATCAACAGCAATGGAATGGTTAGAAAACACACGCGAATTTCAGGAGAGGAATATGGGGAAACAACGTGACCCCATGGAGATCGCATTAGAGCGCATTCAGCGATGCACAAACAGAAGACTTGATCTTTCCAAATTAAAGTTGACAGAACTTCCTCCTCTCCCTGATGATCTGATTATGTTACGATGTGATTTGAACGAATTGACATCCCTACCAGAGCTTCCTTCTACTCTTCGAATTCTTCATTGTCATCATAATCAGTTAACTTCCCTTCCAGAACTTCCTCCCTTCTTGGAATCCTTATCATGTTCAAGCAATCCTATCTCTTCTCTCCCCTCTCTTCCCTCTTCATTGACACAGTTAGTATGTATACGCAACTGCTTGACATCTCTTCCTCCTCTCCCTGATGTTCTTCAAGAACTATGCTTTGACCATAATTATATCACGCAACTTGATGAAATCCCTTCTCATCTTACTAGTCTTTCATGTTGTTGGAATCAACTGACTTCTCTTCCCGCTTTTCCTCACGGTCTTGAATCATTGTTTTGCTTTGCCAATCCATTGGAGACAATCCCTGAATTTCCTTCTACACTGGTTTATCTAGTATGTACCCTACCTCATACCAACGAACGATATGCGCCTCTTCGAATGACTCCAGATATGATTCAACAAGTTAATCGTGATACGCAAGCATGGACCAACTATTTGATTCAAGAAAGTAAGGAACGATCTCTTAAGAGATGTAAAGAATACAAAGAGGAAATCATGATGAAGGTGTGGCATCCTTCTCGTGTGGAAAAACTTCTAGAAATGGGATATGATATCGAGGATATGTAAGTGGAGACATTCTTTACTCCGTTTACCCACACCCCTCACCTAATACATTGAGACAGGGGTCAAGGGGAGGGCAATTATTTCGTAGAAATAATTTCCGTCTCCTTAACATAAAGTAATATTATGAAATGAAATAAGAATGAAAGTCCCCACTCTTCCAAAAGAATTATTACATATCATCTTAGAATTGGATGGAAGAATAAAATATAGAAATGGAAAATATGTAAATATTATACACAAACATGATGAAAGATATGATATGATGAAGCCACTGATCAGTAAGAAGATAGAAATATTAAAGACGATACACATAGACAGTGTTAGTTTTTATTTTGAATTTAGGTTTGATGGATGTGGCAATAGAGGGTTATGTTATGATGTGGGGTTTAACGCACCAGATCGATTTGAAATATGTTATGTTGATCTAAGAGATAGTTGGAAACAGGTGAGAACGTATTTATAAATGAAAATGTAAAAATTGACAGAAAAGAGGGGTATGGGGAAACGTAGTGTCACTGGTAGAAAATCTGTGATTTTCTTTCACCCATATAATGGAGATAGCATTACAACGCATTCAAGAGTGTGTCAACGGAATACTGGATCTTTCCAATTTGAAGCTAACGGAACTTCCTCCTCTTCCTGAAGGGCTGATTAAGCTATACTGTGATCGAAATTATTTGACCTTCCTTCCTCCTCTTCCTGATGGACTGATCGAGTTGCGATGTGACAGTAATCGATTGACTAGTCTTCCAGAACTTCCTTCCTCTCTTCAAGAAATTTTGTGTACTGGTAATAAATTGACATTTCTCCCGTCACTTCCTTCCTCGTTAATCACGTTTATATGTCAATTCAACAAATTGACAACTCTTCCTCCTCTTCCCTCTTCTCTTGATAAGATAAGTGTTGACTTTAATTCTCTGACAACACTTCCAACACTTCCTCCCTCTCTTACCCATATTTCGTGCGATGGGAATAAATTGAGATCCCTTCCTTCTCTTCATCACGGACTTAATAAATTGCATTTCTTCCTCAATCCATTGGAAACCCTTCCTGAGCTTCCTTCTACTCTATCATCGCTGTCAGGAAGATTACCTCACGACAAACAAGATTTCAGATCCAATGAATTGACTCCTGAGCAAGTCCAACAACTAAATCAGGATAATGAAAAATGGATGGATCCTTATAAAAAGGAACGTTGTATGAAACGCTGCGCGATATACAAAGAAGAAATTATGATAAAGGCGTGGCACCCTTCTCGCGTCGAGAAACTGATCGAGATGGGGTATGATATCGAAGACATGTAAGGAGCTCACCAATCAATATTATTTCTTTATTTTTTATAAAAAAATTGAAAGAAAAGAGGGAAGAGGGGTATGGGGAAACGTAGTGTCCCCATCCATAATGGAGATAGCATTACAACGTATTCAAGAGTGTGTCAACGGGAGACTAGATCTCTCTCGTTTACATCTGACAGAACTTCCTCCTCTTCCTGACGGGTTGATTGAGCTGTACTGTGATCAAAATCAATTGACATCTCTTCCTCCTCTTCCTGACGGACTGATTGTGCTACGATGCACCACGAATCATTTGACCTCCCTTCCAGAACTTCCTTCCTCTCTTCAAGAACTTTCGTGCACTGGTAATCGATTGACATTTATTCCATCACTTCCTTCCTCGTTAATTACGTTTACATGTCAATTCAACCAATTGACAACTCTTCCTCCTCTTCCCACTTCTATTAATCTCATATTAGCTGACTTTAATTATATGACATCACTTCCAGAATTTCCTCCTTCTCTTACCTATATTTCATGCTCTGGAAATGATTTAACCTCACTTCCTTCTCTTCCGCACGGACTTGAAAAGTTGTATTGTTCTCATAATCCATTGGAGTCTCTACCTGAGCTTCCTTCTAGCCTGACAGGACTCGCATGCGTACTACCTCACAACGGACAAATATTTATATCGAATGAATTGACTCCTGAAATTGTCCAACAGATGAATGATGTATGGATGGAGCCTCAAAGAAGGGATCGTTGTATGGAACGGTGTGCGATATATAAAGAAGAAATTATGATGACAGTGTGGCATCCTAAACGGGTGGAGAAGCTACTTGAGATGGGATATGATATAGAAGATATGTAAGAGCTTTTTAGAAAGCGGCTTTGCCGCGACACAACCAAAGGTCGTTTAAAGCTCGCAAAAAAAAGAATAAACAGGAGCAACCGCTCTATTTTTGATAAAAAAATTGAAGCGAGGAATGGCGTGGGAATAAGTCACTTCCCATTCCAAGTTATCCACGCCATCTATGGAAATTGCCCTTGAACGCATTCGCAACTGTGTCGACGGAGAACTCGATCTCAGCGGTCTGGGACTGACCATGCTTCCTCCCATTCCTGAGGGAATCATTGAGTTGAAGTGTTTTCAGAATCAATTGACCAGCATTCCAAGGCTTCCTTCTACTTTGGTGAGACTGTATTGCTCTAGCAATCAACTGACCAGTCTTCCAGTGCTTCCTTCTTCCTTGGAGGAATTCTGGTGCTCTAACAATCAACTGACCATCCTTCCAGAGCTTCCTCCTTCCTTAGTCCACCTCGTCTGTAGTCAAAACCAATTGTCCAGACTTCCAGATCTTCCTCCTTCCTTGAGATCTCTTCGTTGTCACAAGAATCAACTGACTACTCTTCCAACATTACCGCCCAACATGGTAGGCCTCAATTGTTCTCACAATCAATTGACTTGTCTTCCTACGTTGCCTCTTCCATTGAAGCTGCTGACGTGTTCTTTCAATAAATTGACAT
>Ga0247722_10001975_pt1 | contig 10940 bp, 12 predicted proteins | sample MSEWelMarce3H_FC_FD_189094 | JGI IMG/M metagenome (GOLD analysis project Ga0247722, IMG submission 189094) | Subsurface sediment microbial communities from gas well in West Virginia, United States - MSEEL Well Study Marcellus 3H_FC | ecosystem: Environmental > Terrestrial > Deep subsurface >...
GTACATCCCTTGTAAAGACTACTATTTAAAGGTGCTAGAGCTACAGCCAGAAGGTAAAAAACGTATGAATTACAAGGATTTTGCAGCAGGTTACAATAAAAATAGTTACCATGTCAACTTTTCAAAAAAAGACATAAAACAATGATTAACAGATATATAAATAAAGACAACTATCTAACACATTAAATAACAGACGAATAAAAATATATTTTTTCAAAAAAAAACTTACAATTTCGATTTATTCTAAATAATATAATTTATATTTGTTTAAATAAATATTGATTCATTAAAAAAATAACAACATGAACAAATCAGAATTAATTGACGCAATTTCAGCTGAGTCTGGATTATCTAAAGTAGATACTAAAAAAGCAGTTGATAGCTTTATTAACGTTACTTCAGCAGCATTAAAAACTGGTGATAAATTAGCTTTAGTTGGATTTGGATCTTTTTCAGTTTCTAAAAGAGAAGCTAGAACTGGTCGTAACCCACAAACTGGTAAAGAAATTCAAATCGAAGCTAAAAACGTTATCAAGTTCAAAGCTGGTTCAGAATTAACTGAAAACGTTAACAATTAATAAAAACTTTCTTAAGTTGAGAAGGCAGTCATTTGGCTGCCTTTTTTTATTTTTGAAAAATATGGCGACAATCGAATCAAAAATCAAAGACGAATTTTTTAAAATCATTACCGAAAATAAAAAAGAGTTATTTACTAAAATTGCAGCGGAAAGAACAAATCATATCACTGTCGTTTTAGAAAATATTTATCAAGAACACAATGCAAGTGCAGTTGTAAGATCGTGTGATTGTTTTGGAATTCAAGAGTTACATGTGATTGAAAAAGGAAATGCGTATAAAGTTCAACGTGATATTGCCTTAGGAGCTGGACGTTGGGTTGACATGTATAATTACGATCGAGGTACAACTGTTTCAAGTGATTGTATTCAAAAACTAAAATCAAGAGGTTTTTCAATAATCGCAACTACACCGCACGCAACAGAAACAATTCATTCTTTACCTGTAGATCAACCTATGGCGTTTGTTTTTGGTACTGAACGAAGAGGTTTGAGTGAAGAATTGTTAGCACTTTCTGACCACCAAGTTAAAATTCCAATGTATGGTTTTACAGAAAGTTTTAATATATCAGTCTCAGTTGCTTTAGTTCTTAATACAATGCGCGCGCGTCTTGAAGATAGTAAATACAATTGGAAACTTTCTCCCGATGAACAAATTGCGCTAATTAATAAATGGTGTAGAAAAATACTAAATGGAGGTGAGCAATTGGAAGCTCATTTTAGAAATATCCTCACTGAACAACATTAATTCTCACCGTCATTTTACTTCAAAGCACAAAGAATGATAAACATCAGTTGAATTACAGAATTGTTTATCTTAATTTAACGTCAATTACTCCAAAAAAATTAATTAAATTTGAAAACAACCTATAAACTCTCTTTTCCTCTTCTATGAAAATTAATCCGCTTAATACAGGTAATTTCAAATTGGATGGAGGCGCCATGTTTGGTGTTGTCCCTAAATCAATTTGGAACAAAACCAATCCAGCAGATGAAAACAATCTATGTAATTGGGCAATGAGAAGTTTATTAATTGAAGAAAACAACCGATTAATTCTTATTGATACTGGTATTGGGGATAAACAAGACCCGAAATTTTTATCTCATTACCACATCACAGATAATGCACCACTCGAAAAAAAACTGAATGCTTTAGGATACACTTCTAACGATATAAGTGATGTTATTCTTACACATTTACACTTTGATCATTGTGGAGGCGCGGTTCAAAAGACTAAAGATAATTCATTGTTAGAACCAACTTTTAAGAATGCAACATATTGGTCCAATGAAAAACATTGGGAATGGGCTACAGAGCCAAACAAAAGAGAAAAAGCGTCCTTTTTATCAGAAAATATTTTACCAATTGAAGAAAGCGGTCAACTTAAACATATCAAAAGAATAAGTAATTCTGAAGCTCATTTTCTAAATAACATCGATCTTTTATTTATGGATGGTCATACTGAGTCTATGATGCTCCCAAAAATTCAATATAAAAATAAAACGATCGTTTTTATGGCAGATTTACTTCCTAGTGTAGGACACATACCTTTACCATATATAATGGGGTATGACACTCGGCCACTACTTACGCTTGATGAAAAAGAAAATTTTTTAATTGAAGCATGTAATAATGAGTACATTTTATTTTTTCAACATGATTTTATTAATGAATGCTGTACTTTGCAACAGACAGATCGTGGAATAAGAGTAAAAGATGTTTTCAAATTGAAAGAATTAGTGTAGAAAAATCGAAAGATGTTATCAGCAAAACAACAAAAATGAATAAATACCTTCAAGAATTATTAAAATTAGCTAAAACAGTAATTATACCTGGATTAGGAGCTTTAACGATTACGAACGATAAAACTGGTGATATTTTTTTCATGTCATATTTAAAACATGACGATGGTAAGTTAGCTGAATTTATCGCCTCAAAAGAAGGAATTGAATTAATTGATGCGAAAAACAATTTAGCTAAATATGTTCGAGAAATTACTGCACTTTTAGACAAAGGCGAATCATTTGACATTTTCAATTTCGGGAAATTTAAAAAAGATACATCTGGAGATATTGTATTTGAGCAGGCTACTAAAATTGAATATAAACTTTCAGAATCAACATTTTCTATAGATGTAAATGAAAAATTAGCTGCACAACTTGAAACAGCTACTGAAATTGATTCTAATAAAAATCAAATTCAAGAACAACCTTCTTTAGATACCATTTTAAACGAAAAAGCAAATAATACAATTGTAGATGAAAACAAGAAGGAAGAAGAAATAATCAAAAAAGAACCTGTAAAATCAGATGTAACCATTAATCAAGAAAATGTTTCCACTCAAATTGAAAGTAATACAAATACAGAATTAAAAGAAGATAAAGCAGTTACTTTAGATTTGGCTGAACCGCTAGAGGATACAATTGAAAATAAACAAGAATTAACTTCTTCTGAAACTTCACCAATTGTTGAAGAAGAAATTACTGAGAGTAAATCTGTCTCTACGATTAAAGATGTTTCAGAAGAAAAAATTGAAAATGTAAAACCACAAGAATTAACAACTTCTAAAAATCAGAATAACAACGAATCAACTCCTGCTGTTGATGAAAATAAAACATTATGTAGTTCTGAAACTACCAGCTCTGAAAATCTAGTGGCAGAAAAAAATGAAGCTACAAACTCAGAATTAAAAAATTCAAATGAAGATTCTACTGAAAAAGAAATCATTGAAACAATTCCACTTGCACCTAAAAAAAACGCTAACAAAAAACGAATCATTGGAATTTTAATTCCAATGATAATTGCTTCTTTTGCTTTTCTATACCCTAAATTTTTTAATTCATCTAATAAAGCAAAGGAAAAAGCTTCATTGTTAGAACATGAAGAAAAACAGGATAATTCTCAACAGCTCGAAGACTCATCACAAAACACTCCTTCTGAAGAGGTAAAAGTAGAGGAGACTGTTCAGACAACAAACACTGTTCCGCAGCCAGTCACCCCACCCATAACACCTGCTCCAGTAACAACTACAAAAATGCAACCTGCATATCAACAACCAATCAATACCACAATTCCAAAAACAAATGTTACTGCACAAATTCAGGTGATCGTAGGCTCATTTACACAAAAAGAAAACGCATTGAAATTCAATCAATCATTGATTCAAAAAGGATATTCAAACGGCACAATTATTGAAAACGGAGGTGTTATTCTTTTAAGTTTAGGCTCCTTTCCGACAGTTCAAGAAGCTGCAAATTTTGGCAGAACATTAAAATTACCTACAGGTTACTGGTTAAAAGCAACTAAATGAGAGTTATAGAAGAAATCCCACATCCAAAGTACAAAATTCAAATTTTGAATTATAATTCAAAATACATCTTAAAAATTGAATTGGACCAATTTGAGCAATTGTTTAAAATTGCAGAATTAGATGTATTTGGTATTGAAGACATAAAAAAGATGATAACCAATGAATTACTTGAAAATTCACTCGATAGATTTTTGTCTATGAGAGAAGATTGGTTGAATGCCTTTAACAAAAAAAATAATTAAACGATGAATCATAAAAAACTGCTTTTAACTGGAGCAACAGCATTATTATTAGTGGCTTGTTCTGAAAAAAATGAAAAAGTAATTGACACAAAACCGACAGTTCCTGTAGTAAGAACGAATGGTTTGAAAATTGCATTTTATAATCAGGATAGCTTAAAAACAAGATTTTTGTTTTACAAAAAGATGGATGAAATGGTGAAAAATAAACAATTAGCATTTCAAAATCAATTGGCAAAAAAAGAAAAAGAATTAGAAGTTTTCATCACTACTAACGAAGAAAAAGCTAAACTAGGGCAATTATCTGGTTTTGAATTGCAATCTGTACAGCAAGAAGCACAAAGAAAACAACAAGCATTTGTTCAATTTCAACAAAATCAAGGTGGGAATTTAGAAAAAGAAACAGTTGATTTACTCAATGTTATCGGTAAAAAAATTGAAGCTGCTGGAAAAAAATACTGTGAAAAACACAAAATCGACATTTTATTGGTTCAAGCTGTTGGAAGCCAATACAACTACATAACTCCAACAATGGATGTTACAAATGAATTCATTTCATTCTTGAATCAAGAACAAGCATCCTTTGAATCAACAGTTGGAATCAATAAAAAATAAAATATGCTCATCGCTGCAAAGAAGAAAGAAGAAAATATAGCAGAATATATTTTATACATGTATCAAATTGAAGACATTATACGTTCTTTTCAATTTGACATAGAACGAATTATGGATGAATATGTTCGGCAGCAACTTCCAGACCAATCATTTTTTGCTTCCTATAGAAAATGGTATGAAAATATCATAGGTCAAATGAAATCAAAAAAACTAGAAGCAAAAGGGCATATCAATGATATTCAAGAAGTAATGATTGAACTTTCATATCTTCATAATATGCTACTTAATTTAGCAAATGATGAAAAATACAAGCAATTATTTGATCAAGCAATTGACAGCATTGAAGAATTTAAAGAGAAATCGAATTTAAAGGATAAAAATCACATTGAAATTTCCTTTCATGCCATGTATATGAAATTTCTAATGCGACTTCAAAAAAAACCAATTAATTCTGAAACAGAAGCAGCGTTTGATCAAATGAGAATTTTAATCGCCTATTTATCTCGCGCTTATCATCAAATGAAACGTGGTGAATTAAATTTCTTCAACAACTAATTCAATCATTTACAATACTTTTTAATCATTGAATCCTAAAGTTTTATTACTCACTCCCCCATTCACGCAATTAAATACACCTTATCCTGCGACAGCTTATTTAAAAGGGTTTTTAAATACAAAAAACATCCCTTCTTTTCAAGCTGATTTGGGTCTTGATGTAATTCTAGAACTTTTTTCAAAAAATGGACTCATTGATTTATTCAATAAAATAACAAAAAATAATACGCAATTATCAGAAAACAGTCAGCGTATATTTCATTTGAGAAATGAATACATCTTGACAATTGATGGGGTTATTTCTTATTTACATGATACCAATCCTACCATAGCTTATAAAATTGTAACACGAAAATTCCTTCCAGAAGCTTCTAGATTTGAACAAATTGAAGATTTAGATTGGGCATTCGGTAGTTTAGGAATTCGTGATCGAGCGCGACACATTGCAACTTTATATCTTGAAGATATTTCTGATTTTATCATAGATGCTATAGATCCTCATTTTGGCTTTAGTAGATATGCTGAACGTCTTGGAAGGTCAGCCTCCACGTTCAACGCTATTCATACAGCGCTGCAACTCAAAGACACTTATATTGATCAATTAATGCTTCAATATTTATCTGAGTACATCTCTAAATTTCAACCTGATCTTGTTGCATTGAGTGTGCCTTTTCCTGGAAATCTTTACAGTGCATTCAAATGCGGTCAGTGGATAAAAAAAAATTACCCTACCATTAAAATCGCACTTGGAGGCGGTTATGCCAACACCGAACTCCGTTCCTTGTGTGACGAAAGGGTTTTTAACTTTTTGGATTATATCACATTGGACGACGGAGAAGCTCCTCTTTTAGCTTTAATTGAATCAATTGCTAAAAATGATGCAACACCAAAATTAAAACGAACATTTCAACTTGTTCAATCCAAAGTCACCTACTGCAATACGTCTGAAATCAAAGATTTTAAACAAAAAGATTGCGGTACTCCAGATTATTCTGACCTAAAACTGAATGCATATCTCTCTGTGATTGAACTTGCCAACCCAATGCATCGATTGTGGAGTGATGGAAGATGGAATAAATTAACATTGGCGCATGGTTGTTACTGGGGAAAATGTACATTTTGTGATATATCATTGGATTACATACAAACCTATGAAGCTGCATCAGCTATAATCATTGTTGATCGCATAGAACAATTAATTCACGAAACCGGAAATAGTGGATTTCACTTTGTGGATGAAGCTGCTCCTCCTGCATTAATGCGCGAAGTTGCATTAGAATTACTTCGTAGGGATTTGAAAATTGTTTGGTGGACTAATATTCGATTTGAAAAAAGTTTTACTCGTGACTTATGTAAGCTTCTTGCATATTCAGGATGTATTGCTGTTTCTGGAGGATTAGAAGTGGCTTCAGATCGATTACTTCATTTAATCGAAAAAGGAGTTACGGTTGAACAAGTAGCGCAAGTAACCTCGAATTTAACGACATCAGGAATTATGGTCCATGCCTACTTGATGTATGGATTTCCAAGTCAAACGGAGCAAGAAACCATAGATTCATTAGAATATGTTCGTCAATTGTTTGAACGTGAAATCATTCAATCGGGATTTTGGCATCAATTTGCATTAACAGTTCATAGTCCTGTTGGAAAAAATCCTGAAAAATTTGGAATTACGATTACATCTAATTTAAATAATCCATTTGCTAACAACGATTTAGATTATAAAGATCCATTTGGTTGTGATCCTACCAAATTTAGTCAAGGATTAAAAAAATCATTATTCAACTTTATGCATGGAATTGGATTTGAATTCCCATTACAAGAATGGTTTAACTTCAAAATTCCTGTCACAACTGTTCCAAAGAACGCAATTAATAATTTTATTGAATCTTACTCCGAAATGAACCAATTGAAACCATCTTCAAAATTCATTTGGTTAGGAGCATTACCTTCGATTAAAAAGGTTGAAAAAATTAAAAAATCAAAAACAAGCACTACTTATCACTTTCAATTTTCTACACTTCAACATGAACTAAAATTAAAAAGTACTGATTTTATGGGAGATTGGCTTGAACATTTATTCCCTTTGATTCATTTTTCATCCAAAAAAGTTCAGACCTACGAAAATTTAAGTATTCAATTCAATGAATTTACAGGGAAAGAATTTAAGTATTTTATTGAAAGTCAAGAATTTAGCCTACTTAGAAACATTGGATTAATTGTTGTTTAACAAACTCTTTTGACACTGTACTAAAAAGGGTGTCACGATTTGAATCGGACACCCTTAATTATTTTAAAATTCATCAACTAGAAACCGTTTACTCCGTTAACAGTTGTGTACTTTAATACATTTTTCTTATCTGGATAAATACGAGCGAAAGCAGACTGTAAAGCGATTGTCCCCTCATGGAAACCACACAATATCAATTTTAATTTTCCTTCGTACGTATTTACGTCTCCGATTGCATAGATACCAGGAATATTCGTAGAATAATCCAAAGTATTTACTTTAATCGCATTCTTTTCAATTTCTAATCCCCAATTTGCAATTGGACCTAAGCTTGGTTTTAAACCAAAAAGTGGAATAAAATGATCCGCTTCTTTGACGATTTCTCCTTCTTTAGCGTGCGTTATAATTACATTTTCTAAATTTTCAGAACCTGCAACTCCTGTTACCTCAGCTTCTGTTACTAAAGTGATTTTACCTGCATCCGCAAAATCAATCACTTTTTGAACTGAATCAAGATGTCCGCGGAATGAACTACTTCTATGCACCAAAATTACTTCTGATGCAATTTTTTTCTCTGTTAAATAGATTGACCAATCCAAAGCTGAATCACCACCACCAGCAATTACAACTCTTTTACCTCTGTAAAACTCAGGATCTTTGATAATGTATTCAATTCCTTTGTCTTCAAAATCTACTATGTTTGAAATAGGTGGTTTACGTGGTTCGAAAACTCCTAATCCTCCAGCAATCATTACAATTGGCGCATGGTGTTTTGTACCTTTAACTGTGGTCACGATAAAAGTTCCATCTTCCAGTTTTTCAATACCTTGTGCAGCCTCACCTAAAGTAAATCCTGGCTTGAAAGGTGCTGCTTGCTCCATTAAATTATCGATCAATTCACCTGCTAATACGGAAGGGAATCCTGGTATATCATAGATTGGTTTCTTTGGATAAATCTCAGAACATTGTCCACCTGGTTGAGGCAATGAGTCAATTAAATGACATCTCAACTTTAATAATCCTGCTTCAAATACTGCAAACAACCCCACAGGTCCTGCTCCAATGATGATGATATCTGTTTCAATCATTTCTTTTATTTTTGGTTTGTAAATTTAGTAATATATTTTCTTTTATTTTTTCTCATTTTTGGATGTTAATCAAATAGATCAGTAGACAAATATTTATCGCCTCTATCGCAGATGATACAAACAACTACCCCACTTTCAAGTGATGGTATTAGTTTTAATGCAGTTGCAACTGACCCTCCACTACTCATACCTGCAAAAACACCTTCTTCACGTGCCAATCGTTTTGTCATTAATTTGGCTTCCTCTTCAGAAACTTCGATGATTTGGTCTACTCTACTTCTATCAAATATTTTTGGCAGGTATTCTTCAGGCCATTTTCGTATTCCTGGAATCTTTGAACCATCTTCAGGTTGCGCACCAACAATTGTAATTTCTGGATTTTGTTCTTTTAAGTAACGAGACACACCCATTATTGTTCCTGTTGTACCCATTGCTGATACAAAATGAGTCACACTACCTTCTGTATCCCTCCAAATTTCAGGTCCAGTTGTTTTATAATGCATGTTTGGGTTATTTAAATTCCCAAACTGATCTAACATTATGTAACCTTCCTCCTCTACTTTTTTTCGAGCATAGTCAATTGCTGCCTCCATACTTCCTTCTGCGGGTGTTAAAGTCACCACGGCTCCAAATGCACGCATACTCAAAACTCTTTCTCTTGTAGAGTTCTCTGGCATCACCAACTCAATGTGCAAATTATTCAAACGTGCAATCATTGCTAGTGCGATACCTGTATTTCCACTTGTAGCCTCAATGAGCTTACTATCTGGTTTAATGACACCACTTTCAATTCCTCCTTGAATTAACCCATATGCAGCTCGATCTTTTACACTCCCGCCAGGATTGTGTCCTTCCAATTTCGCATACAGTTTCACATTAGGATTTGGATTAATATGCGATAACTCAACCAAGGGGGTGTTCCCTATAAAATCAATTAATTTCATTTAGTCATTCGTTTTTAGTTTTTAGTCATTATTTTTTAGTCATTAGTTTTTTATATAAATCACTATTGACTACATCCATTTGACTATTGACTTAATTTTTATTTTTAATTATTAATTCAGGCTGATGATAAACCATTGAATTAGCGTCTATACTTTCAGTAATCCATGTATTTCCACCTATGATCGAATCTTTACCAATAATTGTATTTCCACCCAAAATAGTGGCACCAGCATAAATTACAACCCCTTCTTCAATGGTAGGATGACGTTTTGTTTCAGCCATTTCTTTTTTCACACTCAAGGCCCCTAAAGTCACTCCTTGATATATTTTAACATGATTCCCTATAAGGGTTGTTTCACCAATGACAATACCTGTACCATGATCGATGAAAAAATATTCACCTATCGTTGCACCAGGGTGAATATCAATACCTGTCTTACTATGAGCAAGTTCAGTAAAAATACGAGGAATATAGGGAACATTTAACTTAAACAAAGTATTGGCAATTCTATAGATAGAAATTGCATAAAACCCAGGATAAGATCGCATCACTTCCTCGACTCCTCTCGCAGCAGGATCTCCTTTTTCTAATGCATCAGCATCTTTCAATAATAAATCATAAATTACTGGTAGTTCATCATAAAATTGATTTATAATCTCAGATGGTAAATGCGTCAAATCTGCTTCAATATGCAAAAGTAATACTTCTAATTCCTTTTTATTTCTGTCAACTTCTTGCTCTAATTGTTCTTTTGAAACAATCTTTTTAACACTATATGCTGGAAACAATATTGCTAATAATGTCTCTACAAAAGCTTCTACCAACTGTGGTGCAGGCAATGCTTTTTTATGCGAATGTGCTTTAAAAAGTTTTGTTAATAGGTTTTGCATTTTAAATTATTCATTTATAAAAATATTCTGCTCTAACTCTTCTATTGTTGGTAATGAAGATTTTAAATTCTCTGGTAAAATTTCAGTAAGTTCGAATTCACTTATTCCTATGGGTTTATTAATATCTTTTAAAACATTATCCATACAAAATCTATTCAATTACTCCAGCTGCAACGGTATTGTTTGTGTTTTCATTAATCAATATAAACGCACCAGTTTTACGATTGTTTTCATAGGAATCAAAACTTATTGATTCCGCAGTTTTAATTGTTACCTTACAAAAATCATTCAAATGGAGCGTACCATCACTCTCTTCTGTTGTAAAAGTTGATATGTTTATTTTATTATCAATCTCTTTAATTAATGCTTTTGTTTGAAAACTATTTTGTTGTAAAATTAACTTCTGCCCTGGTTGAAAAGACTTGTTATCCATCCAACAAATAATCGCTTCAAACGTTTTTTCAGAGTTGATTCCATCGTTCACTGGAACA
>Ga0247722_10001976_pt1 | contig 10934 bp, 22 predicted proteins | sample MSEWelMarce3H_FC_FD_189094 | JGI IMG/M metagenome (GOLD analysis project Ga0247722, IMG submission 189094) | Subsurface sediment microbial communities from gas well in West Virginia, United States - MSEEL Well Study Marcellus 3H_FC | ecosystem: Environmental > Terrestrial > Deep subsurface >...
ACCTTGGCAAAACTGACGCTGCTGAATTGGTAAGAGCTCGGCTCAATGAAAGATATAAAGTATTAAAAACTGAGGGGATTTAGATAATGCTTTCAAAAATACTACCGTTTAAACCAGCTCAGCCACTACCAACGTCGATAGTTTCAATACCCATGTTTCAAGAAATAAACGACTTGGTTATTGACGGCGACAAAGCACAGATGACTTACCAACCGAAAGAAGACATTACTGCTTATGAGTTGTCGCTTCTGCTCAAGTTGTTTGCTTTCTTTCATACAGGCGGATGGCCAAGGGCTTACGACTATACAAAGTATATACAAAAACACGGCCTTGAACGGCACTTCGAATTTAAAGCAAAAGGATAGGGGGGTAATATGTCATGTAACCAGAATTGCAATCAAGGCCGCACCTGTGACTGCGCAACAGCGCAAGAGCCTGTGAAACAACACATGAATAAACTACTTGTAGCGATACTTGGAGCAATACTTCTAGGGGTATGTATTACTGTCAATGCTGCACCTATTATGTACACAAAAAATAACAGCAACGGTAAGATTGTCTTGACTGACGAGAAGTGTCTTTCTGAAGCAGCAAAAGGTAGGCTTGCCTATTCTACTAAGCCTAACGAAGAAACGCTTGTTGGGTGCTGGACAAATGATGAAATTGCCATCCACATCTTTTGGGCCGAGAAATACCTACGCTCTTACGAATACACGGACTGGGTAATTTTGAAAAAAGATGACCCAACCATGTAAAGGATAAAAGATGTTATGAAAACTAAATACGAAGCATTAAAGATGGCAATTGAAGCCATGGAAATTGCAGACGCAATAGTATGGGAATATAGTGGCGTTCCTTACGAAAAACTACAAGTAGCACTTCAAATTTGCAAAGAAGCACTAGCAGATAATTCATTCTGTAAACATGGACTGCCGAGAGGTATATGTACACTAGGAGAAAAGGATTGTGAATAAAAAAGACGAAGCATTAAAATTGGCTATTGAAGCGTTGGAATATGAAGGGCTTGGATTTTGTGATGCGGTAAAAGCCTGCATAGAAGCACTAGAACAACCAGAGCAAGAACCTGTGGCTTGGTTTCCAAGTAATTGTATCGATTTAATCGACATAATTAACATTGTGGCCAGACGAGAACAAGATGAACAATATGATGTTCCTGTTTACACCCACCCTGCCACGGCGCAAGAACCATTGAGTGATGATGAGATAGTAAAAGAGTTAGAACGGACGGACGAATACACAGGTAAGTCATTTTTTGCTGGTGTCCGTTGGGCTGAACAAGCACATGGAATAGGAACAATATGCTGATAACACTTAAAGATTACATTCTGTGCTACTCACCAGCCTTTACGCTGGGCGTTGCCACAGGTTTACTGATAGCACAACTAATAAGCACAAAACAATTTAACCAAAAGGAGCAATACAATGAAAATATCTAACAAGCAGCTACAGGAAATGCAAAAGATCGATACTGATCGTCAGGCTAACCAGAACACTCTGGCAGCGGCCTACAACGTCAGCAACGAAGTTGAAAGCAGTCTAATTGCTCGCCACCGCGCACTTTGGGCGGAACTAGCTGAAATCCACAGCCTGGACATCAACAACAAGAAGTACGGCATTCAGACGGTTGACGGCACACCGCACATTGTCGAGCTGGCAGTTGAGCAAGATGCCTAACGTCTGGAAAGCAGACATTCACTTTGATGGCGGTCGGAAATGCCTGTTCGCCACCTCTGAGCGCAAAGTGAAGGCTTTAGTAAAAGATGTCTCAGCGCTTGAGCAAATTCATTCAATCAAACGGGTTCAGATGCCAGAGCGTCTTGACGACCTGTGCGACTGGTTAAACAAAAAAGGAATATGATGGAAGAACTTAAACTATTAGTACAAATGGTAGCCAGTCTACCCGCGTTGGCAGTATGGGTGATCGTGGCATTTTATGTATACAAGATTACCATTATTGGTTCGGTTTACGGTGTGATTAGATTTGGCGTGGGTAAGCTGCACGACTGGGCTATAACTCGCAAGACATTGCCGCCTGTCCAGCAAGAGATTAGCCTTCACGACAGACTACACGGCATTGTCATCACCAGCGATGATACTCTAAGCCAAATGATAACGCAGATTAAGCGCATCAAAGGAAAGAACCTTAACATTGAAAGCAACTACATCCATGAAGAGTCAGTAGATTGGCTTCGTGAGGCTATCAATGCAAAAGAAATTGAAGAATTATCAAAAGGAGATACAAAATGATTAGTTTTCTTATTGCCGCGTTGTACTTGCTGATTTTGCTGTGCATCGTGATCGTGTACATGGAAGTTTTGGAAACCCGCAAGGTAGCTGAAATGCTGCAAGTCAAGGCCGATTTGCTGGAAGTCCAGATAAACCGCATCGCCAGACTTAACCTTTCCAAGAAATGGGAAATAAGATGAACGCCGACTCTCTAGTTCTAGGCGCGTTCATTGGCTTTCTGTTGTCGTGCTTCGTGATGCTGGTGGCTCCAAAGCCGCAGTCCTGCGCCATCGAGGTTAAACAGGGAAAAATCACCACCGTGTACGTCGGTACTTACGAGTAACGGGGGGCGGCATGGCGGCAAAAAACGACATTACGGGTGACACAATCAGGACCAAGGGGCCGCTCTCGAAAGAGGGCCAAGCCAACTGGGATTTAATATTCGGGAAGAAGGACAAACGAAAAGAGTGCGCGATTTGCGGCAAGGACTTAAACGCTGTCAAAGAGTGCGCCTGGACAGGATGCCCACTTAATTTTGAAGACTAACACTATGGACCACTTATACATACCAACATTGAAAGACTGGCTGGCGGTAACAAAGCTAATTAACCGTGAGCCTAGATTCTTGAGCAAAGAGAAGGTGCTGGAAATACGCACTATGGTAAAGCAGGGCATGACCGTCAAAGAGGTCGCGGCCCAGACTACCCTCAGTTACTCACGGGTCTGGCACATCGCCAACAATCTGAGCTATCAGTTCTTGAACGAGCCAGAAGACACCAGCGCACCCGCGAAAGAGCCTACGCTGACGGCTGAACAACGAAGGAAAATACGGCTGCGCCTGGAAGCTGGCGACCCAGCAATTCTGCTTGCTGCCGATTACGATATTTCACTGGAAGAAGTTTACGCTACAAGGAGCTAATGATGTTTTTTAAAAAAGAGACTGGCCAAGAAATGAGAGCGCGTATCAACGCGACACTTCGCGCAGACAACAAGGCATCGTTGTTCGCCAATTACCTACAACAAGGTGAGAACGGTTTTACGAGAGATACAAAGGTTTACTTCAGTGAGCGTGATCTGCTCATCAACCCCAGCCAGAGGTGGGGCCAATAACACTGGCAACATACGGATAGCTCCTGTGTAAACATCCCCACTATCTGAGTATGTCGATTGACCCCCGTAAGGGGTTTTTTATTTGGCCCAGAACTACACTATTAGTTTAGAAGCAAGCGATTTTTTAAACAAATCTGGTCGCAGCTGCTCTTTGCTGAATGGAATATCGGCGCGTTGGTCGATCAGTACAGCACCGTGCCTACCGACTTGCTTACGACGCTCCCAGCCAACCACCGTTTGATAGTGGACGCCGAGCGATGAAGACAACTGAGCTTTGTTGTTGCCATAGAAGTCAAGCAGCAATACCAGTTGAATATAGTTTTGATTTGTACTTTGCATAAACGATAGTTTACTATATACTGAATATTAAAACCACTATTAAACATTGTCGATATGAACTTATTGCCGTACCAAAGCCAAGCTATTACTTGGCTACAATCACGAAAAGTCGCTTTCCTCGCACTTGAACAGGGCTTGGGGAAAACCATTGTTTCGTCAGTTGAGGCACAGACCCCATTGCTGGTGGTATGCCCAGCGTCCCTCAAATTCAATTGGCTTGATGAAATCGCCAAGTGGCGTCCAGAGCTTGTAATACAAGTAATACGCAAAGCCTCTGACCCTATCGATACCAGCGCGGATGGCTGGATAATCAACTACGACATTCTCACCCGCGTTGAGCTTCCAGAAGCAACCACGCTGATCGTGGACGAGTGCCACTACGCCAAGAGCCATAAAGCCAGTCGCACCAAGGCCGTGTCCAAGCTGATACGCAAGACCGAGCGGGTACGGTTGCTGTCAGGCACCCCAGCCCCCAACAGACCCATTGAGCTGTGGCCTTTGCTCTACGCGATTCGGGTCACCAAGCTGGGCTGGATGGAGTTCGGCTTCAGGTATTGCGCTGGCTGGAAAACCCCATGGAACAGCTTTGACTTCAGTGGCGCTTCGCGCCTGGACGAGCTGTACGCCATGCTTGAGCCTGTAATGCTACGGCTTACGAAAGCACAGGTTTTGCCACAGTTGCCACCCAAGCAATACAGGGTCATTGAACTGGACCTACCCGTAGACAAGCGGGAAAAAGAATTCAAAATTGAAGACATAGAACGCTCGACACACACAGTAGCGTTTGAAGCGTTGTCCGACATTCTGCACATGAACGCGCAACGTAAACTACCGCTTGCAATACAACACATCAAAGACACGCTCGAATCTGAAGAAAAGGTCGTCGTCTTTGGCAATCACACAGACATCATCGAAGGCTTGGCAGAGGCGCTGGAAAAGTACGGTGTCGTAACGCTGACGGGCAAGACCCCGCAAGCGCAGCGGCAAGAGGTCGTCAAGCAGTTCCAGACCAACCCAGCCACCAGAGTCTTCATTGGCAACATCAAAGCAGCGGGCGTGGGCCACACCCTCACCGCCGCCAGCCGAGTCATATTCGTAGAGTCCAGCTGGTCACCAGCAGACATAGAACAATGCGCCGACAGGTGCCACCGAATCGGTCAGTTAAACCACGTCATTGTGGAAATACTGACGATACACTGTAGTATTGATGCACAGATGCTACATTCTTCAATAGCAAAGCTGGAAGTCATCAGCAAAATTATCAAGGAGTCCAAAATGGAAAACACAAAAGTAAGCCGCTTGCAAGAACTATTACTTGAGGCGGCATCGTTGGTGGGGCAGTTATACAATGAAGCAAATCAGAACGACGCCAAGGAAACAGCTGCACCCGTAGCCAAGGCAGCACCAGCTGAAGAAGCCCCAGACGCCACCTTAGACAACGTGCGCGATTCACTCGCCAAGCTGATCGCGGCTGGTAAGCGTACCGACGCCAGTGAAATCCTCAAGTCGGTTGGCGCAGCTAAGATTAGCGAAGTGAAGGCAGCTGACTACGGCAAGGTCGTAGGCGCTGTTGCCAAGGTGCTGGCATGACCGCCCGCGCAGTGGGTTCTTTGCTGATGTTGTTTGTAGTCATTCCTCTGAACGTTGCCCTGTTCGGCGCATCGGTTCGCTTCTTTTTCTTGCTAATTACGGGGGGTCTATGAACGACATTATGCTTGATTTGGAAACAATGGGGACATCATTCAATGCACCTATCGTTGCTATTGGGGCGGTTCGATTTGACCCAAAGAGCGAAGAAATTGGCGAGACTTTTTACCAGCTAATCGATTTGAAGTCGTGCGTAGATAAAGGATTGTTACTTGATGTCGACACGGTTCTTTGGTGGATGCGTCAAGGTGATAATGCTAGGGGTCAAATATGTAATCCTAGTCTTGAGCGAGTACCGTTAGAAATTGCTTTAGTTAATTTTGGAATTTGGCTAAAGCCTGACGATAAGGTTTGGGGCAACGGCGTTGATTTTGATAATGTTATTTTAAGCACTGCTTATAGGCGATGTAATTTAGAGCAACCTTGGAAGTTCTGGAATAATCGTTGCTATCGGACTATCAAAAATATGCAACCAGATATTGAGCTTGTACGTGAAGGTACGCATCATAATTGTTTAGATGATGCTATTTCTCAGGCCAAGCACCTTCAAGTTATTTTAGGGGGTAGAAAATGAGCGCACACGCAAAACTAAGCCCTTCGGGGGGTGAGAAATGGATGACTTGTCCAGGTGCAATTCACTTGGAAGCCACCGTTCCCGATACAGACCAGTCCTCTGAACACGCAGCTCGCGGTACTGCCATCCATGAGCTGTCAGAGCGTTGCCTTATCAATGACAGTGAGCCGAAAGGTTACATTGGTGAGGTCATCAACAGGGTGACAATCGATTCAGAGATGGCGGAAATAGCCAACGTCTATGTGACTTACGTTCGCGAAATGGTTGGTATGAAGCTCTATGAAAAGCGCGTCAGCCTAGACCACATCATTCCTGACTGCTTTGGCACGGTTGATTGTGTTGCCATGCGACCAGGGCATTTGATTATTGCCGATTTGAAGTCGGGCGCTGGTATTCCAGTGAGCGCAGAAGACAACAAGCAGCTGATGATTTACGCCTTAGGTGCGCTCAAAGAGTTCGACTGGATATACGACTTCGAAAAGGTGTCGCTGGTTATCGTTCAGCCGCCTCTGCAAAACATCAGCACGTGGACCATCACTGTTGATGAGCTGATGAAGTTCGCTGACCAGCTGAAGCTGGCGTACGAGGCCATCACCAACGAACCCACGAAGTATGTGCTGTCTGACAAGGGTTGTCGCTGGTGCAAGGCCAAGCCAGTCTGCCCTGAACAGAAACGCATTGCACAGGAAGCCGCCGCCAGGGACTTCAGCGCAATGACCGCCAAGGACATCGCAGAGTCACTGGAGCTGATACCGCTCATCAAGCAGTTCATTGCGGCAGTCGAAGGCTACGCCAAAGACAGCATCATATCTGGCAAGACCATCCCTGGCTGGAAGGTTGTTGAGGGTAGGCGCTCCCGCGCTTGGGCCAATGAAACAGCCGTTATCAAGTTCTTCGAAAGCAAGGGACTGGATGACAAGATTTTCACTGAGCCAGAGCTTTTATCTGTGGCGCAACTGGAGAAGAAAATGAAAGAGATCGATGTAGATTTCAGTGCGTTAATTGAGACTAAACAAGGTCAACCAACATTAGCAAAAGAAGACGACAAGCGCGATGCAATAGAAAAAGGTACTCGCGCAGCAAAAGACTTTGCAAATGTATAAAGTTTAGTTTATAATCTGTTCCCGTAGTATTACAAAAGCAGATGCTGAGGTGCGTAGTGGATTCCTGTCCGCAAAGCCTAACTGGTGCAAGCCCATCCACAGTGCAGCGAGTAGTAATACTACAATTCTTAAAACAAATGTTGAAAAGGAAATAATATGTCGAAATTGATTACACCTGAGTTCCGTGGCTCTTTTGTTCACATCTTGGAACCTCATGCGCCAAAAGCAGCACCAGGCGAAGCACAGCAAAAAGCTCGCTACCAGATCACCATCCCACTAGCCAAAGACAACAAGTTTTGGGACGAGGTTCAGAAGCTAGTTGTTGATACCGCTACAGCTAAGTGGGGCAAAATTCCGCCTAAACTGAAGTCACCTATCAAAGACGGTGATGCGGAAGGCCGTGCTGAGTTTGAAGGCAAAATGACCATTCAGGCTACCAGCAACAACAAGCCAGACATCGTAGGCACGAACTTGAAGCCTATCATGGAAGCCAGCGAGATTTATTCTGGTGCTTGGTATCGTTGCTCTGTTCGCGCTTATGCTTGGGAACATCCTACAGGCGGTAAGGGCGTATCCATTGCACTTGATAACGTAATGAAGGTTCGCGATGACGAAGCCTTTAGTGGCCGTAGCAGTGCAGAGGACGACTTCGTTGTGTTTGGAGCAGCTGACAGCTCCGACTCTGGCGACGACTTACTTGGCTAAAAGCCAGTTACTCAACTCACCAGCCTACGGGCTGGTGTTTTGTTATCTAAGGAATTTATTATGAGTATAGGTGACGTAAAAAGTGAAAAACGAGGTAGCGGCGCAAGATACAACGATGCGAAGCCTGACCTATCCCTAATCCCGATATTCACCCTTCGCGACGAAGCGCGTGTCTGGATGCACGGGAAGAAGAAATACGCAGCTTGGAACTGGGCGAAAGGTATGGATTGGTCTGTGCCGTTTGCTTGCGCAATGCGCCACATGGCGGCATGGCAGCGCGGTGAGGATTTGGACTCCGAATCAGGACTTCCCCACCTTGCACACGCCATGTGCAACCTAAGAATGCTGACGCTTTATGCGGAAGTTTACCCTGAAGGTGATGACCGCCCTACCAAGTGGATGGCACCAAGTAAGCAAGACAACCCAGCTGAAGAACTTATAGAGCTGCTTCACGGTAAAAAACCAGCGCCAGAATTTGTCGAGGGTGAAGACCAGTTACACCTGGACTTCTAACATGAGCCAAACACGCAGAGGGTCGTTTGTTGAGGCGGTTATCAATGTTCTCATAGGGCTATGGATTAACATGGCCGCGAATGTGCTTATTTTCCCGCACTTCGGCTGGCACATTACCGCAGAGCAGAACATTAAACTGGGTATAATTTACACTGCGATTTCGATTGTTAGAAGCTACTGCATCCGCAGATGGTTCAACCAAATGATTGTTAAAGCAGCACATAGGATTACAGGGGACTGATATGAAAGAAAGAGAAAGACTAACGGACCAGTTGGATATTGCTTCAGAGCTGGAGCAGAAAGCCGCCAACATCGCCATCGAAGCCGCGCACCAGGCAGCGAAAAAGCCAGAGGTAGAGGCGACAGGCAATTGCCTGTTCTGCGGTGAGGAATTTCCAAAGAATGACACACGCCGCTTCTGTGACGCGAACTGCCGTGATGACTGGGAAAGCTATGTCAAGCACCGCAGATAGACCCCGCGCCGTTCTCGACATCGAATGCTATAAAAATTACTTCCTTGTCGCACTGAAGAACATCGACTCTGGCAAGTCCGTCACCTTTGAGCGCACACTGACCCAAGAGCTGGATGTTGCGGGCCTTGTTGGGCTGCTCAAAAAGTACACGATAGTAACATTTAATGGTCGCAACTACGATGAGCCAGTGCTGCGCTATGCCCTGAAGGGCGTGTCCAACGAGCAGCTGAAGAAGCTCAGTGACGACATCATTCAGAACAATCTGAAGTCGTGGACTGCTGAGGAAAAATACGCGCTACCCAAGCTGCCTTTCCTAGACCACATCGACATCATTGAAGTCGCACCTGGTATGGCCAGCCTCAAAGTTTATGGCGGCAGATTGCATTCACAACGGATGCAGGACTTACCGATTCACCATGACGCGGTTCTGACCGACGAAGAAATGGACGTGATACGCCCGTACTGCATCAACGACCTTGATACGACCATTGACCTTTATCGGAAGCTGGAAGCGCAGATTAAGCTACGCTCCGAAATGTCAGCCGAGTACGGCGTTGATTTGCGGTCCAAGTCCGATGCCCAGATTGCTGAGGCGGTTATTCGATCAGAGATTGAGAAGCGCAAAGGCAAGAAGGTCTACCGCCCTGAGTTCCCGCCTGACTACAAGTTCAAATACAACGTGCCTGACTTCGTGGGGTTTGCGACTGACCAGTTACGCGCTGTGCTGGACACGGTTAGGTCTGCTGACTTTACGCTGACCGAGAAGGGCGACGTGGCTGAACCCGAAGCCATCGGCAATCTGAAGTTCACGTTCGGCAGCACCACCTACCAGATGGGCATTGGCGGTCTGCACTCTTGCGAAAGCACCGTCAGCCACGTTGCCGACGATGAGTATATGCTGTGTGACCGCGACGTGACCAGCTACTACCCCAACATCATCCTGAACCAGAAGCTCTACCCGAAGCACCTGGGGACAGACTTCTTGGACGTATACAAGACCATCGTTGACCGCCGTGTTGCCGCCAAGCGAGCTGGTGACAAGGTGACTGACGCGGCCCTGAAAATTACCATCAACGGGTCGTTCGGCAAGTTCGGTTCCAAGTGGTCGGTACTGTTCAGCCCAAACCTACTGATTCAAACCACCGTCACGGGCCAGCTGGCTTTGCTGATGCTGATTGAAGGGCTTGAGCTGGCTGGTATTCCAGTCGTCAGCGCCAACACCGATGGTATCGTCATCAAATGCCACCGCGCAGACCATCAAATGATGGTGGACGTAATCACGGCCTGGGAACAGCGCACATCCTTCAACACCGAAGAAACGCAGTACACCGCGCTCTACTCACGGGACGTGAACAACTACATCGCGCTCAAACCCAATGGCACCTACAAGGGCAAAGGCGCATTTTCCGAAGCTGGACTGAGCAAGAATCCAACAAACGAGATTTGCGTGATGGCAGCGGTTGATTACGTCCAGTTTGGAATCCCCGTCGAGACAACGATTCGCAGCTGTCAAGACGTTCGTAAATTTATTACTGTGCGTAACGTAACAGGTGGGGCGGTCAGGGGCGATAAGTTTCTAGGTAGAGCCGTGCGATGGTATTACGCTATTGCCAGTAAAATGTGCATTACCTATAAAACCAATGGAAACAAAGTCCCCAAGAGCGATGGCACCAAATCTTTGATGGCTTTGGGTAATAGGTTGCCAGAGGACATCGATTACACCTGGTACATAAAAGAAACGACAGACATATTAAAAGACATTGCTGCATTGCACACATGACATTTTTGGCATCTACGGCACTTGTCCGAATCTGAGTGCTGACCCACAACCGTTCCCGAAGCGAAAAAATAGTGAACAAGGGATGGATAATGGCAGCTTTGATTACTCCTAAATTTTTGACCCTTAAGGAAATAGCGTACCGCTGGGGATGCTCCTACCAGCACGTGAGAAATATGTGTAATGATGGGTTGCTTCCTAGCTTTCGGATAGGACGCATATTCCGCGTAAGGCTCACAGACCTAGAGGAGTACGAATGTACCTGTGGAAACACTCTAAAACCGAATACTGGTACGCCGCTGGAACAGAGCGGGGCCGCGTAAGTCTCAAGACCAAAGACCGTCAAGTTGCACTCCAAAAACTTGAAGACCTAAGAAAGCTCCCATCTGGGGGCTTTCTTTCTAACGACTTTGAAATATACCACCGAGAGAAGACTGGTATTGCGA